>Ga0265297_10009101_pt1 | contig 12983 bp, 4 predicted proteins | sample Munlanlwell13791_FD_192502 | JGI IMG/M metagenome (GOLD analysis project Ga0265297, IMG submission 192502) | Leachate microbial communities from a municipal landfill in Southern Ontario, Canada - Leachate well 137-91 | ecosystem: Engineered > Solid waste > Landfill > Unclassified | place...
GTCAGCGGCTCCGCCAGCGAATACAAAATCTGTTTCGTGCGAAGCTTCGGTGATCGTGGGAACATTCAAGGACTCGGAAAATATCAATTTATAAACATCTCCGGCCTCATTCATAACTTTAGCATCTGTTCCCTTGTCTCCGGCAAAAGCCGCGATCAAAACAGGAGCGGCGGCATCGGCAATGTTTGTAGCATCGATATTGGCCAGATAGCCGGAACCAGCGGCAATCCTGTTCCCTGCTGTTGCGCTCTGGGTATAAGTGTAAGCCGGTGCTGTTCCCGCGCCCACGCCGGTCAAATTAGCGGTGGCTGGAACGGTCAGGGTCAAGGTATTCGTTCCGGATCCGGCCACAACGGTCGGGGTTCCTGCGAAGCCGGTCAGATCATGGGCTGTTACGGCGATCTGGTCCAGATCATTTCCATTCCAGGTTACATTTTCACTAAAGACCAATTCCAAGCGGTCAACACTGCCATCCGTGCCATTGTCTTTATATTTTTGAGTCAAAACAACAGGCACCGCGCCATCGGACATGGTCACCGCGGCTTGAGATGCCAGAGTGTTGGTTGATCCGTCAACAACATCGCCTCCCGCTTTTGTGTAAGCGATTGTAGGAGCGGTTCCTCCGGTTATTCCCGCATTAGCGGAAGCGGTCAAAGTCAAAGTTCTGCTGGCGGAATTGGTTCCGTCGGTAACATCCAAACCGGTAATGCCATTGGCAGTTACCGTCCAATCGGTATCTTCATAAGCACTATAAGTAACAGGCTCAGAGAAGGTCAGTTCAACCTGATCGACAGTGCCGTCAAGGGTGCTGTCAAGATATTGGGCGCCAGTGATAAAAGGAGCGACTGAATCGTTCACGGCTGTCTTATCGAAAGAAAGAATTCTATTTCCGCCTATATCCGCCATTCCAAGAGCAGTTGCGTCAAAAACCACGCTCCACTTGCTGGTATCGTTATTCGTTCCTCCAGCATATGTAAACTTAAAAATTTTCAGCCCTCCATCATCGCTTACCTCAAGCGTCTGCGGAGCTATCACCCCGTTATTGCTGTTAGTCACAGTAAATCCGTTATAACCGAATCCTGTGGGCCATTCTGTCATTGCTATATAAAGATATTTTGTGGTTCCATCCGCAGGAGCAGGCGCGATGGTCCTCGTAACAGCATCTGTCGGCAAGAACATCGGAGCCGCTCCATCAGTAATAGAAGTAGCTAAAATGTTTGCCAAAGCATTAGTGCCGTCAGTAACTCTGTTGTCCGGAGTTCCGCTTTGAGTATAGGCAAAAGTCGGCTGGGTTCCTCCGCTGACGCCGGTCAATTTTGTTGTGGCCGGCATTGTCAAAGTTAAAACATTCGTGCCGGAACCGGAAGTAATAGCTGAAGGACTTCCGTTGAATCCCGTCAAGCTATTCTGTACCGCGACGAATTGGTCCAAATCGTTTCCGTTCCAAGTAACAGGTTCGGAAAAAGTCAATTCCAAGCGGTCAACACTGCCGTTAACGCCATCGTCCAAATATTTTTGAGCGGTGATAAACGGGGCGACGCCATCAATAACGGCTGTCGCGCTAAAATCATCGGCATAATTGGGAGCCGCGTCGTTTACTTTGGTGCTGGCATTCGCTCCGGTATATGCAACACTCATCACATCCGTATTGTTATCGGTGTCAGCTTGATTCAAATTCAAAGTTACGACATCGCCAGCGACTGAAACGCTGTCGATCGTAACGGGTTGGCCCAAAGAATTGGTCACCGCAAAACCGTCGGCGGTCGGAGCGCTTGTAATATTTTCAGAATATTTTATGTCGATAGATTTGGTCTTTCCGTCCGGAGTATCATTCGGGTTGCTCTTGGTGGCAACGTTGGAAAGCAAGGCAACCGGCTTGGCGCCATCGGTAGCGGCCGCGCTGCTTGTTCCCAAAAGATTCCCAAGGTCGATATTATAAGAACCGTTGGTATAGTAATCGCTCAAACTGGAGTTGGCCGTGATCGCGACGGCCGGAGTCGCTCCGCTCGCAAGTACGCCATCGGCAAAGTCCATATAAAAAACATTGTCGTGGGAAGTACCCGTGCTGAATGCCGCTGCGGCGTCTCCAACAGTACCCGTTATTCCTGAAAAGTCATCGTCCAATTTATTGTTGGTATCGGAAGTGGTGACAATAATCCGATCAATAAAACCGTCATCATTCGTATCGACTGTCTGCCTGCCCGTGATCACCGGGGCGGTCGCGTCGACAACGATCTGTTGAGGACCGGTAATAGAAATGCTCGTCGGCAAAGTGACAAGGCCTGCGTTAAAAGTGATTCCGCCGCCTAATGCCGGTTTGTCTATCCTAGCGTCAACTATATGCCCGTCCACAGCAGTACCGGAAATATCCACGGCGACGAAATAGGTCAAAGTATGGCCCTCCTCTATGCTGGCGATATCGTCGGCATATTCGCTGGGCAAATTTAAAGTGGCAATACCATCAGTGATGGTAGCCGTATCGGCGGCTTGGGTGTCTTCCACTCCAGCCAAGCCGTTGCCGTCATCTTTTAATAAACGAATATTTGAAACAGAAGACGCGTCCCCGCTGATGGTCACTTTAACCTGATCCATAGTGGTGAAAGTGTCAGGAGCGCTGCCTTGAGTGACAGTAAATTCCAATAGCTCAACTCTGGTGGCGCTTTTGCCGATGTAAGCCGGAATATGAGTTTGGTTTCCGGTCGCATCTCCCATGGCAGCCATCGCCAGTTGTATCGGAGCGGCTCCGGCCACGCTGGCCAAAACAGCCAAGGCTAAAAGCTTTGATAAAAATTTTGTTTTAAAAACTTTTGCGAAATTCATAATATTTTTTATTTAGTGCGTAAAACCTGTTTAAAATTTGAAGGCTTGCTCGACAGCCGACCGTAGGGCAGGATATCTCGTTTTAAACGGTTTGTTTATTATTCTCGCTTATTTATTATTTTTAATTTTTAAAAACGCGTCGAAACAAAACAAATTAAATGTTCTGCATTTTTTCTATTTCGTTCCTTGTCTAAAATTATATCACAAATCATTTTTCTGTAAGCTGTGGATAACTTATAAAATGTAAAGCGAAAAACTAAAAGCGTAAAACAACGAAGCGAAATGAAAGATGCAAATTATTTTCCCTGCAAGCACGCACTATTTTGCGCTTTACGCTTTTAGCTTTACGCTTGGACAAAAAACCCGCTAAAAATTTTAGCGGGTTTCTATATATATTATTCCTCGGTGCTTGTCGGGGCGGTGGAAGTCGGCAAGGTAACGTCGTCAGGAGTGGCGGCAGTCTCGGAATTAGCGGGAACGGCCGATGTCGAAGAAGCTATCGCTTGTTTCAGCTGCTCAACCTTGTTTCTGACCGTTGCGGCGGCCTGGCTGTCCGGCGGGACCAAATTCAAATATTTTTGATACTCCCCTAGCGCCTTATCTCCCTCCCCTAGCGCTTCATATATGAACTCTCTGCCCAGAAAAACGCTTAAATTCTGCGGATAAAGTTTTTCAGCCTTGTCGTAAGCTTCCAGCGCGGCTTTGCCGCCGTCTCCAACCAGGAATATCGGATTCCCGTAGATCGAACCCAGGTTATACCAATTCGATGTTCTTTTCGGATTAAGCTGGCAGGCGTAATTGGCAACGGCCGCGGCCTGGTCGGCTATATTTTTCAACTGGACCTGCTCGTCTGCCGATAAGGCGGCTTTCGGATCTTTTCTGCCGTTCAGGAAAGCGTTGGCTTGCTCGATATAAAGATTGGAAAGCAAAACATAATAATCGTCCTGCTGCCAAAAACCGGTTGCTTTTTGAGTTTGGACGATGGCTTCGTCCAATTTGCCCTGCACATCTTTTTGCAAAGCCATGGCTGCCCGATATTGCTGGACAGAAGCATAGATGGAAAAAACGGAAACAGTCAAGCCGGCCAAAACGATCATCGCGGCGGCGGTTTTTTTCATCTCCGGCTTCTCGACAAAAAGGACTTCTTTCTGCTTTTCGGAAACGGCGAACATTCCCAAAGCCCAAAAGGCCAAAACCGTCAGCCCGAAGTTTATCCAAAAGAAGAAAAATATTAAAAATAAATAATAGATGAGGATGAAAGATACTGAAACGGCTTTTTCTTCTTCGTCCCGGCTTGTCAGCAATTTGAACCCCTGCCAGATGAGAAGGCCGATCAATCCCAGAAAAGCTATCGCTCCCAAAATTCCGGTCTCGACCAGCAAAGTCAGAAAGCCGAAAGCCCCTTGGTCAAAAACAGAGCCGGAAAGAACGGTTTGGTTAAAAACTCCGCCGTTATGCAAAGCGAACTGGTAAGGAAAAGTGGTCAGCCCCGATCCAATCAAAAAGTTTTTCGGACTTTCCATCAAAGTGCTTTGGGCTATCTTCAAAGTTAAATCTCTGCCGGGCAGGGTCGGATAGTCGAATTGGACCCTGAAGGGAAGACCGAAAAACAGCAAAAACAAAGAAGCGGCAAAAACGCCCAAAACAAGCAGGCGGCTGGTCTTGGATGCCGGAGTGGCCAGAAGACGGCAAAAGACAACAATGGAAACTAAAATGATCAAAAGCCAGGTCAGCCGGAAATCAACAAAGCTGATGGCCGCTGTCAGCAAGATCCCTTCCAAAACCGGCAAGGCGATATTTAAACTTTTCCCAAGCTTGGATTCCTGTTTGAATATTTTAACATCGCCCAAAGTTGAAACAGCGACCAAGGCCGTCAAACCCGCTCCGAAAACCAAAGCCAAAACCTGCCCCAAGTCTCCGGCTCCGAAATTCAAAACTTTTTGGCCAGCCAAAGCCAAACCGCCAAGCACTAAAAACGCCAAAGCCAAAACCGAAGAACCTCCTATAAAAAATTTGATTGATTTGAGAACCTCCTTCCCGTCTTCCAAGATCGCGGCCGATAAAAAGAAAATCGCGAAGCACAGCCCGAAGCTGAAAAAAGAATCGGCCTGCAGGGACGTTCCAAAAAAACTCGGCCCGAAAATTCCGGAAAGGGCAGTAGAAGCGAAAAATACCGCGGCTATGGCCAAAACCGCTTTGGCGGTTTTACCGGCCGGATATTTCAAACGGTTGGCGGCAAAACTTTTGGCCAGCCAAGATCCGAACAGCAGAAAAACGAAAACGGATAAAAATATTTTCTTGTCGAAATAATAAGCGAAATGGCTTTCCGGCAAAAAAGCCAACGGCAGCAAAAAAGAAAAAATATAAAAGATCCATTTGGTGATTTTGTTCAGCATAATTGTTTTGGTCTGACTTTAAAAAATAATGGGCCGAGCTGGCCGGGGGCGAAGCCTCGAACAATTCGGCTGGAATTTATTTTGCCTGTTTTAATTTTACAATAATTTTAAAATAAATCCAACACCTTCATTTCCACAGTTTTCAAAGCCAACGCGCGAGAAAACTTGCACAGGTGCCACCTGTGCAAGTTTTCCCAGCACTTCCCAGCCTTAGCCTGTGGACAAGCTGGTCGAAGCCCGGCTTCGACCAGCTTGTCCACAGGTTTAAATTTAAATTTTAAATCAAAAAACCCGCTAAACTTTAGCGGGCTTTTTGATTTAATAAGCATTATTCTGCCGCGCTGCTGGCCGGGGCGGTGGAGGTCGGAATGGTAACGTCATCGGGAAGGGCAGAAGCTCCAGAGCTGGCAGGTACGGTCGGAGTTGAAGCCGCTGAAGAATCCGCCGACTGGTTCAGCTTCTCCATTCTGGCTTTGACCTCTTTTATCTCCTGGTTGTCCGGGTCTGCCACTTCCAGATACCTCCGGTATCCGGCAAGAGCGTTGTTCTTATCCCCTCTCACGTCGTAAACAAAAGCTTTGCCCAGTATCGCCGCCGATCCTTGCGGATACAATTTTTCGGCTTTATCGTAGGCTTCTATAGCCTTTGTGTCATAGCCATCAACAATATAGACCAGCCTGATCAGCCCTTTGTAAACCGACCCCAGATTTTGCCAGTTGGTCGATCGCTTGGGATTGAGCTGGCAAGCGGAATTGGCCGCCGCTTCAGCCTGGCCGGCCCATTTTTTAAAGGCCGCCGTTTCCTCGTCGGATAATGGCGCGGTCAGGTCGGTCCTGGCCTGTACAACGCTGCCGGCCTTCTCTAAATACAAATTCGAAAGCGAAATATAGTAATCATCCGTCGGCCAGAGGCTGATCGCGTTTTCGTTCTTCGCCATGGTCTCATCCAGCTTTCCATTGCTGTAATCTTCTCCGGCTTGCGCGATGACCGCCGATGCTTGGTACTGGCGGACCGAAACGTAAAGATCAAAAACCGCGTTCGCCAATAATGCCAATAAGATGGCGAGTGCTATGGTCTTCTTGGCCCCGGAATCCCTGGTAAAAACTATTTCTTTTTGCTTCTCGGCGGCGGCGAATATGCCCAAAGCCCAGAAGGTCAGAACGAACAGCCCTAAATTTATCCAAAAGAAAAATAGCAGCAAGACGAAATAGGATCCGAGGATAAAAGCGGCCAAACCGGCTTTTTCCTCTTCGCTGCGGCTCGATATCAGCTTGAAACCGGCCCAGAAGAAAAAACCTATTAAAGCAGATAAAGCCAATATGCCAAGCAAGCCGGTTTCAATGGCCAATGTCAAGTATCCAAAAGCTCCTTGGTTAAAAACAAAACCCGACAATTTGGTCTGATCGAAAGCCCCTCCGTTATGCAAAGCGAACTGGTAGGGAAAAGTCCCCGGTCCGGAACCGAACACGGCGCTCTTAAAGCCTTCCCCAAAAGTGCTCTGGGCGATCTTGATGCTTAGATTGTTGCTGGGCAGGATGGTCGGCCCGAAATCATGGCTAAACGGCGACCCGAAGAAAAAGAAAAGCAAAGCGGCGACAAAACTTAAGCAAACGGCCGAACGCCCGGCATTCGACGAAGGCACCGCCAATATCCGGCACAAAATGATTATCGTTGCCAGAGAAACCAGGAACCAAACCAATTTTAGGTTGATGAACGCTATCGCTCCGGTCAGCAGGACCGTCGCGAGGACCAAAGAAATAAGGTTCACGGCCCTTGATCCTGGGGATTTCTTCTCCCCCTCCTCGAATTGGCCGAGGCCGAACAAAGCTATCAAAGCTGACAGCGCGCCGCCGAGAACCAAAGCCAGAACTTGAGCCGTATCGCCGCCGCCGAAAGCCAGAACATCTTTAGCTTGGTATATCGCCAAAGAGCTTAAAATTAAAAACCCTAAAGCCAGGACCGAACTGCCGGCTATGAAAAACTTGATGGCTTTGAATACGTCTTTTTCGCTTTCCATTATCGCGGCCGATATGAAAAAAGCTATAAAGCCGAAACCCAGACTGAAAAAAGAATCCGCCTGGGAACCCGAACCGAAAATGCTCTGGCCGAATATTCCCGAAAAAACGCTGGAAGCGAAAAACGTGCCGATCACGGCCAGCATCGCCCAGGATGTTTTTCCCGCCGGGTACCTGAACCGGCCTTCGGCGAAACTCTTAACCGCCAGCAGAACGAAGAATAGAAGAACGAAAACGGCCAGAAAAATTCTCTTGTCGAAATAGGCCGCAAAGGTTTTTTCGGGCAAAAAGGACAGAGGCAGCAGGAACGAAAACAAATAAAAAAGCCATTTGGTTATTTTTGTCAGCATACTTTTGTTTGATAAAAATTCAATCTTCTTATTGCCCTAATTTTACAATTATTTAGCTATCTGTCCAATCCCAATTCTCCAAGGGGTCTAACCCCTTGCAAAATCAAAGACCTGCAAGGTGTCACCTTGCAGGTCTGGGCTTCCGAAAACTTGCACAGGTGACACCTGTGCAAGTTTTCCTCCGCCGGAGGGTTAGACCCTCGGAGATGCTCTCAATAGTAACGCAACAAAAAACCATATTCATTGATAAATATGGTTAAAAGTTGCCAGAGGCCGGGCCTCTGGCAACTTTCGAACGGCCGTATGATCCTATTAAGGGAAAAGGACTTGGACAGGGGTATATTGGCTGGTAGTGGTATTGTTCCCAATCTGGCCAGATCCGTTATATCCCCAGCACCAGGCAGCAGTACCATCGGACTTGACTGCGCAGGTATGGCCACTCCCAGCCGAGATCTGGCTGACACTAGTCAGGTAACCAGACCCGCCCACGCCAAGGACTTGAACGGGGGTATATTGATCACTAGTATTATTGATCCCCAGTCGGCCATATGAGTTATATCCCCAGCACCAGGCAGTACCATCAATTTTGACGGCGCAAGTATGAAGCCATCCAGATGCAACTTTGCTGACGCCGGTCAAATAGCCGGTACCTCCTGTTCCCAAAACTTGGACAGGGGTTAACTGCTGGGTAGTGTTGTTGATACCCAGTTGGCCGTACGTGTTATCTCCCCAGCACCAGACAGTATTGTCGGTTTTAAGAACGCAAGTATATTTTAACCCAATAACGGTCGAAATCTGGCTGACGCCGGTCAAATAGCCGGTACCTCCTGTTCCCAAAACTTGGACAGGGGTTAACTGCTGGGTAGTGTTGTTGATACCCAGTTGGCCGGAGCCGTTATGTCCCCAGCACCAGACAGTACCATCGATTTTGAGAGCGCAAGTATGACTCCATCCGGCTGAAATTTTGCTAACTCCAGTCAGGTAACCAGACCCGCCCACGCCAAGGACTTGAACGGGGGTATATTGATCACTAGTATTATTGATCCCCAACTGACCGTACATGTTGAATCCCCAGCACCAGACAGTATTGTCGGACTTAAGAGCGCAAATATGGTTGTGCCCGCCCACAATCTGACTGACGCCGGTCAGATAGCCGGATCCGCCTACGCCAAGAACTTGAACAGGAGTATTTTGCTGGGTAGTATTGTTGATACCCAGTTGGCCGTTGGAATTAGCTCCCCAACACCAGACAGTACCATCAATTTTGAGAGCACAGGTACGATCGCCCCAGTGCCCGGCAGATGCAACTTGGCTGACGCCGGTCAAATAGCCGGTACCTCCTGTTCCCAAAACTTGGACAGGGGTTAACTGCTGGGTAGTGTTGTTGATACCCAAGTCGCCACTTGCGTTACTTCCCCAACACCAGACAGTATTGTCGGACTTAAGAGCGCAGTTGTGGCCGTCCCCATTCGAAATTTGAATCACGCTGACAAAACCACCTCCGCCCCCTCCCCACCCGAATGCCGGGGCGCTGGCTGTCCGGGTTACGCCCCCTCCGCTGGTCTGGTCGATGCAGAAGTAGTCTCCCTTGACCTCGGACTTGGCACAGAGAGTATAGGAATCTGTGGAGGTGGCGATATATTTGTAGGTATAGTCTCCGGTGGAAGTGGTGTATTTAGGATCCCTGGGGATGACGGACATATATCCGCTGTCTTTCATTGCTTGAGTGAAGTTTCCGTTGGCGTCGCTGTCCGCTTCAAGAGAAATACTTGCGGTGGTGGTCGGATATCTGTTATTGGCGATATAGTAGGATTGCAGGCTCTTCTTGATTTGGGACAACTCTCCCTGTCTGCGGCTGTCGCGGGCGCTAGCTGTGGCGGACTGGGTCCCCATGAAAATAGCTGCGGCCAAGATACCGATTATGGCGATGACGATCAAGAGCTCTATGAGAGTGAAGGCTTTGAGACCCTTCTGGCGAACGGCTTTCAACTTTTGCTTAATAACGCGAATGAAAGAGTGGAGAGTGTTCATATTGTTTTCATTCTACTAAAAACTAAAATCGAAAGCCAATCCGCGCAATCCACAAGGGTCACTCCAAGGGGTCTAACCCCTTGGAGATACTCCCAACGGGTAACGCAACAAAAAACCATATTCATTGATAAATATGGTTAAAAGTTGGCAGAGGCCGGGCCTCTGCCAACTTTACTGATTTTTAACCGCTAAAACAAAACTTGCAAGGTGACACCTTGCAAGTTTTTCTCCGCCGGAGGGTTAGGGGTTAGACCCCTTGGCAGAATTAGGGGTGGATCAGGTTCATCTTTTCCCTGGCTGGAGCGAACAAACCTCCGGGACCAAGGGATCCTCCTCCGGTATTGCTTGTTATATGGCTGGCCGCGGCACTGAATATCTGGCCGCTGGCAGGACTGCTGTCCAAAACCTGGCCAAGGTCATAACCGAATATCTTGTTGCTTTGGGCAAAATATGCGCGGTTTTGGCCGTCAGCCAGTAAAGGATATATCGCGTTGGGACCTGAATTGTTCGACCATTGTTTGCTCCAAACAGTATCGCCGGAAGCCAGGTCAACAGCGGTCAGATCCAGCCAGCCCGATCCCCACATCCCGGATCCTGTGGATATAAAATAGAAGTTTGCGCCCATAACTTCGGCCCAGCCGGAAGGGCTGATGGCCTTCTTCCAATTTTCTGCATTGAGGTCTTCCAATCTCAAAGAGTAGGCCATGCTTTCACAGCCGTCGTAGGACGGGCCCCCGTTCGGATCAGAAAACTTAGCGCAATGGCCATTCCCGACAACCGTTACCAACCGGCCGCCGCCGAACAAATAAGGCAAGCCAGCCGAAGCAACGATATCTCTCGATCCCTCATAATTTTCATCATACTCCGGTTCAAAAACCCTTTCTCCTACCCTTTGGCCAAGGCTGTCCAATTTCACGATCTTTCGGTTAACAGCCAGATAAACATTGCCCTGGCTGTCCAGCATCGGGCCAAAAGCGTTTGCGAATGATTCTCCCGCATCCAACTCTTGCGACAGGTCATAATCAATGGCTTTCACTGCTTGGGTCTCCCCGTCCGCCAAAGCCAGCAAATGCGGAGATGTCTGGCTTTCGGTCTTAGCGATCATATACAGATTGCCGTCCGGTCCGGCAACCGGGTTGGCGCTATATATCGTATTGAAGTTCTCACTCCATTTGAACCGGCCGCTCGGGCTCAACGCTCCTACTCCGTACGGAGCGAAGAAATACACCAAGCCTTTATTGCTCAAGGCCGGGACCCTTTCCGAACTTACGGTTTGAAAAAACCATTCCTGTCTGCCATCCGCGTCAAAAGCGTAAATTCCCTCTTTCCCTCCGATCTCGGCCGCAAGATACCCCGAGCCGTTCTCATCTATAGCGGGCGGGGTAAAAAATGTACCGTTTGAACCTGTAAAATCCTGAACCTGCCAGCCATCAACGGGACCGCCGAGATTCCCTTGGTTCGTAAGCCCGGCATCATGGCGCGCCATTGGCCAAATGTGGTTCGCTTTATCGATATTGAAAGCTTGGGTGGAGTTGGACAAAGGAGAAGTATTGCCTTTGTCATCAATTGCCTGGACAGCAAAATAATAAGCCGAATCGTAATAAAGGCCGCTTATCTCCGCTGTCACCTCGTCTCCCGCATTGACTATCAGCTGGCCTGTTTCATTTTCGATCTCGGCCATTGTTCCGGTCGAGAATGCCTGGCCGCGGCTGTAAAAAATTTGATAACTTAGCTGGTCGGGACCGGTGTCTTTATCGTTTGGCGCGGACCAAACCAGCTTGGCCCCGTTTTTCCGGCCAGCCAAAATCCGCACGCTAAGATCGGTTATCGCTTCCGGCGCGTAAGACAGGCTATCGCTTGGACTAGGGTTGTAATTTCCAAAGTCCTTCGAGTTGTCGTCCGTATCCTGATATTTCTGGCTGGCGATATGCCAAAGCCTGCCCAGCGCCTGGCCTGCCTGATCCGGCACCAAAGCGGCGGCTGTTTCTTTGACCAAAGGCTCTGTTGAACTGGCGCTTTTCTTCCAGCCCGCGGCATCGATCTTTATTGCCTCTATACTTGCCGCGATCTCTTCGGCTGTGCCGGTCGCGTTCCTCGGATCGCCCGAAAAAACAGCGATCGCTCCGGAACTGTCGGAAAGCAAGTCTGAAGAATACATCGGCCAATCGCTTTGCGGATAATCGTTAAAGCCGATCAGATAATAGCCTTTTGCCGGAATGACTGCCGCGGTCGAACTTGGGCTGCCGCAAAAACTCTTGATGCGGTAAGGATCGTTCCAATCCCGGACGGCTGAATAATAAGCAAAATAGAAGGCAGTGGAAGCGTCCGCGCACAGGCTTATTTCTTGGTCCGCCGGGTTGTAAAGCTCGACGTATTCCCTGTTCAAGCTGTCGGCCAGCATTATTTCGGAAATTATGAAGTGGCTTATGGCTTGAGGCTCCGAAGCCGGCTCCTGGTTTTGCGCTTGGGCCGACGGCTGTTGCGGTTGCTGCTGGCCGGAGCCGCCCGTTGGCGTTCCTCCGCCGCTTCCGTTATTGCTGCCATTCCCTCCTCCCGTCGACTGTTGGGCCGCCAAACCGTTGGCCGCTTTCGGCGTGCCGAAAATATTATTTTGCCCGCTGCCGCCGTAAGTATGCCAGCTCAAACCGGCCTCTCTTTCCATTGTTTTCTTCGAGCTGTCGCTCCCGGCCGGCCAGCTGGGCGAGGCTTCGACTTTATCCTGAAGCTGGCAATCCGGGTTAAATAAATAAAGCGCCTCGTTGCTGTTGCCCAAAGCGCCCGTGTAAATTAGATCCGCTTTTATACCGGGCACGGCATCGTCGCTGGTCCGCTCCAAAAGAAAGAATTTGTTTGCCCCGATCCGGTTGGACGAACCGAAAATTACTTTTATCTGCTGGTCTTTGTCCTGCAGCTGCCAGCCCGCCAGATCGATCGTTTGGTTTGTTAAATTTTTCAGTTCGATCCATTCGTGATTCGCGCTGGCCGCCGTCCCCATCCAAGCAACCTCATTGATAACGATCTTGTTCATTTGCGCTGTCTGGCCGGACTGGACGGAACAAAGGTCTGCCTTTGCGCTGTTGGAACTGCTGCTGGATTCGTCATTGTTTTCGCTTTCTGTTTGATCTTGGTCGAGATCGCTGTCTTCGCTGTCCCCGGCCTCATCATCGGCGCTGTCATCCTGAATATCAGCTTGCGCCGAACTGTTGCGCCTTTGAAGTTCTTCTATGACAGCTATCAGCCCTGCTCTTATTTGGGCTTGCTGTTCTTCGGCTTGCAATTGGCTCTGCTGTTCCTGCTGGCGGCGGACCAATTCCAAGGCGATCTTCCTCATCAGCTCCTGGCGCTCCTGATCGGTCAGCTGGCCGATGGCG
>Ga0265297_10009102_pt1 | contig 12982 bp, 23 predicted proteins | sample Munlanlwell13791_FD_192502 | JGI IMG/M metagenome (GOLD analysis project Ga0265297, IMG submission 192502) | Leachate microbial communities from a municipal landfill in Southern Ontario, Canada - Leachate well 137-91 | ecosystem: Engineered > Solid waste > Landfill > Unclassified | place...
GTGGACCCATCCCCATAAGGGCAGGGTTCTTCGGGATCGGAGACGACTGGACTGACATCCGCGGTATATATTCCGCAGCCCAGGATGCCTGGACTACGGGTGCACCGCAGGACTGGATACACTCCGGTACCACCATGATGGGCGGTGTCGACGGCAACCCGGTCAAGATCGGGGCCAATGGTGTCCACGTGGTCTTCGGTGTGGGTAGCCTACACCCGAACCCGAAGCTTGAGTCTGTCAAGTTCACCATCAACGGACGCGAGAAGCCGGTATACAACACCTGGTTCCAGCAGAAGGTCAACTCCACCCTCAAGGTCGCGGAGTTCGACAAGGCCTTCTTGTTCGCCAAGGGCGACACCGTGCTGGCAGAAGTGTTCTACTCCGCGGCTATCGGGGGAGCGGTTGCTCTGTCCGGGGACTACCCGTTCCTGATGGGCGCCTCCTTCGTGAAAGAGCCTCAGATGAGGCTGCAGGATCCCGCAGACCTGGATGGCACGACTCAGGACCTCATCATGGTTGTGTGAGGTGATTTGAGATGGGAGAGACTATCATCGGGCAGCTGGCAGACGGGAGGATTCTGGTCGAGGTCAGCCAGGAAGGGCCTAACCCCTACGCCACAGGCGGCATAACGATCAATGTTGCCTCCGTGGGCAAGATTGACGCTGTGCTGTCCGTGCGGAACGAGGATGGGTACAAGACCGACCCGGATGAGGCCACCATCAGCAACAACAGCATCCTCCAGCCGGTCAGGTTCCACGGGTACGCCTGTACTGGTGCTCCGAACAGCACCAGGGGGTACGAGGTACTCAACGGGGCGAACCTCAGTGCCACAACGTTCAAAGCGATCGTGCTGGGACACTAAACTCCTTCTTTTACCCTCTTTTTATCCGGCGACAGGTTTATATATTTGAGTAGACTATTACATTACCAGGTGTAACCTTTGGGATGGTTGATTGTCATAAAAGAGGGAGAGATCGTACGCGGGCTCATAGAGCTGGACTATACAAAACCGGTAGACATCTGGGATCCAGTTGGAATGCGTACCTCAATCGACATCGCGGACGGGGTTGACATACAGATATTAGAGTCGGTGCCCGATGGACTTAAAGTAGCCGACAAAGTACTCAAGTTGCCATCCGAAGATTCGGTGACGTACTCAAAGTCGTATGCGCCATCAAAAGCGAAGAATGTACCTGCTAAGGTGAACCTAATAACAACGGTTGGGGTCAAATGCGGTATCGCTACCTATAGCAAGTTCTTGGGAGAGGCTGTGCGTAAGAAGTTCCCCGTTGCAATACACAGGAACGTCATGGATGCCAACAGCTCCGGTATTATACATGTCCAGCACGAGTTCGGGATCTTCCCCCATGTCGATGAGCTGCTAACAAGGCAGCTGGAGACCTGTTACGGGATCGTGACATGGCATACTGTCTTCCGGGACCCCGGTCCGCAGCTTGGGGTATACCAGGCTATAGATGCAATTTACGATGGGCACATAGTGCATAGCGTCCTAGCCAAGAAGTGGTTATCACGATACGTCAGCAAGCCCATATACGTCATCCCGCATGGCAGCAGTGAGATCCAGCCAATATCGCAAGCAGCGGCAAGACGTATATTAGGCATATCACCTGATGGTCCGCTCGTGTTCATGTTCGGCTTTGCGGCTGACTCAAAAGGGTTCGCCGAGGTAGCCGAAGTGGCCGGCAGAGCACCGAACTTTGAATTCTATATATCCGGTGCAGTACACGGTGTCGTCGAAGAGCACAGCGAAGATTCAAGAGCTAAGTTGCTAGCGGCGGCACCGGACAATGTGATGCTTTTAGGTAGATACTTGACGGAGGAGGAGATCGACACGTGGGCCTGCGCTGCCGATATATTCCTGTTTAACTATAACACACCGCCGGGTATATCGTCTGCTTCCGGGGCGCTGCACCGTATACTTTGGGCAGGCAGGCCTGTTATTTGCACAAGCGATAATAGGATGTCTGACCTCGAAGATGGGTCGCAATGCTTGAAGTACGAACATTTCGATTATGATGAGATGCTCCGGCTTCTACGGTTAGTAGCATCTGACAAGCAGCTGGCCGTCCAACTGGGTCAGGCGGCCAAGGCGTTTGCCCAGAAGACAAGCTGGGATGCGGTAGCGCAGCTGCACTTGGATGCTTACGGAGCTATCATGGGGCAGGTGTACGGTCCGGCCTACTATGACGAAGAGTACTTCGTCGGCTCTGGTGGCGGGAAGGTGCATACACCCGATCAGGATAACGGACGATGGTCCTACTATAACACCACCGGAGAATGGTTGGGAGCGGAGGACGTCATGCTGGCTATCAGGGACGTGCTAACCCCTGATAGAGTGCTCGACGTCGGTTGCGGGCGGGGGACGTTCGTAGGATGGGGCTCCAAGCTAGGAATGGCTATCCGAGGTATAGACTTCAGTCCGTGGGCGGTGCAGCACCCCTACCCAGGCGCTACTGGATTGGTAGAATACGGAAACGCGGTAGACATACCATACCCCAGTAAGTCCGTTGACTTAGTATTAGCGTTTGACCTGCTAGAGCATATTTACGAAGACGAGCTGGCTACCGTGATCGGTGAGCTGGAGCGTGTTAGCAGTAAATACGTAATGTACAACATCGCCGTGTGTGAAGCAGGCCAGGAATACTCATTACGGAAAGATCAACTACCAGACAAGGAGCAGATGGTCACCGCGGTACCCGGGCACGTACACATGGAGACCCAAGAGTACTGGGAACGGGTACTGACCGCTTCTGGCGGTAAGTTACGGTATGACTTAGTCGAGCGGTTCCGGGGAATGGTGCCACCGGAAGTGCTAGGTAATTGGAAGTGCATCATCGTGGTGGAGCATGCGAAAGGAGACTAAAGTGGTATTGGTACTCATCGCCTGGTTGGCGGCGTGGGGCCTATTCACAATATGGATGATAATATGCTAAGCATAGTAACGAGTACAGCTAGACCAGACCACCCTATGGTCGATTACAACGCCTTCATCTACGAACCTACCATTCGCGGGCTTAATCATCAGAAAGAGGATTTCGAGTGGATCGTGGTAGACGGTTGTTGGAGTGAAGATCGCCGGCGGTACATAGCAAACCGGGCTAACTTCCCATTCAAGTACGTTGGTGCTAAGGGCAGCCGTTACCTGGATGCTGGTATGGTAGCCTTAGGCGGAATGAGGAACCGCGGCATAGCACTGGCCAAAGGCGATCACATTATGCTACTTGACGATTGCACCGAACCGCGCCCGGGTTGGATAAAGCGGATCGAAGATTACTGGGCACAGGGCAAGTCGGCGTTTAGCCTGACCTATTACTTCGAAGGCAATAAGCCGAAGATAATAGACCAGGGCATCCGTATAACGGAAGAACTATACGGGCGGGTTATAGATCACCAGGCTAGTTGGGAACAGATCATACCGCCCGGTCATTGGGTCCGAGACTCTAGGGCGAAGTTCGTCGATCAAGGCCTCAGAGTACCGTACCCGGAGTGGTTCTACAGTGGGTGCAGCTTCCCCACAGATTTGGCTTGGGCGATCAACGGGTTCGACGAGGCCTTAGATGGCAAGAAGGGACTGGAGGACGTAGACTTCGGGTACAGGATGCACAAGACCGGTAACTTACACGGAGTCCTTGACCCGGAGCTGTGGCACATAGAGCATCGTCATGGTCCGGTTGCTCCTGGACTGTTTACATACGTGGGCCCTACAACAGTATGCAATTACGGTCTGATGCAACTAAGCGAGAAAGAGGGTCGGTTGGTTGCCAATCAGACAATTATCGATCGTGATGCGCTAGAACGAGGCCGCGAGCTCTGTAAGAGCTGCAACAACTACGAACGATGTAAAGGCGAAGAGCTTGGTGGGAACTTCTATATAGAGTCACCGGGGTTAGAGACATGGCTAAAGTTACAAAAGAAGACGACGCTGGACATGTACACGACTGGGATGGTGTAGGCCGTCCGTGGGAGCCGCGAGAGCAGCTGACCTGCCTATCTTGCGGTGCACACTTCAAGGACATGGAGCACTACATCATAGCTCAGACCAAGAACATGCACGTTGCGAGCGTGATTGACTGTGGGTGCGGGCTGAAGGGTATAGTTGGACAAGCCTGGTGGAACTACCGTAACATAGACCGCGGTTGGGGTTGCGACATTTGGGTCGTAGGGCCGACGCAACGCAAGTGGCAGCCTCTGAAGATGGATGCATTGGACCTGTGGATGCTATTCGAGCCTAAGTCAGTCGATGTGGTACAAGCATTCGGATTCCTCGAACACCTGACCAAAGAGGACGGTCTCGCATTCCTAGAGATGGCGGAGACCATAGCATCGAAGCTGGTGATCGTGTCCGCGGCAACAGAAGTTCATGGGGTTGATGAGCTCGGTAACCCGGATCCACTTTACAAGGTCAAGAGGGATGGTAACCCCTATCACGCCTACAAATCCGAGTGGTTATGGGCGGAGTTCGAGTACATGGGGTATCAATCCAACTGGGATGATCACCTGGCAGGTACCTCTTTCGAAAATGAGGCAGTCGCCTGGAAACGCCTGGACGAAGTCTAGTTTCCCCAGGCTCTTATAACCTTCAACAATACATGTAATATCAGGCGCAGTGCCTGTTAACCCAGCACCCTATACTAAGTACTGGGTAAGTTCATCGCTGCGTATAACTTTTTACGTGGGTCTTGGATATTAATATTCGGGCGGTATGTGATCCTATTGAGTTGGGCGATTACAAGTTCCGGGTACTGGCCTGCCCGGCTGGAATATAATCTGCTCATTAGCAGTATATTTATACCGCCATAAGCCTACTTGTACATAAGACAACAGGTGGTGAAATGTTACCAGAGAACCGTATAGCGGACCGGTTCCTCTACCCCAACTACTTATTCGCGTTGGAGGGGGATGAAGGATTCCTGTTCGGTCGAGTGGTCAAAAGGAGAATTTGTGAGTACAGGCCCTACCCGCTCATAGATGCCGCTGGCACAGCTGTCAGTATAGCTCCAGGCGGGCATCAGCCCGAGCTAAGGTTTAGGGACCCGCGGAACACTCAGAACGACATCTTGTACCTGGACGGGACTACGAATACCGGGTACCCGTGGTTCATGCACGGAGCCATAGGGCTAAAGCCTCAACAGATCAGGATGTACGTCCGTAGCCCCGAGGGCAAAGACATCAACGGGAAGTTCCCCAACTTGGACCCGATACAGCCCACGGTTGGAGACGACTTCGGGTATGTGGATGAAGTCATCAGCCCGTACCTAGAACCGACTGACAGGGCTGAAGTTGTCATCCCGCCGTTGCAGCACATAGGTGCTGAGTATTACAACGACGATGCCGAGAAGACTATTCAGCCGGTACTGAACCTTTCGTTCGCGGTCTACTGGGCGGACTTCTTCCAAGTGGGCCACGACGATGAGATCATAAGGCGCATAGCCAGGAGGGAGATACCCGCTACTTACTTGAGGATCGGGTACGGGAACGACCCACTTGAGTTCGGCGATTCGCTACTCAGGGACTGGAAAGTCGAGGCTAAACTTCTGTCGGAGGTGATGTAAGTGCCTATCAGAGAGTTCGATGCTGACCTGATATCAGAGAAGCAGGCATTCCTGAGCCAGGAGATACCGGCAGCGGCGGCCGACGTATTCGCCACGGATGTGCCTGATGACAGGCAGAGGATGATCTACGGCTTCATCATTTCGGGGGACGCTGCAAACCCGGCGCTCCTGAACCTGCGTAAGCTGGAGGCCGACGGTGTTACCCTGACCGACTACGCTCTCGGTATCGCAATAGCAGCTGGCAGTAGCCAGTTCTGGCCTACGCAACCGGACCCGATGAAACCAATCTTAGTGCTCGAGGGTGGCACGAACCTTCAGTCCGATGACAGTATGGGCGCTGGCGCAGCTGCTCACTTGACGGTACTGTACTGGGACCGGTAGGGTGGTTCCGATGGTACTGGAGAATGCCCGTAGGAAGACGGGGGGGGTACGACAGGCAGCAACCGATCGGGTAGGAGCCCGCAAGGAGGATCTCCATGAGCTATTCGATGACAGACTGCCGTCGGCTCCCGCCGTACTATCAGTCGCGGAAAAAGCGAAACGACCGATGTACGGTGAGGAGCGATCGGCCGCTGCGACGGCTGCGGAGATTCGGGATGCAGTGCGGGTTTTACCAGTACAACTGCACGGTAAGCCCTCTACAGGGCATGCTGTCGTGACTACGGAACCTACGAAGATCCTGAAGGCCAACCCCCTACGATTATCCTTCACGCTGGTCAACATCGGGGCTCGTGACGCCTACATCGGGTTCAATGAATCTGTTTGTACTCCCGCCCAAGGCAATTCGGGTCACTGTATACCGGCTGGCGGGGCGTTTGACGAGGACAAGTACGCCGGGGAGATCTGGGGGGTCACTGCCGTAGGGAGTACCACTATAACTTTCTGGGAGGTTTAAGCTTGGGGCGGACTAGCGTAATGCCGATGTTCTCCAAGTGGGGTCTGCACGCCGACCTTTGGGAAGACGGGCAGGACCCCATGGACCCAGACCCAGATAAGCCGTACCGCTTCGGGCCGGGTATGCAGTTCGAGAACGATTGTAATTGTGCCGCCTACACCGGGTTCTTCGCACCACAGAAGATACTGAAGCCTGCCAAAGAGGGGGTCGACCTTACCATTAAGCTATGGCATTGGGAGAGTCGAAACGATTGGGACCCCACCAAGGTCGGGTGGTGCTTGGGGATGATGAACCTTTACGGCGATGATTGGAAGTCCGTCTTTGGCGGTGTTGCCCTTAGTGGTGCGGGCGGAATGTTCGACAACACCTTAGCGGGAGTTGATCCGCAGATAGCCTCGGTAAATTCTGATGGGCGGATCAGCTGGAAGCTCTGGGATGACTTCATGGGTGAGTACATAACATTCGAGCCAGACGCATTACAGTTCGCTATGGCATACCAGAGTGTAATTGCCACGCCGCCAACCGCCACTACCATCTGGCAGACGTTCGACCTCATGAGGACCGATTTCAGGCACGTATACTACAAGAACGGCGCAATCGCCACGGACGGCGGGGCCAGCCTCCGAGACTTTTATGATACTGAGCGTGACACCCCGCAGGGCATAATGATGTGCATCTGGAGGATGCGGGCCGGAGGTGGTGGCGTTCTATTGGATGGCGGAGCAGATTGGGATGGGGATGGGGTCGCAGATTTCGATACGATGGATGGAATGTTTGACCCCATATTCTTGGGCACGGAGATGGAGTTCCTCTGATCTGGAGAAGTGAGAACATGGACAACGGAGAGCTAGTAATGGCTTTGGGAGTCGTGATCGGCGCGATAACCATGATGCTTGGGCAGTTCCAAGCATACCTGGCTAAACTGGAGGCGGAGGGGAAGCCCCTGCCGAAGTTCAGCCTGAAGTACCTGGTGTCGGCACTGCTGTCCATCATCGTAGCGGTGATGGCTATACTGTTCGTCATAGCAGGACTTCCAGAGCCCAGTGGCGCAGAAGAGTGGATAAGCCTACTGCTTACCGGCTTCGTGGCTGGACTGGCCGTAGACTTCGTCTTCAACAAGCCGATGGATTGGCTGAACGCGAAGAGTGCAGGAAAAGCCAATCCATAAACCATTTCCGTTATTCTTTTATACGCTGATAATACCAAAGATGAAGCCTATGACTGTACAGGCTAGGGCTATGATCGTTATCCATTGCTTAAGCTTATCGTTATCGTGCTCGCGAATGTCTCTAACAGCTGCTTTGAAAGTGACGTTGATCTCTCCCACAACAGTATCGAGTTTGGTGTCTAACTCCTTCTGAGCGGTCTTGAGCTCGTCGAGAGAGTCGGCGACGGTATCGAATTGTGCCTCGTTCTGTATGCAGGCTACCTCAGTGTGTTGGAGCCGGTCCTCTACCTTAGCGTTGAACTCCGCCTGTCTGTGCTCTGCCTCCCGCTGGGCAACCACCAACTGATCAACTTTTGTAGACACTGATGAGATGTTGGAGGAGTTCTGGACCAGTAGGGAATACCAATCTTCCCGCTCAGCTCCCATGTATGTGAGTAGGGGTTCTAACGTATATTAATCTTACTTCGGCGGATACAATGGGGCCTAGCCGGAGAGGTGTGAGAGCCGGCAGGAAGGACGTGGTCTTCTTTTCGGCCTTGGATCTACAACCATCCCATAGGTATATTATGGTTTCCCGGTGGACAGTTTGAACCCGAGCAGATCACCCGCTACCTCTACCAGGTCCGCAAGTAATGATGGGGATACTTCTACTTCATAGGCATGGAACTCGTCCACGGTTAGCTTTATGGCACCATCATCTACTATAGCACGCCATCGACCGTCGAAGACCACCTCGAGGTCGTACTCCGTGGCTATTGCCCTCGCCACGTCCTGGGCCCTGGTCCCCAGAGGATCACAGATGGCGGGTGTACCTTCGAGATCGTGTATCAAGGAGTTCAAGGCCCTGATACACTTGTTGTACCCATCGATCAAAGCTCGGAGCTCGTTGCTTATCCACTGGTTCCCCGCGTTAGCAGCGGCCCAGAATATGTCGTCTACGGTTGGTTCTCCTGTCATTTTCTCACCACTTTCACATCATCGCCAGCATGGACTTGTTTACTAGAGTCTAATACACTATTGGCTATAAAAGGATCGTTCGCGTCGACCATGATTATCGCCCATCCAGTTGGTACGATCACCCCGGTGAGGTCCACCACGGCGCTACTCCTCAATTTGTTCGTGTAGAGCAGGTTGACCGACACCGGCGATTCTGTTACGTTCATGTTCATACCTCACTAGGTTCTCGTCTGCTATGGCTTGTGCGGATGACAGATATGTTAGGCGCTGGGTAGCGGCATAGTCACTTAGGAAATACTCGGCTTTTCCACCACGACGATAGTTCCTCACGACGTACTTTCTGTCACCCTCGGTGTTCTCCATTATTTCACAGAACACCCCGCACCTATCATCCAGCCTGAACTGACCCACGCGGGCGAACCCGCGGAGCTCTTCTTTGGCTTTGGTGAAGTCTTCATCGGTTAACCATTCCATGCTTACACCCCGATCGCTTTGACTACGAACTCGACAAGATGATCCAGGTCGTCTCTTGCGTCCAAACAGACCCAGGGGCCACCTAAGTTGGTTGCTGCCATCCACCTGTATACACGGTCACAGTGGTCCTGGACCTCTTCTACTTCGTACTTGCTTGTGCTGTGACGACTCGATACTCGTGATGCGGCCAGATCAATAGGTATGTCCAATAGGAATGTACACTCTGGCTCGAGGGATCCTAGCGACGCTATGTCGGTTATAGCATGCACCCCGCTCCAGGGCCGCTTGAAGTAACCAGCTTTGGCTAGAACGAAGCTCTGGTAGGCGATCGTTGAATAGTAGTATCTGTCGCACAGAACGATTTTACCGTCCCAGATGTCTTTCGCCATCTCCCTAGTATGCCTAAGCCGGTCCTGCATGAAGATTAGCATAGACTCTACCGGGTTGCAGATGTCTGGGTCGGCCAGCCGCTTTGACCCTTCGTCTGTAGGTTCTTTTGTGTAGGTGCAGCGAACATCACGCTTAGTCAGCTCTGCCTGCACCGCTTTGGCTAGAGTGGTCTTACCAGATCCATCGATGCCTTCGAACACGTATAACTTTCCTATCAATCGTATCCCTCCTGGGCCCAGCCCTTGAACTGGTTATACGCCTTCTGGATATTGTTCCAGCGCGGGTCGAACTCGGTACCCGGTGGTAGTTTGTAATACCGGCAGGCCCAGGGCTTGTTGGCCGGCCCAGCAGTACCAGCGACACGCCTGCTGTAGACTATCATCTTCATCTTGATCAGGGGTTCCCAATAGTTACAGAGGAAGTTACTGTAGCTGGTAACGGCTCGCTTACCCCTCTTACGCTCTCCGGGCTTATGTACCCTGACTGATTGTTCTCTTGCTATTTTCAGCTGCCGCCAGATCTCTTGGGCATATCCGTCTTTGTGCTCCGACAGATACTTGAAGATGAACCGACCTGTGCTGATTGTTGATGGATCGTCCCAACCTGGACCAGTCCGCACTCCAGTCATAGTATCATACTAGTGCAGGCGGATTAAGGTATATAAACGATCCTTAAGATCATACGACAATACCGAAACATAGGCCCAATAGGGGTATACCTGCCTATTACTACTTGAGTACCTTCAATATTCTATGATCTTTATATACTGATACAATTAACTGGTTAATTACATGTACGATACTGGGACAAGTAACAATAAAGTTACTTGTCTGTATTGAGTTCAGTATTCTAGCCATACGTTACTCTAGCTAAACTTTAGTTCGCAGTTGTACGCTAGGTACAACCTACCTAGATAAAAATACGATAGCCCCTAAGATGCTTATGTCTGGCGGTTTCGGGCCTGTGACCCGGGGATCAGGCGTAACCATAAGGGCGATACTGTGGGTACTTCTTCCAAATCTCCGAGTCGATCGGTGCTAGCTTCAGAGCCTTTAACCAACGATCTTTCTTAGTTGTGTCCGACAGGTACGAGCAGCACCTTAAGGGGTCCTTAAGATGATCCATCCTCAAGTGAACGTAGGTGGCCTTCATCCCCGGAAACTTCCATCCAGCGAACCGGTCTATGTCCATGTCGTTTGCGAAGTACGGTGCTACTTCAGTTAGGCGAGTATGGCGCCACTCATGCGGGTGGAACCCATGTTCCTTACAGATCTGCCAGCACCGGGTAGTGGTGATCGGGAAGAGCAGACCACTCTTGACCGTATGAACATACTTCGCTACCGGCTCCATGAACTCGTCACAGAGCGGTACTGGGATCAGGCGGTGGATGTCTTTCTCCTGGCGCTTTTCCGTCAGTAGGTTGACCATCATGAAGTCCTCCTCTCTACGCAGATCTTCTCGGGTTAGGGCGAGGACTTCACCATCACGACCGCCAGTCAAATGAAGCATAGCTACCATCGCCGCATTGCGGACGTTAAGTGATTCGATGATTTCCCAAGTAGTTTGGCGCGGTATGACCCTCTTAGTAGACTTCTGCCCAAGCGCTCTACTCATGATCATAGTAGGGGGTATTTTGTATATATAGATCACCGTTTTCAAAGGCTGTTGCAGCTGCAGCGCAATAAATCCGACCTATAGGCTCTTCATAATCTATAGTAGTAAATGAAATACAAATAACAAGCTTGTTACTTATGGAAAACAATGATTGTTCGAAAAAGTCGAATGAAAAAGCGAAAAGCTTTATATATCACATGTGAATAAGTCAACGAGCATCCGGTGGGCGGGTAAGGCAAAGGGCATAGCCCATACCCATAACACCACCCGGTGCCTGGAGTAGATAGACATGGAGAAAGACAACATAGAGGAGCCGATGGTACCCCTGCCGTACGTTACGGAGAAGTACCCTAAGGTGCAGACGATCGAGCTCCGGCCCGTAAAGACAGACGATGATACCATCGGGTTGGAGGCTACGCTAGTCTTCTATACAGGAGGTAAGACCAAAGTACACGTGGGAGAGGTGATACCCAGTAACGGCGCCAGAATAAGCGAGTCTGGTGGAGTGATCATTATCATACCTCCAGTCGACTGTGATGAGTTCGACCACGTGATACGAGACGATGCTACCGACTACCCCGTGCTGCTAGTGAAGGGTGAGTGAGATGGACACACCTGCCGTATGTAGATGTGGTCACCTAGGCGATCGAGACCGTAGCGACCACGAGAACACAGTCCAACCGGGCCACGGGGCCTGCGTGGAAGAAGGGTGCCAGTGCGAGAAGTTCACCTACATGGCACCCACGACGATCGTCTATCTCTCCGAGGCTGAGAGACAGTTCCTCGCTTACTACCTTAACGGAGCGGGCGAGGAAATGGCGATGGAGTGTGCCAGAGACTACGGTGAGAAGCGCGACTTTCAGACAATGCTCAGTACACTTGCCCAGAGGATGGGAGTATGGTAGACGATCTGAGAGACGAGTTGGTGTTCTGCCCCAGGTGTGGGGCACACACCGAGGTAGTAGCATCGCTACCGAGACCTAGTATGCACGGGGGGAAGATAATCGATCAGTACGCCGTTGAGTGCTCAGCGTGCGGAGGGATGTTCCTCGTCACACCAACAGACGACGACGAGGTAACGGAGATGGTGGATAATGATGAGTAAGCGAGAGGTATTGGACTACCTGAGCGACCTACAATTCGCTCTGGGAGGGTGCAAGGACGACATAGAGCGAGCCCGCCTCCAGGCTAAAGTGGAGGCAGTACTACACATAGTGAGGGGAGGACATGGACGCAACTGAGTTCCAGAAAGAGTACTACGCAGGGAAGACCTGGGGGGACGCCAGCAAGCTAGTGGACAAGATGAGCGACGAGAACGTCAGGGAGCTTAAGGACGCCATGATAGTGGTGCAGAAGTACACCGGACTAGACATGCGCCAGGAGTTCTTCCTGGGAATGCTCCGAGCAGAGGAGAAGAACAGGGAGGAGAAGGCCGATGGAAACTAACGAGGTGGGGTATCACATCCAACGGCTCCTGGATAACCAACGGTTCATCCAAGAGACCGGGGAGGCTATCATCAAGGAGCTAACACAGCGTAAGGACCCCTCCCCGGTCTACCTGAACGAGAAGTTGCTAACGCTGGACAACTTAGTCCGGGGCGCAATCTGGAGGGTAGATCAGGCCCGTAAGGCTCTCGACCCCGGTGTGGTAGCGATCGTCTTGGATGACCCCTCTAAGGCGGAGGCTGTGCACAATCTTCTGGAGGATATATTCGGGGACCACTAGGCCGTAGCGGCCGACAGGCCGCCTCATAACCCCTTTCGCATGGGAGGTCCCTGGCGATCGTTTGGGGGGTATTTTAGTTCGGAAAAGCCGAACTACTTCTGTGGGGCCTTTATATACTGCTTATAGAGTGAGTACGCGTGATGACTGCTGGGCGTTTAGCCCCACCCGCCGTCCGAGGGGGGTCT
>Ga0265297_10009103_pt1 | contig 12981 bp, 16 predicted proteins | sample Munlanlwell13791_FD_192502 | JGI IMG/M metagenome (GOLD analysis project Ga0265297, IMG submission 192502) | Leachate microbial communities from a municipal landfill in Southern Ontario, Canada - Leachate well 137-91 | ecosystem: Engineered > Solid waste > Landfill > Unclassified | place...
ACCATCTCAAGGGCGAGCGGAGAGAAACCGGCGCCGAGGTTGACGATGGTGACCGGTGAATCATCCTTGACCGTGAGCGCTTGAACGGTCTGACTGATGAAATGTTTCCGGTTGATGATCACCTCATGATACCAGGGGCAGATGCGGTCATAGCAGCGCAGCAGTTCCTCACCGGAAGACAGGTCAAGACCATTCACGTAAGCGCGTGTCAGGGGTTTTGTGCGGTAGTATTCGCTCGCCCAGAGCATGACCAGCGCGGCGGTATCGGATACCGGGTATAATTCTTTCTTGGATTTCATCACATCACGTCCTCGCATCGTATCTCCCACTGACCCGTGGGCAATAATACTATCAGATTGGCAATTGGGGATGGAATAATGTTTCCCGGTTGCCTCCGAAAAAACCGTTCAGTCATTCCCTCTCCCGCAGAAAATGGAAGATGGGCTCTTGTTGCATCGCAGGCATCTGCATAGGTATGCACCCGGTATCCACTGGGGTACCTCCGGGGGGTCACCTCAAATCTCTCAGATCCCACCCACATCCGATACGATTGGGTGAACCGCGAAGATCGGGAGGGAAACGGGGATAGGCACTACCTGCCGGAGATCCTCATGTTCCGGAATCTTCTTTGTATCAGACCGCTAAACTCTGGGGATGAATCAGGACCGGGCACAGGAACTACGGGAGTTGCTGAACAGTCCCCTGGTGGGTTTCGAGGATGTGGGCGAAGAAGCACTAGCCCGGTACGACCAGGCACTCACGCACAGTTCCTTTGCCAGTGAGGAGCAGCAGCGCGGTATAGAGACCGGGGACTATGAACAGCTCGAGTTTCTGGGCGACTGCATCCTTGATTTCATCATCGCTGAAGAACTCTTTTCATCGTTCCGGCTCCGTGCCCGTTCACTCCACGACCGGTTCCCGGACAAGACCGACGAATCGCTCTTAACAGATATGCTTCACGATATCACAAACGACCGGAAACTCGCAGAGATCGTTGTTGCCAACCGGATCTTCGACCCGTGCATCCGCCGGGGATCCGGTCAGGAACTCAACGACTCCATCCGGGCGGGAGCGCTCGAAGCGTTCATTGCAGCGGTGTACTATCATAAAGGATTCAATGGGGCGCAGCAGCTTGTCCAACGGTTGTTCCGGCAACGGATCGAGCATGCAGAACCCATCACGTCCTGGAAGAACAAGCTCCAGGAATGCGTCCAGAAAAAGTTCCAGCCCCCTGATGTACGTACTATACTACAGTACCATGAACCCGTGCCGGAGAACGGAAGCACAGCAGTCTCAGTACAGGTCAGCGTCAATGGCATACCCTGGGGCGTCGGGCGGGCGGGATGCAAACGCGACGCGGAGATCGCAGCGGCAAAGAACGCATACGAGACGCATTGCCGGAACACGGGTGGGCACTAATCACGCCTTCCCGCGTGGCATACAACGGTCTGGCAGGAAAATTCAAAGCCGCACCACCACAATGCAGCGAACGCGAAGCCCATCCAATGTGATGCCGGGAAGCCAAACACTTATTACTCCCACCCTACCATATTATAAAGCACCATTCATGGAGCAGTGGAGATCCACTGCGAGTGTCTGATAAAGATGCGAGATTCCTCTGTTGAGGTAGCCAAGCCTGGTATGGCGCAGGTTTGCTAAACCTGTGTCCCCTTGGGACTCGAGGGTTCAAATCCCTCCCTCAGCGCTAAAAAGAGAAAATCTCACAATCGAGGGGATTGGATGGCTCAGGAAGACGAAATAAAATACTTTGTACGGATCGGCACAACCGATCTGGACGGGACGAAATCCGTGCGGGTAGCCCTGACTGGCATCAAAGGTGTCGGCAGGCATACCTCCACGGTTCTTTCCCGTATGGCGAACGTGGACGAGTATGCATTGCTCGGTCGCATCGATGAAGAGTCAGTAAAACGACTCCGCACCGCTGTCGAGCAATACACAACGAAGATCCCGTCATGGATGGCGAATCGACCAAAGGACGTCTATTCGGGCGAGTCAAAACACCTCCTTGGTTCCGATCTTACCCTCATACAGGACGAAGACGTCAACATGATGAGGAAGATCCGTTGCTACCGGGGTATTCGGCACGAAACCGGTCAGAAAGTCCGCGGACAGCGCACCAAGTCAACCGGGCGTACCGGCATGACGGTCGGTGTGAAGAAGAAGAAAGAGGGAGGTGCGTAAACCATGGGATACCCAGGTAAGAATCATAAGGCGTACCAGACCCCAAAACGCCCATTCGAGAAGACACGGATTGAGGATGAAACCCGCCTTGTCATCGAGTACGGGCTGCGCAACAAGCGCGAGGTCTGGAAGGCGCAGAGTATCCTGCGGAAATACCGCAAGGCAGCCCGAAGCCTGCTCGCCCTCATTTCGAGCGCGACAGACCGGAACGTCGTCGATGCAAAGAAGACTGAACTGATCAGCCACATGCAGCGCGCCGGACTGCTCGGACCCGATGCGGACATCGAGAACGTCCTCTCGCTCAAGGTGCAGGCACAACTCGAACGCCGGCTCCAGACCCTCGTCCACCGGAAAGGGCTTGCACGGTCGCCAAAACAGGCACGGCAGCTCATCACCCACGGACACATTGCAATCGCCGGAAGACGTGTCAACATACCGGGTTACCGTGTAACCCGTATCGAAGAGCCCCAGATCTCCTACTACGGCAAATCACCGTTCGTTGCAGATTCCCACGCGGAGCGCACCCGTATCACCAAACCCGCAGGAGTGAGATAAGATGGCAGCAAATGAGAAGGAGAAGTGGGGCGTTGCGCATATCTTCGCCTCGTTCAACAACACGATCATCACCGTGACCGACCTATCCGGTGCAGAAACCGTCACAAAGTCAAGCGGCGGCATGGTGGTCAAGCAGGACCGGAACGAGAGTTCCCCTTACGCTGCGATGCAGATGGCAGGCAACGTCGCTGCAATCGCCCGCGAAAAAGGCATTGTCGGCGTTCATGTGAAAGTCCGTGCACCCGGTCAGGGCAAACAGCGCAGCCCGGGACCCGGTGCCCAGGCAGCCATCCGGGCACTCGCCCGCGCCGGCATGCGGATCGGTCGCATTGAAGACGTTACACCAATTCCCCACGACTCGTGCCGCCCGAAAGGTGGCAGACGCGGAAGGAGAGTGTGATGGAGATCGAATTCGCGAGTCTGGACGATACCCTCGCACGATTCACCCTCTCGGGGGCGAGTCCGGGGTTCGCCAACGCGTTCCGCAGGGCAATGATCGGAGAAGTGCCGACCCTTGCCATTGAAGATCTGCGCATCTATGATAACACGAGCGCACTCTTTGACGAAATGCTGGCGCACCGCATCGGGCTCATCCCCATAAAAACCGACCTTACCACCTACACGACTCAGGACAAATGCACGTGCGGCGGGGCGGGATGCCCCAGCTGCACGGTCACCTTCACGTTGAGCGTTGAAGGACCAAAGACGGTCATGTCGAGTGACCTGATTCCCCAGGACCCGAAGACGACCCCGGTGTATGATAATATTCCCATCGTGAAACTCGTAAAAGGGCAGAAACTCGTCATCGAAGCGCGTGCGATCCTCAATACCGGAAGAGAGCACGCGAAATGGCAGCCAACACTCGTGTGCGGGTACAAAAACTACCCGGTTGTCACGATCAGTGATGCATGCGACGCGTGCGGCATGTGCGTGGACGAATGTCCTCGTCATATTATCGGAGTGAAGGGTAAGAAAGTTCAGGTAATAGACGGCAAACTCCCGGACTGTTCCATGTGCCGGCTCTGTGAGAAGGCATGCATGGCAAGTGGGATCGGGGAAGAACCCGCAATCAGGATCTCCGCAGAACCCGACCGGTTTATCTTTGTGGTCGAGAGTGACGGGTCACTGCCCGTAAAGGAGATCCTGGAACGGGCGCTCATCTATATACGAGATCAGGCGAACGAGCTGGAGACGCAGACAAGCGAAATTTCAGGGGAGGAGAAGAAATGACAAGAATCGTGGAGAAGACGAACCCCCGTCTTACCAACCTCATTGTGCTCTTGAAGAACAAGTCACGGGAGAATGAGGCAAAGATCTGGCGCGAGATCGCAAGCAGGCTGGAGACCCCGGGCAGGAATTACGCTGAGGTCAACCTGTCCAAGATCAACCGCTATGCCCAGGACGGGGAGACGATCATCGTCCCCGGAAAGGTGCTGGGCAGCGGCGTGCTGGAGCAGTCCGTGAAAATTGCAGCGCTGAACTTTTCAGAGTCTGCAACCTGCAAGATCAGGGACGCAAAGGGACAATGCATGACGATCGAGCAGCTCCTGCAGGACAACCCGAAAGGCAGCGGTGTCCGGATCCTGAGGTGAGAAGAATATGGTAACAGTAATCAACGGCGACTCGCTCATCCTTGGCAGGCTTGCAAGCATTGTTGCACAGCGGGCTCTTGCCGGGGAAGAGATCGCAATCGTGAACGCCGAAAAGGCAATCATATCCGGCAGCCGGGAACGCGTGCTCGCGAACTACAAACACAAGAGGGAACGTGGTGCCTCCGGTGACCGCTGGGGTCCATTCGTCCCGCGCCGACCGGATCACCTCATGAAGCGGACGATACGGGGCATGCTCCCGTACAAGCGCCCCCGTGGCGTTGACGCCATGAAGCGGATCAGGTGCTATGTCGGTATCCCCGTCGGACTTGTAGGCAAGGAGATGGAAGTTCCCGAAGCGGCGCACATGGACCGGCTGAACAACCCGCAGTATGTCACGCTCGCTGCGGTCAGCACCTCGCTCGGAGCGAAGTTCTAAGGTGGTCAGGATGGTAAAGATCATAAACACAAGCGGAAAACGCAAGACGGCAATCGCACGGGCGACGTTAAAAGCAGGCAAAGGCGTGATCCGGATCAACTCTGTGCCGCTCGAACAGTACGGCAGCGAGACGACCCGTATGAAGATCGCTGAACCCCTGCTCCTCGTCCCGAATGCGACGAACGACATCGACGTTACCATCGACGTTTTGGGCGGCGGTGTTATGGGACAGGCAGAAGCGGTCCGTACCGCGCTTGCCCGCGGTATCCTTGAGTGGACAAATGATCCGCAGATCAAGGATATCTTCCTCAATTACGACAGAACGCTCCTTGTGAACGACTCGCGGCAGAAAGAAACGAAAAAGCCGCACGGTCGTGGCGCAAGAAAGAAATTCCAAAAGTCTTATCGTTAAGACAACAGACATATTGAGAGGTCGAGAATCTTGATACCCGTACGATGTTTCACCTGTGGAAAACCCATTTCCACAGCGTGGGAAGAATATAAGGCGCGGCGGGGGAAAGGCGAGGATCCTAAACAGATCCTCGACGATCTCGGTATCACCCGATACTGCTGCAGGCGCATGCTTCTCACTCACAAAGAGATCATTGATGAGCTCAACCCATACCAGTAAACGACACAAGAACGCGGGGTCGTAGGGTAGCCTGGTCTATCCTATTGCGTTCGGGACGCAGTGACCTGAGTTCAAATCTCAGCGACCCCATTTATCCAACTACCAAATTTTGACTAAACCATTTTCGAGGACAAGAATGCAGACGCAGGCATACACCCGGTACGAACGGGCGCGGATTATTGGAGCAAGGGCTCTGCAGATATCAATGGGTGCTCCGCTACTTATCACAACTTCCCGGATCGATCCCCTGGAGATCGCGATCGAGGAGTTCAAAGCGAACATTATTCCCATTACCGTAAAGAGGAAGTAAAAGGAGAGATACCGTATGACGACGATTGAAGCAATCGAGTTGCGGGCGATCCTTGACAGCCGGGGCAATGCCACCGTAGAAGCAGAAGTGCACACGGCAACAGGCTCCGGTAGATCAGCAGCACCAAGTGGAGCCAGTACCGGATCGCGCGAGGCAAAGGTCAGACCGACCCAGGATGCGATCGATAATGCCTACCAGAACCTGCTCCCTGCCCTGGTTGGGATGGATGCATCCGACCAGGAAGGATTTGACGGGCAACTCTGGGACATTGACGGCACGAGCGACTTCTCCGGGATCGGAGCCAATGTCGCTGTCGCACTCTCGCTTGCGAACGCAAAAGCCGCCGCGTCTGCACTGGGGATGCCACTCTTCCGCTATATTGGTGGAGCGTTCACGAATGAGATGCCCCTCCCGTTAGGGAATGTGATCGGGGGCGGGGCACATGCGGCAAATGCAACTGAGATCCAGGAATTCCTGGTTGTCCCCGGTGGCGCAACGAATGTACAGGATGCGGTGTTTGCCAATGCCGCCGTCCACCGGAACGTCAAGGCGCTCCTGACAAAACGCGGGATTGCTGCCGGCAAGGGTGATGAGGGTGCGTGGGCACCGCAGATCGATGATGCCCTCGCATTTGAGCTCATTGCCGAGGCGACCGGACTTGTCGCCGATGAGATGAATATCTCTGTTGATATGGGGATCGACGTTGCGTCGAGCCAGATGTGGAACGGGGAAGGCTACAAGTACCGCGACCGGGTCCGCTCAACTGAAGAGCAGATCGCATATATCGCGGAACTTGTTGACCGCTACGACCTCGTCTATGTTGAGGATCCCCTCCATGAAGAAGACTTTGACGCGTTTGCAGAACTCAATGACCAGGTCGGAAACCGGTGCCTCGTGTGTGGGGATGACATCTTTGTCACACAGGTCGACCGGATCCAGCAGGGTATCGAGCTTGACTCGGCAAACTGCGTGCTTATAAAACCCAACCAGGTCGGGACGCTGACGGACACATTCGATGCAGTCCATCTCGCCCATGCAAATGGTCTGGACACGGTGATGAGCCACCGGTCCGGTGAGACGACCGATACGACCATTGCGCACCTTGCCACCGCATTCTCCTGCGTTTTCTTAAAATGCGGAGTTGTGGGCGGAGAACGCATCGCTAAATTAAACGAATTAATACGCATAGAGGAACAGCTATGACCACAGTAAACGAGATGGAAATCGAACTCAAAGAACCACTCATCCCCGTCGAAGAATACCTGGCGGCTGGGGTTCACATCGGCACCCAGCAGAAGAGCGAGGACATGAAGAAGTTCATCTACCGCGTCCGCGGCGATGGACTGTATATCCTGGATATCCGGGAGACTGACGCACGGATCAAGACCGTCGCGAAATTCTTAAACCAGTACGAGACCCCCAACATCCTTGTGGTGACGTCCCGGCAGTACGGACAGTTCCCGGCAAAGAAGTTTGCCGATACGATTGGTGCGATGTCGGCAACCGGACGGTTCATCCCGGGACTCCTGACGAACCCGGTCCTTGCGAACTACATCGAGCCGACGGTCATTGTTGTCACTGACCCGATTGGTGATGCACAGGTGATCAAGGAAGCCGTCCAGTGCGGTATCCCCGTCGTGGCACTCTGCGACACGAACAACATGACGCAGTTTGTTGACCTTGTCATCCCAACGAACAACAAGGGCAGAAAAGCACTCTCCATGATTTACTTCCTCTTAACCCGCGAGATGCTCCGGCTCCGTGGGATCTCGACGGCTCTTACCCAAGAGGACTTCGAGACCGATATCTGATGTGGTCAGTCCCTTTTTTTAGGTGACCGATCGTTAGATATAACAGGACGACCAGAGGGTTGATCCGATGAAGATGCGTTCTTGCGCTGTGGCGGGTATGTTTTACCCGCGGGATCCCTCCCACCTTGAGCAGCTCCTAGAGAAATTCTTCTCCGGAGCCCGTTCGGGGGGAAATGCCCTTGGGGTCGTATCACCCCATGCCGGCTATATCTATTCAGGACAGGTGGCTGCCTGCGCATTCGCTGCAATTCCTTCCGGATTTTCCGGGACTTTTGTTCTTGTCGGACCGTCTCACCGGGGGTATACCACCTGCGGTTCTGTGATCCCGTGGGAGACACCCCTCGGGGTCGTGGACACGGATGCGGATTTTGTCAAAGCGCTGGACATCGAGATTGACGAGTTCTCCCACCGGGATGAACACTCGATCGAGGTGCAGGTCCCGTTCGTGAAGTACCGGTTCCCCCGTGCACGGATTGCACCTGTCATGATGGGCGTGCAGGATATTTCCGGCGTTGCCCCGCTTGCCGGGAAGATCGTCGATGCTGCCCGCCGGACAAAACGGGAGATCCGCATTATCGCATCAAGCGACTTCTCGCATTATGTGCCGGAAACACGGGCAAAGACCGAAGATCTGTACGCGATCGAAGCGTTGCGCACCCTGGATGTGAAAGAGTTCTACCGGCGGATCGAGGAACGGGGCGTGTCCGCCTGCGGCTATGGTCCGATCTCTGTCATGGTTACAGCATGTAGCATGCTTGGGGCAACGAAGGGAGAACTGATCCGGTACGCGACCAGCGGGGATGTGACCGGAGACCACCGCGAGGTCGTGGGGTACGCAGCCATTGCGGTGATGTAGGTTGGCAACATGGAGTGCGCCGGGTAAGGTGTTTCTCTTCGGAGAACATGCGGTCGTGTACGGCAAGCCCGGTATTGCGATGGCGATCAAGCCCCGTGTCTTTGTGACGGTCCGGAATACCACGCGCCCGCAGCGGGCGAGATCCCCGTATATCGACGGGTGTTTCGATATGATGGACGTGACCGGGAGCGTCTATATCAACTCCCAGATTCCCAGCTCATCGGGTCTGGGGTCATCTGCCGCAGTGACAGTTGCCACCCTGTCCGCAATCAACGACGAGTTCGGGAAGGAGAAGACCCGCGAGGAGATCGCCAACATGGCATTCGAGATCGAGAAACAGGTGCAGAAAGGGCGGGCGAGCCCAACGGATACAACCGTCTCCGCATACGGAGGGATCGTCCTTGTCACCGGTAACTCCCGAAGACGGCTCCCGCCCCAGAATATGCACCTTGTCATTGGCGATTCCCTCGTCTCGCACAGCACTTCAAAGATGGTGGAGCAGGTCTCCGAGTTAAAGCGAATGCACCCGGAGATCGTTGATCCTATCCTCTCCGCGATTGAAGGGGTAAGCCTTGCTGCCATCCACCATCTCACCAACCCAAAAGAACTCGGGCATTACATGAACATGAACCACGCACTCTTAGATGCGCTTGGTGTCGGGCACCCCCAGCTCTCCCGGCTCGTCCTCGCCGCCCGGTCAGCGGGGGCATTCGGGGCAAAACTCACGGGAGCCGGTGGCGGAGGGTGTATGGTTGCTCTCTGTCCCCGCCAGCACAAACAAAGGGTCGCCGGTGCAATCGAAGCCTGCGATGCACGGGCGATCATGACGGGTATCGACACAGAAGGGGTCAAAAAGGAGCGGAATGTCTGACCTTACTTTTGTGAAACTTGGCGGGAGCGTCATTACTGACAAAAGCTCAGATTGTGCCATCGACCGTGAACGACTGGCTTCGGTCGCGCAGGCGATTGCGAGTGCACACACGGAACGGATCCTCATCGTTCATGGCGCCGGATCGTGCGGGCATCCCGAAGCGAAACGGTACCGGCTGGACGTGGGTGCCACTGCCGGTCAGACCGAAGGTATCGCGATCACCCACCGGGTGGTCAGCGGCTTGAATGAAGAGGTCGTCCGGGCACTCCGGGAGTGCGGGGTGCCGGCAATCGGCGTTCACCCGTTCCATACCGGACTCGCGGATAACGGGAGGCTTGTCGCATTCGAGAGCCGTCATATAACAAAGATGCTCGATCTCGGGATGGTCCCTGTGATCCACGGCGACGTGGTGATGGACCTCTCGCGGGGAGCCTGCATCGTATCGGGCGACCAGCTCGTGCGGTATCTCGCTGTGCCGTTGCAGTGCAGCCGGGTAGGGCTCGCCACCGACGTACCGGGAGTGCTGGATGGAGGGCGCGTTGTCCCTGAGATTACAAAGAAGACAGCGCCTGCCCTCCAGATCGGCAACTCGTTACATACCGATGTCACCGGTGGAATGAGAGGGAAGTTAAATGAACTGCTCGAACTCGCAGACGCGGGTATCGGGTCAGACATATTTCATGTCTCGCAGCTCGGGGCGTTCCTTGCCGGGGCGAACCACGGCGGGACACGAGTGAGAGTCGGGTGAAGTGATGGGAGACAAGAAACGGTTTACATCGTCGCGCAAACTTGATCACCTGCGCATCTGTGCAGAGGAAGCGGTTGAGGCAGGCGATGCCGGATTCGGGGATATCAGGTTTGTCCATGACGCACTGCCGGAATGCGATATGGGTACCATCGACCTCTCCACCCGGTTTCTGGACCACCGTGTCGCCTCCCCGCTCTTCATCTCTGCGATGACCGGCGGTCATCCCGGAACAATTGAGGTGAACGCCCGGCTTGCCCGCATGGCTGAACGCTTCGGCATCGGCATGGGCGTCGGTTCACAGCGTGCAGCGCTCGAGAACCCCGCGCTTGCGGACACTTTCTCGGTCGTACGGGACGAAGCCCCGCATGCGTTCCTTGTCGCAAATCTCGGCGCAGTCCAGCTCCGGGACCACGGGAACGGGTGGGCGGAACAGGCAGTGGAGCAGATCGACGCGAATGCGATCGCGATCCACGCAAACTTCCTGCAGGAAGCGATCCAGCCGGAAGGCGACCACAATGCGATCGGGTGCCTCGCCGCGATTGAATCGCTCTGTGCAGAATCGAAGGTGCCGGTCATTGTCAAGGAGACCGGCTGCGGGATCTCCGCGAAGACTGCCCGGCAGTGCTGGGGAATCGGTGCCGGGGCGATCGACATTGGTGGCTGGGGCGGGACATCCTGGGCAGCGGTCGAGAGCGTCCGGGCTGACAAGAGCAGGAACGCCGCAGATCAGCACTTGAAATCACTCGGCGAAGTCTTCTCCGGTTGGGGGATCCCGACGGTTGTGAGCCTTGCCGAAGTGCTGGCTACCGGCGGACCGGTGATCGCATCCGGTGGGATACGGAGCGGCATGGACTGTGCAAAGTGTCTTGCCATCGGCGCAGACCTGTGCGGAATGGCACTCCCGCTCCTGAGACCGGCTCTCGAGAGCGATGACGCGCTGGCACGGCAGATCGACGGGATCCACCATGAGTTGTCAGTGGCGATGTTCCTCACCGGATCAGCCCGGATTACCGATCTACGAAAAGCACGGTTGTATATCACGGGACGCACCCGACAACAGATCGGAAAAGAATATCCCCCACGAATCAACCGGTAAGCGATACAAAAAATTCAAAAAAGACGAGAACCCTTCCGGGTTTAAAGTCCAAAAAAAACCGGCTTTTACCGGTTTTCAAACAAACCTACAGCCCGAAAACGGCGAAAGCCGTTTTCAATGGAAATTCAAAAAGACGATGAACCTTTCGGGTTTAAAGTCCTAAAAAACCGGCTTTGCCGGTTTTTTAAAGAAACATACAGCCTGAAAACGGCGAAAGCCGTTTTCAATGAGTGATGAGGCATGCTGGTTCAGGCGATCATCATGCCACCCTATGCCGATACCGGATTTCATACTGACACCGGTGAGCCGGCAGCGGCGCACAATAGAACAGGAACACGTGACATCCGTTTTAACCGGAATCACACAACAAAAAACAGGAAAGAACATTATGGATATAGAAATTATTGCCGTAGGCGGATATGATGAGGTCGGGCGAAATATGACCGCAGTCCGCGTCGGAAAAGAGATTGTCATCTTTGACATGGGACTGCGCCTCGACCAGGTCATGATCCACGAGGACGCAGAACTGGAGAACATGCACTCCCTTGATCTGATCAAGATCAAGGCGATACCCGACGATACCCTGATGAACGCGGTCGAAGGGACGGTCAAAGCGATCGTCTGCTCCCACGGGCACCTCGACCACATCGGCGCGATCCCGAAACTGGCGCACCGGTATAACGCACCGATCATCGCGTCACCGTACGCGACCGAACTGATCCGGCAGCAGATCTCCGGCGAACAGAAGTTCGGGGTAAACAACAAGCTCTTCGCCCTGAAGTCCGGGCAGCGCTACACGATCTCGCCGACCCTCGTTCTCGAGTTCGTCCGGACGCAGCACTCGATCATCGACACGGTGACACCGGTCCTGCACACGCCGCATGGCGCGATCGTCTATGCCTGCGATTTCAAACTTGATCGCACGCCGGTGATCGGGGAACCGCCGGACTTCGCACGGTTCCGGCAGATCGGAAAAGAGGGTGTGCTCGCCCTGATTGTCGAGAGCACCTACATTGACCGACCGGGGCGCTGTCCCAGCGAACGGATCGCACGGGATATCGTGCGGGACACGATCACCAGTTACGAGGACGACAAGAGCGCGATCCTCGTCTCGACGTTCTCATCGCATATCGCCCGGGTCAAGACGATCGCGGAATGCGCCCACGAGATTGGCAGGAAGCCGGTGCTGCTCGGGCGCTCGATGGAGAAGTATTCCGTCACCGCCGAACAGATGAAACTCGTCTCGTTCCCCGAATCCACAAGTGTCTTTGGCAACCGGCGGACCGTTGACCGGACGCTGCGCCGGATGATGAAGGCGGGCAAGGACAAGTTCCTGCCGATCATCACCGGGCACCAGGGCGAACCGGGCTCCATTCTCACCCGCCTGGCGCTCGGCGATACGCCGTACCTGCTGTCGAAGGGAGATAAAGTCCTCTTCTCGGCAAACGTGATCCCGAACCCGATGAACTTCGGGCAGCGCTACATGGTCGAGGCACACTTAAAGATGGCAGGAGCCCGGATCTTTGAAGATCTCCACGTGAGCGGGCATGCCTACCGTGAAGACCATTACGAGTTCATCAACCTGTTAAACCCGCAGCACATCATCCCGGCGCACGGGCACATCAAGATGACCGGAGCATACGCGGAGTTCGCAGGCGAGCTCGGCTATACGCTACATTCCACCGTCCACATCATGCGGAACGGTCAGAGGCTCAAACTGAACTAAAACGGGGATTGGTTATGTCAGAACTTGCACCATATCTCGATGCTGTCGCAAAGACGATCGACCAGATGATCGACCGGTATTTTGTCAATACCACGGGAGAACTGAACAAGGCGTCTGCCCACCTGTTGGCAGCCGGGGGAAAACGGC
>Ga0265297_10009104_pt1 | contig 12979 bp, 13 predicted proteins | sample Munlanlwell13791_FD_192502 | JGI IMG/M metagenome (GOLD analysis project Ga0265297, IMG submission 192502) | Leachate microbial communities from a municipal landfill in Southern Ontario, Canada - Leachate well 137-91 | ecosystem: Engineered > Solid waste > Landfill > Unclassified | place...
ACTTCAGGATAAAGACCAAATTTTAATATCTCCTCAACATCTAAATCTTCTTTATTTAATAAAATTTCTTCTACTGACAAAGGATAAAGCTTGTAATAATAAGCTCTTCCCACTAAGGGCTCTCCTAGTTTATTTTCTAAGTCAAAAGAAGATGACCCCGTGGCTAATATTTGTATCTTAGGATAAGTATCAACCATTAATTTAATAATCCCTCCGGGATTTTTAAGGACTTGTGCCTCATCTAAAATTACTAAATTAGCATTATTAAAGTATTTTTTTATTTTTTTAGCTTCTAATATCTCTAAGTTTTCCTGAACTGAAAAGTTTTCACAATTTAAATACAAGCAATTTTTGTTTTTATTACTCTTGATTATTTGTTTCATTAAGGTTGTTTTTCCTACCTGTCTAGGACCATATACAACAATTGCCTTTCCTTTGAAAAGATTATTTTGTATTGATTTTTGTATTCTCCTTTTTAACATATTTCTTGAATTATGGGATTATAATTCCATAATTATATTATTTTTCTAAAATTCCTTTTTCCCACCTGAACAATCATTCCTTTTTCTATTTCAATAGTTCCTGTTTTAATAACTTCTATACTACTATTGTTAATTATTTTTACTCCTCCCTGGTCAATCAATCTCTTGGCTTCACTTTTCGATTTTGCTAAAGATAGTTTTACTAACAACTCTTGTGTATTGTATTCCCCTTTTTCTATCTTAACTCCTTCTATTTCTGTAGGAAGTTTTTTGTCTTCAAAAACCTGCTCAAACTCCTCTTGAGCTTTTTGCGCCTCTTTTGAATTGTGAAAAATGGTAACAATTTCTTTTGCTAATGATTTTTTAATTTCTTTTGGATTAACTTCTTTGGTTTTTAATGATTTTTTAATTTCTTCTATTTGTATCATCGGTATTCTTGTGCATGATTCAAAATAATCAATAATTAAATCGTCATTTAAAGTCATCAACTTGCCAAACATATCTATTGGATCATCTAATATATTAATCACATTGCCCCATGAAGTAGACATCTTTCTTCCATCTAATCCATATATCATTTTTAGAGTCATCACATCTTGTGGCTCTTGATTAAATACTCTTTGTAAGATTCTACCTGCCTTAAGATTAAATAATTGATCAAAGCCACCAATTTCAACATCGGACTTGATAACTACAGAGTCATATCCCTGCAATAGTGGATACATTAGCTCGTGAAGACCAATTGGTTTTCCCTCGTCCCATCGCTCTTTGAAGTTTCTTCTTTGAATCATTTGCTGGGCAGTAAAATTCATTGATAATTGAATCAACTCTTCTATCTTTAATTTCCCAAGCCAATCCTTATTATACTTTACTTGCACTTTTTTAATATCTAAGATTCTTCCTATTTGATTTAAATAATCCTTTAAGTTTTCTTTTATCTCTTTTTCAGTCAAAGCCCTCCTCATAGCATCTTTGTCTGACGCATCTCCAATCAAAGCAGTAAAATTTCCAATAATTAAAATAATATTATGTCCTAAGTCCTGAAAGTCCCTTAATTTCATTAATATAGTTGCTCTTCCTAAGTGAATTTTAGGCCCAGTTGGATCTATGCCCAATTTAATATTTAATTGTTCCCCTGAAAGCAATCTTTTCTTAAGAGATTCTTTTTCGATAATATCCTCTGTCCCTCTTCTTAAAATGTCTTCTATTTTGTTTTCATCAGTAATAATTTTCATACTTATGTTTATTATTGATTAAATGTTTTCAAAAGTCAAAAAAGGTGATAGGATGTACCTATGAAGAAAGGTTTAACTAATTTCTTTAAAATAATATTTATATTATTTTTACTAATTGGAATTGGAGGAATTTCCCTGTTTTTTTATTTCACTAAAGACCTTCCTCGTCCAGAAGTTTTTACTGAGGCCCAATTAAACTTATCTACTAAAATATATGATAGAACCGGCAAAGTTGTTTTATCTAATATATATGGAGAGGAAAGAAGAACGTATGTTCCTTTGTCTGATATATCAATCCATATGCAAAACGCCGTAATTGCCACTGAAGACGCTAATTTCTATAATCACATCGGAATTGACTTAGGAGGAATCGCTAGAGCTATAAAATTAGGTCTATCTACCCAAAGCTTAAATGTCCCGGGAGGGTCAACAATTACTCAACAATTAATTAGAAGCACTTTTCTAATTCCTGAGAAAAGCATTGAAAGAAAAGTTAAAGAAATTGTTTTATCTCTTGAGTTAGATAGAAAATATTCCAAAGATCAGATATTAGAATGGTATCTAAACCAAGTTCCCTTTGGTGTAAATATATATGGGGTTGAAGAGGCCGCTCAAACATATTTTCAAAAGCATGCTGAGGACTTGACAATAGAAGAGTCCGCTCTTTTAGCCGCAACCGTCCAGGCCCCCAGCTTCTACTCTCCTTATGGTAAAAATATTGAAGCGTTGATGGATAGAAAAAACTATGTTCTAGATAGAATGGCTCTTGTCGGATATATCTCTGAAGAACAAAGAGATGAAGCAAAAGAAGTTGAATTATCTTTTTCTGATAGACCTAAAACACTTGCTTCCCATTTTGTGGGATATGTAAAACAGCAAATTGAATCAATGTATGGTCCAACATTTTTAGAAACAAGAGGATTAAGAATATATACCACTCTTGATTGGGAACTACAAAAAGAATCAGAAAAAATCATTAAAGAAGGAGTTGCAAGTAACATTAATCGCTTTGGCGCTTATAACTCAGCAACTGTTTCAATTGACCACAAGACGGGTCAAATTCTTTCAATGGTTGGCTCAGCTAATCCAGGGGGAGAACCATTACCAGAAGGGTGCGATCCTGCTACTAATTGTAAGTTTGTTCCTGCTTTTAATGTTGCTACTCAAGGGCGTAGACAACCGGGTTCAGCTTTCAAGCCCTTTGTCTATGCCGAGGCCTTTAGAAAAGGATTTTCTGATCAAACAATTGTAGTAGATGAGTTAACTAGTTTTGGAATATGGGGAGGGGAATATTATATCCCTAGAAACTATGATGGCCTTTTTAGGGGGCCAGTTACTCTAAGAAACGCTCTTGCTCAATCATTGAATGTTCCTGCAGTTAAAGTTCTTAATAGTCTGGCTGGACTAAATGACAGTATCAGCTTAGCTAAAAAAATGGGTATCACAACTTTGGACAAGCCACCTTCTTATTACGGACTATCTCTTGTTTTAGGAGGTGGTGAAGTTTACTTGATTGATATGGTCAGCGCCTATGGAGTTTTTGCCAACGGAGGATATAGGATTGAACCATCGGCTATTCTTAAAATTGAAGATGCTAATGGGAATATAATTTATGAAAACAAAAACACTCCTCGAAAGGTTTTAGAAACAAGTGTTTGTGAATTGATTACAGATATTTTATCAGACAATGACGCAAGGGCTCCAATTTTTGGATATTATTCAAACTTAAGATTTGATGATTACAAAGTTTTTGTAAAGACCGGTACTACTCAATTAAATGTTGATGGGTGGACTGTTGGTTGTACTAAAGACACTTGTGTTGGCGTATGGTCAGGAAATAATGACAACACCCCTATGTATGGAGGTGTTGGAGAGTCAGCATCTGGACCTCAATGGAGAAAAATCATTGAGAAAAGTGTTGAGATTAGGAATTAAGATAAAAACTCAAAAACATTGTCTTTGTTGATTAAGTTAAATTGACTTTGAGGATATGCCTTTTTCCAATCATTAGGAATTTTTTTAGTATCTTTTTTCCATTTACATTCATATGCTGTAATACTGCCTTTTGAATCTTCAACGAGATCTATTTCTTGCTGGTCATATGTTCTCCAAAAATAGAAATTAGAAAAATCTCTATTATTGTTTGATTTTTTAATCTTTTCGCTTATTACCCAGTTTTCAAACATTGCACCAGTATCACCTCTTAAAGAAAGAGGATTAAAGTTTCTAATCAAAGCATTTCTAACGCCCATATCAAAAAAATAATATTTTGATGTTTTTGATATTTCTTTTCTTGAGTTTCTACTAAATCCCCTAACATTAAAAATAATGAACATTTTTTCTAGAACATCTAAGTAATTTTCTACTGTTGATTGTATTAAGTTTGTATTTTGGGCCAACTCAGACACAGAAACCTCGCTACCAATTTGCAGAGCTAATAAAATTAAAAGGTCTATTATTTTTTTGGGCTTTTTAATTTTTGATATTGTTAAAATATCTCGATATAAGTAGCTATTAATATATTCAAATAAATAATCTTCTTTCTCTTTTTTTCCTTCAATATTCCATATTTTAGGATACATTCCATAAAGCAACATTTCTTCTATTATTTTATCCTTTTCCATTTGAGGAAACTTGTCTTTTACTTCTCTTAAAGACAAAGGATAGAGCCAAAATGTTTTAGTTCTTCCAGTAAGTGGCTCGCACACCTTATCTGCTAAATCAAAAGATACTGAACCAGAAACAATTACCTTAATTGGCAAATTATCTATTATTAGCTTTAAGCTTAATCCAATATTATTGATTCTTTGAGCTTCATCTATAATCAAAAGGTCTTTTTCTCCTATCTCCCTTTTGAGACTTTCTAAATTATTATTACTAAAAATATTTTGAGTAAAAATATCATCTCCATTATATTTTTTATAACTTAAATCTTGATGCAAAAGCATTTCAATTAATGTTGTTTTTCCTGCTTGTCTTGGACCATAAAGAATAATAACTTTACGATCAGTATTTTTGAGCGCAGATTCTAATTCTTTTTTTATTGTTCTATTAATTATCATAAATTGAACAAGGTGTACTTGTATTAATTAGTATAAATTGACTATGTTTAGTGTATGCCAATTAAGATCTTTTGTCAAGGCCTGTTTTTCTGTAGTGGCAATATGATAATGTCCTACCTAGAGCAAGATAGAAATGTCCTAGTAACAACTTTTAGTGTATATATGTATTAATAATAAGACGATGGAGTTGATATGGAGGACGTGTTTTTTATTAAAAAACAAAGAGTTGTTTGTAATAATTATATAGCAAGATCTAAGAATAACTACTTTCAATTAGAACAAACACAGTCTACAAAGGAATAAGATTGTGTCAGTAATTCTTAATTAAATTATATCCTAATAGGCATTACTACATATAGGTAGCTTGTATCGCCCACTGGTTTAATTAGCGCTGGTCTATCATTGCCTTGCATTTCAAAAGATATTTCTGATGATTTAATGTTTATTAAAGCATCTAATATAAAGCGGTAATTAAATGATACTTTTACTTCATCTCCTTCAGTAATCGCCGACATACTTAATTCGCTTTCTCCTATTTCATCATCCTGACTTTTTATTTCTATATTATTCCCTCCAACTTTTATTAACACTTCGCTTGTTCTCCCACCAAATAGTCCGGCCATTTTAATTTGTTTTATAAATTCATCTTTATTTAAAATTATTTTTGTTTTTGATATTTTAGGAATAATTTCTTCGTATGATGGATATTCGCCATCAATTTGCCTTGAAACAAGGTTAATTTCTGGATGAGTTGAGTTAGGTAAAAATGTTTCAAACATTACTTGTGATTCTGAAAAATATATCCTTATTTTTTTATCCTCTTCTTCTGGCAAAATATTAATCAATTCTCTAGTTGTTTTTTGAGGTAGGATAAAATTGATTTCTTTTTCAAATAAATTCTTAAAGTCATCTTTTATTGTTTTTTCAACAAGACGAAAACTATCTGTTGCTACTAATTTAATACTTCCCTTATTAAAGGAAAAATACACTCCTGATATTTCTGGTTTTACTTGAGAAGTACTCACCATATCAACAACACTTATTAGTCCATCTTTTAAATTTTTTCCATCCATTTCTATATAGATATCCTTAAGAAACTTAGGAATAATTGGAAACTCTTCAGAAGAAAAACCCTTAATTTGTGTTTTTATATTTTTCCCCTCAATCAAAAGAGTATTTCCTTTAGTTTTTATATCTATCTTCTCTTCAGGCAAAACTCCCACTAATTGACTGATAAACTTAGCAGGAACAGCAATACTTCCTTCTTTTTCGGTCTTACAATGTCCCCACCATTCAATTCCAACTTCCAAATCAGTTGATGATATTTTCAAAAAATTAGGAAGTGCTTCAATTAATAAATTATTAAGAATTGGAAGTGTTAAATTTTTCCCGGTAATTTTTTCAGTAAAACTTAATCCTTTTTTTAATTCTTTAGCAAGTATTGTGAAGTTCATATTTTTTTATAATAAATTTTATTATTTGTTATTATTATTAATTTCTTATTTTCTGTGGATAAATTTTTTATTATTAATTTTTTCTTTTATTTATAATCTTTTTTGATTATTTGATATGTGGATAAAATAGGTATTAATTATTATGAAATATCTGCTTAATTTTTGACAACTTTTTTATTATTAATTTTATCAAAGTGATTTAAGCACTTTTTCCACACTATTTACTATATATTCTTTGTAAAATTAAATCTATCTCTTGTCTTGTTTTATCATTTTCTTCATAAGAATTTTCTATTAATTGACAAGCGTGCATTACTGTTGTGTGATCTTTTCCTCCAAACTTTCTACCTATTTCAGAATATGACATTTTTAATTCTTTTTTTAATAAATACATTGCGATTTGTCTTGGACGAGCATATTCCTTTTTTCTAGAAGTTAGAAACATATTATTTGAGGAAATGTCATAAAAACTATATATTGATTCAATTATTTTTTTATAATTAGTGATTTTAACTGGAGAAACAATAATGTTTTTTAGTAATTTTTTAGCGTCATCAATATTTATATCTTTATTTTTATTGGTCTTTTTATAAATTACCAGTCGACTTATTGAACTTTCTAATTCTCTTATATTTTTTTGAACATTATTAGCAATATACTCTAAAACATCTTGAGGAACATCAATATTCCTTTCTTCTGCTTTTTGGTTTAATATAGCTAATCTTGTTTCATAGTCAGGCATATTTATATCCGCAATCATTCCCCCATTAAAACGGGACTTTAATCTTTCTGTAATCGCTGGGATGTTGTCAGGGTGTCTGTCAGAAGAAAGAACAATTTGTTTATTTTTTTGATGAAGAGAATTAAATGTATGAAAAAACTCTTCTTGGGTTTTATCTTTTCCGGCTATAAACTGAATATCATCAATTATTAATACATCAATTTCTCTTAAGTTCTTCTTTAAGTCCTCAATACTTTGAGATCTAATAGCGCTAACAATTTTTGATATCAATCTTTCAGCAGGAATATATTTTACTTTCTTAGAAGGAAAGTCCTCTTTTATTTTATTCCCAATGGCTTGCAATAAATGTGTTTTTCCTAATCCTACTCCTCCGTATATAAAAAGAGGGTTGTAGTTTTTGCCTGGTTCTTCTACAACAGACATGGCGGCGGCATAAGCAATTTCATTAAATGGTCCAATTATAAAATTATTAAAATTATACTTAGGGTTAAGGTTTGTTTCTTTGTCTACTTCTAACTCTAAAAAACCAAGTTGTTCAATGGGCTCCTCTTTTTCTTTTTTTATTGATTTTTTTACTGGTGTTTTTGTAGTTACCGGGACAACAATATATTTAATATCTTTAACTTCTTCATTAATTGATTTTATTATTTTTAATATCTCTTTATGATATTTTTGTTCCATCCACTCTTTTGAAAATGAATTAGGAACAGAGACAACAACAATATCATCTTCAATAGATGATATATTAGTGTTAGCAAACCATGTAGCAAAATTTGCTGGAGATATATTCAATTGAATTTGAGATAAAACTGATTGCCAAATTTCTTCATTTGTCATAGCATCATTATATCCTACTATTGTCAACAAATCAAAAAAACATTATAAAATAAGGGCAAAAATAGTCCCTGTGGATATGGTGTGGAAAAACAGCTAATAAATAAAGTTGTATTATCCTGTACATTTATGTACAGGATAAAAGAACAATATAAAAATTAAGATCTCTTTAGAAGAGAACAAACTAATTGACCGAGAACGCTTTTTTTGATATAGTTTTCTCATAAGTAATAATTAAAAACGTTATGAGTAAAACTTATCAACCTAAGAAAAAGAAAAGGCAAACGACCCACGGTTTTCTAGAAAGATCTAGCACAAAAAGTGGCCAGAAGATTTTAGCTAACAGGAGAAGAAAAGGGAGAGCAAAACTTTCCGTTTAATATTCTATGTTACCAAGAGAAAATCGGCTTAAAAAAAAGAAAGAATTTGAAGCTATTTTTGAAAATGGAAGAACAGTTAAAGGGGAAAATATTATTGTAAAGTATTTAGGAAACGGATTAGAATATACAAAAGTGGGGTTTATAGTGAGTAAAAAGGTTTCTAAAAAAGCGGTAGAAAGAAATAAAATAAAAAGACAATTAAGAGAGGCCGTAAAATCAACAAATTTGAAAAGAGGATTAAGTATTATAATTATCGCCTTACCAACAATTAAAGATGTTTCATATACTGAAATAGAAAGTGACATCAAAAAAACATTAAAGTTATGAATATTTTTTCAACAATCTATAATGCCATACTTTATCAGCCAATGCTGAATTTTTTGGTTTTAGTATATGTCCTTACAGGTAATTTTGGTATTGCTGTAATAGTTCTTACAGTTTTAATTAAGTGCTTAACCAATCCATTAAATAAAAAATCAATAGAGTCCCAAAAGGCAATGACAGAGATTCAGCCAAAATTAAAAGAGATTCAAAAAAAATACAAAGACGCTCCCGAAAAACAAGCTCAAGAAATGATTGCCCTATACAAAGAAAAAAACTTTAATCCTTTTTCAAGTATTTTTTTACTTCTTATTCAAATTCCTATTATTATTGCGTTATTTCAAATATTCAAAGGTGGGATAGCAATTGACCCCCAATATATGTATTCTTTTGTCCATCTTCCAGAAACGATTAACCCTTACTTTTTAGGAATTGACTTGTCTCAGCCAAATATAATTTTAGCAGTGCTTACAGCAATAGCTCAATATTTTCAAGCAAAAACAAGTTTTACAAAACAAGAAACAAACACTAAGGAACCAAAAGACAAAACAATGCAGATTACAGAAATGATGCAAAAGCAGATGGTGTTTATCCTCCCAATAATTACATTATTTGTTTTATCTACCCTGCCATCAGCACTTGCTGTTTATTGGTTAATAACAACGGCAATGACAATTTATCAACAAAAGAAGATATTAAAAGAGAAAAATGATTAATAAAGAAGAAATTAAAAATATAGTAGAAGAATTTTTTAACAAAGCTGGCTTTGAGACAAGTATTAATATTGAGCAAAAAGAAGGAGTTATTAATATTAATGTTAAAACTAAAGATGCTCAAACACTGATTGGAAGACAAGGTCTTACCTTAGCTGATATTCAATTACTTTTAAGAAAGATAATTAAAAAGGAAACCAATGAAGATTTCTATCTCTTTGTAGATATTGATAATTACAAAAAAAATAAAGAAAACTACTTAAAAGACCTTGCCTGGAACGTTGCTGATGAAGTATTGAAAACGGGCCAAGAAAAAGAAATTCCCTTAATGTCATCATTTGATAGAAGGATAATACATATAGAATTACAACAAAGAAATGATGTTTTAGTAGAAAGTATTGGAGAAGGAGAGGAAAGAAGAATCATCATAAAACCTGCTAGATAAGCAGGTTTTTTGCTTGTTTAATTTTATCTATCTCTTCCGGGCTTGTAGTAATAATTTGGTCCTCAGTATATGAAGCCATTATTCTAATAGAAACATGTTTTTGTCCAGCAAAAAATATTCCTTCCCCTACCGGTGATTCGAGTAGAAGGAATTTTTCCTGTTCAGTTAGATTGAAGGTTTGTTGAACTAAGTCAATCGTTGCCGGGCTTTGCTTTAATAATAATTGTATAGAAGAGTTTGTAATAATTGGTTTTCCGTAATCAGATTGCATAAAATCAGAAACATCTTGAGTAATAGTTGTAACTCCTAACCAATATTTTCGAGCTCTTTTACATATTCCAAATAAGAATGATGCACCATCCTCAGTTTTCATCATCCACCAGGCCTCGTCAATAACTAATAATCTTTTTTTAAGAGTAGCCCTAGCTGTGTTCCAGATATAACGCATAATAATAAACATTGCCATTGGACGAAGCTCGTCTTCCATATCTCTTATACCAAAAACAACTAAATGATTGTCCATTGAAATGTTTGATTTTTGATTAAAAAACGATGCAAAAGTTCCTTTAGTAAACTTTCTTAATCTTTCAACTAAAGAATCAGCACCTTCCATTGTTTCTAAGACCGATTCAAGGTCAGACATAATGGGGACATTTTCTGCCCACATTGATGGGTCAGAATTAGGGGTAATATCTTTTGCGGCATACGTCTCAGATAATGCTTGATCCATAATAGCATCTTCTTCAGGAGTTAATCCGCCAAGCATTATTCTCATTAATCCAACTAGGTTAACAATATTAGAACGCAAAACATCTTCTACTCTCTCATCTTCTCTTGGCTCAGGCAAATCAAATGGATTAATGTGGCTTTCAGAACTTAAAGATATTTTAAAGAATGATCCATCTACAGATTCAGAGAGTGTTTTGAATTCATTTTCAGGGTCTATAATAATACATTCTGTTCCCATCATTAAGGAGCGAAGAATTTCTAATTTAACAGCATACGATTTACCAGATCCTGATTTAGCAAAAATAACCATATTAGCGTTTTCCATACTAAAACGATCAAATAAAACAAGTGAATTATTGTGCTTATTTATTCCATAAAGTATTCCTTCGTTTGAGCTAAGGTCAAAAGATATAAAAGGGAAAATACTTGATAGCGGAGTTGTATTAAGAGTGTTATGAATCTGTAATAAATCAGTTCCATAAGGGAAAGTCGAAAGAAGACCCTCTTTTTGTTGATATAGAGCTGGCTTGATATAAACTAGACGGGACTCAAGAGTAGATCTTAGTGTTGTTTCAATTTTTTCAAGCTCTTTAGTATCGTCAGCATAGACGGTGACATATAATCCAAACTTAAACATTTTTTCTTGTGCTGTTTGAAGTCGTCCTCTCAAGTCCTCTAAATCTTGATATGCTGTTTCTAGTGCAGGATCTCTAATTAGTCCCTTTTCTTCTCTTTCCATAATTTCTGCTTGAACTTCGGTTACACTTTTTCTTAATTGTTTTAAAATGCTACCAGTTTCAATTGGATGAAAAAAGAAGGAGATATCAAGAGGAATATCCATATTAATAATTGGAGAAAGCCAACCGGTAGTTAAATATCTTGGATAAGAAAAAACAAAGTAGGTTTTAGCTAACTTCTCTTCTAATTTAATATGGTTTGGGTGAACTTCAATTGAAGCAGGAGCAATAATATCTATAGCAGAAGTCACCTCCCTTTCCATATATTTTTCCTTTTTTTGTTTTTTGTTTCCGAATAATCCCATATTATATTATAACTTCAGGTGGCAGTTCAGGATAATATCCTAATTCTGCCTGATTAATGTGATGAAGTGACCATAATAATTCAATTAGCTCTTCCGATCCTAAATTAACTGATTTTAGTCCGCACCTTCTTATTCCTAAAGAAACATATTCCATTCTTTGCCACAATTGGTATTTTCCTGTTTGAAATTTCTTTTCAGTTAAATCCATTCCAGTTGTAGGAGAAGTTTGACCAGGAATACCAGTAATTTCAAGCATTGGAAAATACGGGACAACGATATAGAATTTTTTACTCATAATAGAACCAGTGGAAACAATCTCTTCAATAAAGCTACGGTATTCAGCTGTTTGGATTTTCAATAATTGATTTTTTTGTTTTTCTTCTAATTCCTTGATTTTTTCAATATATCCTGTAATATTTACCTTTCTAGAATTAACTATAATTTGACAAGAGAAATCAAGAGAATTTAAAAAATTTTGAAATTGATAAATAATGGCCATTTGCTCATCTTCTGACTTAAGTCCAAAGTTTAAGGAAGAAACTAAAATCACTCCTTTTAAGGATTTATCTTTTTGAATCATTATGCCTTCTCTGATTTGTTGGATTGGTATAAATTGTTGAGATGGTGCTTTTGCCATTATTGTTCAAAATCAATTTTTTTAATTAGGTCCTCTATTTTTCCGCTGTCTCTCATTTTCAAGGAAGATTTTTCTTGCTTAACAACTGAGAGTTCTCTTCTTTCTCTTTCAGTTGATAGAAATACTGGGGACTGTTTTCTTTTCCAGAGATACAATTGTGGAGATACTTTAAAATTTGTCCAGTTTTTCATTACCGTTGGTAGTGGTTGTCCTTCTATTTTATAAAAAGAGATTATTAGTGCTATTGCCGTTAGAAGTCCTGCTAAAAGAATAAAAAGAAAAAAGTTCTCTTCGCCGATAGAAAGATAGAGAAAGAAACAAATAACCAAAACTATTCCTATTATCATGCTCTGTTTTACATTCAATGGTCCTAATATTTTTGCTTCATGTTCAATAAATTGAGGGACTCTATATTGCATATTAAATTAACGGTTCCTTATACGGATCTTTATGTTCATTTTTACTAGGCATTGGAATTTCAATGCCGTCCTTATCTTTTTTATTATCGCTTACAATTTTGTTTTCTGCAATATTTGCAGAGTATATTTTATTCAATGCTATTCTAAGACCGCTAAATATTTTTCTATCTATTTCCATACTGATAGCTTTTGCCTTGTTTGTTTCCATATCCATTTCTAATTCAAGAGTGACAAAGAAATCCTTAATAGGTAGTTTGCCCATTAATGTTTTTCCAACATATTTCATTAGTTTAGATTTAGATTCTTCACTTGTAATTCCATTTGCTTCACAGATATTAGAAACAATCTCAAAATTCTCTTCAGAAAAAAGAGCTTCTTTTATAGCATCGGGAAGTTTTTCATACTCTTTCCAAAAAGTTTCTTTTGAGTCGCCAGTATTTTCCATACAATTATCTTAGCATAATTTTTTATTCAATACCACTAT
>Ga0265297_10009105_pt1 | contig 12979 bp, 11 predicted proteins | sample Munlanlwell13791_FD_192502 | JGI IMG/M metagenome (GOLD analysis project Ga0265297, IMG submission 192502) | Leachate microbial communities from a municipal landfill in Southern Ontario, Canada - Leachate well 137-91 | ecosystem: Engineered > Solid waste > Landfill > Unclassified | place...
TCTTTTTTGGCGTATGTTTCCAAAAGAGCCCTGTCCAAAATAGAATCTTCTTCGGCGGTAATTATTCTTTGCCCTTCAGCTCCCGGTTTGCCAAGCATGATGCGCAAAAGCCCCTTTAGAGTTATTACAGCACTTCTTATAATATCTTCCGTGCTCATTTCCGTTCCCACAGGTTTTGGCAAATCAAAAGGATTGATTTTGCTTTCAGACGAAAGAGAAACATTTATATAAGCACCACCCACCGCATCAGACAAATGTTTGTATTCCATTTCAGGATCAATAATTATAACATCATTGCCCATCATCAAACTGCGCAATACCTCCAGTTTTACGGCATAACTTTTTCCCGCGCCAGAGGTGGCAAAAACCACGGCATTAGCATTTTGCAACGAGAACCTGTCAAAAATTATCAAACTATTATTATGTCTATTGATACCATAAAGAACACCGTCATCAGACGTAAGCTCTGAAGATATAAAAGGAAAAGACGAGGCTATTGGCGATGAATTCATGTTAAAAGTAATCATCAGCTCATCATTTGCAAGAGGCAAAGTGGAATTGAATCCTTGCTCTGATTGATAAAAAACTTTTTTTGAATAAATTAGTTTTGCGCCAAAAAGCGTTTCCAGCTGACTGTTTATCTTTTCTAGCTCATCCTCGGATTTTGCATAAACCGTCACATAAAAAGCGAATTGAAAAAAATGTTCCGTCCCTTGCGTTAAATCATCGCGTAATTTTTCTATATCGCGCAAAGCCGTCTCGCGTATCGGATCTCTAGGCATCCCTTTTTCGGAATCAGCAATTATTTGCGCCTCCAGGGCACCAACTTTTTTCTGCAATTGTTTCAAAATAACGTCAGATTTTATCGGATAAAAAAACATTGAAATATCCAAAGTCGTATTCATGTTGATTATTGGAGCAGACCACCCTATGGAAACATAACGCGGATAAGTAATGACAAAAACCGTGCTAACATAAACATTTCCTATTTTTAAGTGCGATGGTTTTACCTCAAAAGATGCCGGAGCCACCAAATCCAAAACACTCACCACGCCTTTGCGGTAGGCTCTTTCTTCTTCTATGGCTATTTTTTGCTCAGCTGTTTTCTGAGCTTCCATCTGCCTCTTTTTTTCCACTTCCGAAAGCTCTCGCGGAGCAAGATTTGGCGATGTATTTTGTGTCGGGATAAATGGCATAAATTAGCTTCGTTAGCTTATTAGCTTTTAGCTTATTAGAAAATTCTAAAAAGATAAAAAGCTCCAAATTATTTCTATTCCTCTATTCTTAAATTATTTATGGGAACTAATTTTTCAGTTTCAATCAAATCAGGATTATAGGCCGTATAAAATAGTTCAATCAAGCTTTGCGTATCTAAAACAGCTGTTTGAATACTCATGCTTTGCAAACCCGTTGCCACACTTTCAACGCGCATCATTAAATCTCTCTTGCGCTTTAAAAATTTATCCTGCTGCAACCTGACCGCCGAAGCGGGCGTTAACAATTCCTTAAAACGTGAAAAAAATCCTTTTTGTTTATTAGTAAAAGGGCTGTAAGGAATAACAACGTAGAATTTTTTACTCATTATATCCCCCATCTGTATAAGCTCACCGACAAATTGGCGATAATCGGCAATTTGCATTTTTAGAAGCTCATTTGTGTGCGTTTTTTCCTGTTCTTTTAATTTTTCCAAGTATCTTTCAATATTTAATCTTCGTGATTGAATGACAATCTGCAAAGAAAAATCCAAACCGTTCAAGAATTGGACATAACCAGAAATAATCGCGTTCTGTTCTTCTTCTGACTTTAAAGCAAAATTTATTGAAGACGCTAAAAGCACTGCGCGCAGGGTTCCGTCTTTCATAATGACAACATCTTCTTTTATCTCGGCAATATCCATGTACTGCCGAGTTGAAGGGCCGGGTTTACTTGGCATATTAAGAATTTGGAATTAAGAATCAAGAATCAAGGTTTTATCCTTTATTCCTGATTCTTAGTTCATGATTCTGGCTTGTAGACTCCTCCGGTATTGACCAATAATGTTAAATCGGAAAGTCTTGAAGCTGTTGGCCGTTCTTTGTTTATTTCTACCTTTGGTGGTGGTGGCGGCGCACTGGCGGAAGAAATTTTTATTTCCGATGCAATTAGGGGTATGTACCACACGCGAAGTCCTGGCCGTTTTAATGTCTGAATAAGATTTAAAAGAAAATAATGAAACGGCTGGCCGTTCACCTTAGCAAAGGCCAATATAAACCCCGCTCCCGTAATTATCAAAAATAAAAACACAAAAAAAATGAAAGTAGCAAGTTTATACGCCGCAAAATCAAGCAAAAGCGCCGCCAAAATAATTATGAATTGTCTTGTGGTTATCGGCCCTATGATTTTGTCTTCTACGTCAATAAATTGTGGAACAACAAATTGTTGCATATACGGAAGAATCAAGAATTATGAATTAAGAATTATGAGTTCTACATCCTTTTATTAAACCATTGATAATCTTATGAACCTTGACTGTCTGCTCAGCAACTTCCTTAAATCTATGTGTAGAAATATATTTTATGTCTCTTGCTATTAACAGTTGATTCTGCAACTCCGTGACGGAGCCTAAAGATATTGAATAAAATTGCATTTTTTCTTTATACGATTGACGACTAAAGCCTTCAGCTATATTTGAAGTTATTGATATGCTACACCGGCGAATTTGACTAGTTAAGCAGAATAACTCTTCTTTGGGAAATTGTTTTGTTATGTCATAGACAAATAAGACCAATTTATGCCCCTCTCTCCAAGCAATCAAATCAACAAAACTTTTTATCTTCCTTGATTCCTGATTCATCATTCCTTATTCTATCTTATTACCAATTATAGCATCAAACTCCGCTTGTGTTAAAGTTTTGCTGCTCTTTAAAATTTCCGCGAGTGGCAAACCTGACTGCAAGCTCTGTCCCAATATTCTTAAATAGTCGCCATAAACCGGAGATTTGTGCCAAGATTCTATGCCCAGTAAATATTTTTTAAATGATTCTCCTCGCAAAAGAGACAGTTTGTCTTTTATTTTCAGCATCACTTCGTTCGGGTCGCCGGATAAGCGGCGAAAATCGTCCAAAGACATTCTTTCTATTTCTTCAATCGGACCGTACAATTTGCTTGTAAATTTTATATCCTCCACTGCCGGCCGCTGAGGCGCTATTCCCTTTTTGTCTTTTAAAACACCGTCACCCTGTGTCATTCTGAGGGAGTACCCGACCGAAGAATCTCGGGATCCTTCACTGGTATTCTGGATAGCATCAGATTTGGGATGGCTTTGTTTTTTGACTGAAAAGTAAGGCGCTTCTTCTGGCTGAATCGGGATTTTAAAAGCCGGCTTTTCCGGAGCAGGAGGCACAAATTTTTTATTTTCTATTATTTTTTTATTATTTTGAAGAGGCGTGGCCGTAGGAATTTCTTTCTTCTCACTAATGGAAGGTGTCGGCAATGGCGCTTCTTTTCCGGTTAATTTTTTAAATCTTTCGTTCAGTGATTTTTCTTCCTGTTCTCGTCTTGCGTTTTCTCTGGCTTCCCGCTCCATATTTTCTTTAGCCTGCAAATCTTTTATGACTGAAATAGAACTCGCATACAAATCTTTACCAGCCTCACCCAAATGCTTATTTAATACAAGCGAAACCTTGTCAGCATCTTCTTTGCTTAACCCCATACCCCCATTTTTGATATCTAAAGTCAATTTTTCAAAAGTCTGAACACTAGTACGAACATTTCTTAATCGGGCGTCAATAATGTTCTGTAAACGCTCATTCAATTCACTAGACGGAAAGTTTAAATCAATCTCTTTTATAGCCTCGGAAATATTTTTTTGAACAGTTGCTGTTTGCGGAACAGAATCCTTCAAATTGGCGACTCTTGATTTTAATTTTTCCGCCTCCCTTTCTTCGTGTTCAAAATCAGATCTGTCAGCTTTTTTTAAAACAACGTTCTCCTTAACATTATTACGAGAAGGTGTAAACGCCGACGAAGAATCTCCCGGTACTTTTCCTTCCACTCTGCTCGGGGTTAAAATGACCGGCCGAGGAGTTGCTACCAATGGCATTTCTTTTTCTCTCTCTTTCTTCTTTTCAATTTCTTTTATTCGCAAATAAGAAGCAAAAAATTCCGCAGTCTCTCCCGCTTTTTCTTTTTCCCAACCCAAACCGCCAGAACCCATTTCTTTCATTAAAGAACTTTTGAATTGCGTTTTTGTTCTGGCTCCCGACAAAAAGCTGTCCGTTATGTCATAAAATTTATTTTTCAAATCTTCATCGGAAAAAGATAGGCCAAATTTTTTTACCGCTTTGTCTACAAGCGGTAAAAATTCTTTTTTAATCCCCTGTTTTTCTACTGGCGTTTCTCCAAAATAATCTTTAATCGGCTCTAAAATTTTATCATTTATATCAAAAATGAGGGAAGATATATTTTTGTCATCCTTTATATCCAATTTTGATCTTATAACTCCGGCCAAACTTGAAATAGCCAACTCTTTAAAAAAAATCTGATTTAGAACATTCAAAAAAGACTTTCTCTGCAAATCAGAAAATCCATATTTTGCGATTATCTCAGAAGTCGCGTCTGACAAATCCGCGCTCAAAACATAATCCTGGACATTTTCAGGCAACTTATTTATTTTTTCAAAAATTCCCTCTGTCATATTTTATTTTTTTTCACCAGGTTTATTCTCCCCTTCTTGTTTATTCTCAGTCTCTCTTTTACCAATACTCTCAAGAATATCCATAAAAGCCGGCGAAGATTGCACTTCGTTTGCGACTTTCTTAATCTTTCCCGGGGCGGCCGGATCTTGGCTTGTTTCTATAAATTTATCAATCAACTGCTTAAGCTGTTCTTTTTCGCTGTCAGTCTTTACTGTTCTAACATATTTTTTTAGAGTATCCATGTCAATCGTTTCAAATGCCAAATTTGCCGCTTCCCCTTTAAGTTGATTAGCGATATTTAATACAGTTTTTCCGTCTCTTGAAATATCTTCCATAAAATTCCTTTCTTGCGCTTCGTTCTTAAACATTCCTTTTTCATCAATATTATAAATATTTGATATATTTTCATTCATTCCAAGCAACTCTTTTCTTGTAGCTGCGTGGTTGCCCGGCATCTCCATGGAACTACGAAGTCCTTCAATGTATTCACTACGCTTTTCAGCCCTGGCTTTCTGTTTTAATTCTTCATTGCCGGAAGAGGCAATCTTTTGCGCTATTACACCGTTTTCAGCCTTAAAATCAACATTATCAATGTTTATATTATTAGCTTTTATGAGCGGATCAATACGTCCGGACTCCATTAGTATTTTTAATCTTTCCGGCGTCTGAGCAGAAGCGTTAATCTTTGATATATCATTGTCATTCATGTAGTTCAAATCGTCTTCATCTTTCAGCATCTTCTTAAAATCATCTTCCGATACATTGGGAAGTTCTCGTTTCACCCTCTCTGTAACACCCAAATTTTGGCTTTGCAATTTTTCTTTAGCTTGTCTAAAGGCTTCTTTCTGAATCTTGCTACCATCTTTCAAAATTTTATCTTGAATGGCTCTATTGGACATCAAGTAGGACACAAACTTTTCATTGCCAAACGCCTTATCATTAATTTTTACAGCCTCTTTCGGATCAAGAGAATCAGCAAACGCCTTTAATTCGGTTGGCTTTGACGGATCTTTGCTGTCCGGTTCATCACTCAAAAGCAAATCCGGCCTGGCTTTCTTTATTTCTTCAACAGTCTCCATTATTTTTGGATCAAGCCCGGCACGACTCTTCAAAAAAGCCATTCTCTCCTGAACCTTAGAAAAATTCTCTTCATTGAAGTCCATTTTTCTAACTTCACCCAATCTCTTTAGCTCCAGAGCCTGGCGCTTAGCGTTCATGACGGCAGTCGGTGCATATTTGGCCTGCAAATTAAGCGCTCCAGCTTCTTTTTCTAATTCTTTCGGACTCAAACCAGAAAGATATTTTGTATACTTTTCACTTTCCGCCTGCTGTTTTTGTCTCATTCCGCCTATGCCTTTTCTAACAACGGCGCCAATTAGCGGTACGGTTGAAATTTTACTCAAACCGCTAATCATGGTTTCTCTGGCGCTAAAAGATGCTTTTTCTTCGGCCCATTCACCAGCTTTCTTTCCGGCACGAATCGGCGCCATGGCAACCTTTGTAACTCCGGCTGAAGCATATCCTTTTATTTTTCCCAATGCATTCTTGGCTATATCACCGCCAGCCGATCTCAAGCTTTGCACCATATATAATGTCCCCAAAAGCATACCAATGCCCATGATATACGAAATCATATTTTCCATTGTGCCGATTGCCGTGCCCGCGGCTGTTGGCATCTGTTCACTGGAGGCCGCTGTTATACCGCTCTCAGTAATCATGTTTTTACCAATTACACCACTTCCCAAAACCATTAGAGAAAGCCATAAAAAGAATGCCATGATTGGGCCGGCAGTAAGATTGTCTAAGAATGTTGACCACCATTTACCATAGTTATCCTTAAAACGGCCCGATGGCCAAACTGATGCAAAAAAAGCAAGTGGCGACAAAACAATCAAAAACCACAAAACAATAATCCTCATTACAAGCATCATGAGCATGGCAATAATAACAATGAGTGTTATGGTTATCATAAGCGCCGCCAAAATATAAGCGGCGTATATCCACTCAAGCCCTGTCTGTCCGCTGGAGACATTTGGCTGAAACTTCAAAAGCTCGTTAATTCGCAAAGCATTTATAAAGTTCGCACCGGCCGCATCCTTAAAACCGTTTACAAAAGTAAGCATTATCACTTGGCTGAAATCAATAAAAATGCCAATGATTGTTCGGCTAAAGTTTATAACCACTGCCATAATTAAAAGACGCGGCAACATTGCTTGATATCTATAATTACTCAAATTGAAGATGGTGCCAAAAGCAATTACAAGAAGTATCAATATAAAAAACATGTTAACGATATCACGAATGATTACCCACCCTTCCGTGACAGCCGGCGAATCCACAAAATTATTATAAGAAGCAATCACAATCAAAGCATTTACTAAGACCATGACTAATTTTCCTATTGATTGTACATAGCCAGCTATGAGCTTACTGACAATAAAAAGCACCGGGCTATCAAAAATGGAAACAGCAGGGGTCGTTGTATCGTCTGCGGCAAAAACCGGCATTATTTTCATCAAAAAAATGCCGATCACCATTATTGAAGCGAATATCAATATCGGTTTTTTGTTTTTTCTCAAAAATGAGAGCATGGTATTTAAAATGATTTGTGGATAAATAACAACGTCCTGAATTTTTTTTCAGGCTATATTAACTTAAATATAATATTTTTGCCTCCATATAGGATGTTTATCTACCTATATTATATCACAAAAACAAATCAAATGAGATAAGCAATTCCTCTTGACAAATTGCTTAAAATCAGGTATGCTTGTCTTCCACAAACCAAAAGGAGGCTTAAATGTTTATTATCCTGCAACTATTAGGTCTTATCGCGGTTTTGATTGGAGGCGTCGGATACATGTTTTGGGCGGCTCCCAACAAAAAAGTATTAGGCGTAGTACCAATTATCATTTGGATAGTGGCATTCTTTAGTCCAATGGCAATAGGACAAGACGTTGCCACTCTTGCTTTGGGCGGCCAATTTTTAGCCGCAGTAGCAGGCGTATGGTTCGTAAAAAAAGGCCAGCAAGAAAAATTTATGCAAGTATTGGAAGAAGATATTGTAGATGAGAGTAATGAGGATACTGACAAAGATTGAGGCTGTAAAATATTTTGTGTAAATGGTAAGCTGGCAGGATGAAAATAATTAGCATTAATTCATCCAAAAACCAGTATGCCCATACGCAACAATTTTGCAGTCTTTCCGCCAGACGATGATTCGGCGCTAGGCGAGGGAATGTCCCTTGCCAATAACAAAAAAAACAATCCTCCCCGTCTTTTGAGCTATGAAGAATATCAAGCAAAAATCAAAGGGCTAAAGACTCTCTCTGATGTCACTAATTTCACCAAGGAGCTTGTTGCTCCTACCATCCAGGCTATGCTTGAAGCTGAGATGGACAATCATTTGGGATATCCAAAGCATGACAATTCCGGAGACAATTCCGGCAACAGCCGGAATGGCTATTCCAAAAAAACCATTAAGACCAGTGAAGCCGGTCCGGTCGTCATTGATGTTCCCAGGGACAGAAAAGGAGGCTTTTCTCCTTTAGCCGTAAAAAAATATGAAACCGTGGAATCCGGCGTGGAAGAAAAGATTGTATCCATGTATGCCAAGGGAATGACCACAAGAGATATTGAGAGCCATATGCATGATATATATGGCGTCTCTATTTCAGCAGAGATGATTTCCCAAATAACTAACAAAGTCCTGCCTTTGGTCAAAGAATGGGAAACGAGGCCCTTGCAAAAGATATACCCAATCGTCTACTTGGATGCCATTCACTTCAAAATCAGGGAATCGGGCAAGATTGCTTCACGAGCCAGCTATATTATGTTAGGTGTTGATTTAGAGGGAAAGAAGGAAATATTAGGCATTTGGATTGGTGAGAATGAGGGTGCCAAATATTGGCTAGGGCTATTAAACGAATTAAGGAATCGTGGCGTGGAAGATATGCTGATTTGTTGCATTGACGGATTAGTTGGTTTCCCCGAAGCCATTAAAGCAATTTTTCCCAAAACGCAGATTCAGCAATGCATTATTCATCAAATCAGAAATACCATTAAATATATAGGCCACAAAGACAAGAAAAAATTCATGACTGACCTAAAATCAATCTACAGGGCGCCAAATGAAAAATCAGCCTTGGAAAATTTACATGCCATGATGAAAAACTGGCCACAGTACAAATTCTATTTGAAACTATGGGAAAACAAATGGCCTGAGCTTTCAACCTTCTTTGTCTATCCGGACGAAGTAAGAAGAGTTATTTACACCACGAATGCCATTGAGGGACTAAACAGGCAATTTAGGAAAGTCACCAAAACAACATCTGTTTTCCCACACAATGAATCATTGATGAAACTGCTTTGGCTTGCCCAAAATGATATCGCGAGAAAATGGAATGTGCCGATCCCGAACTGGGGCCTAATTATTTCCCAACTGGCCATTATGTTTCCAGAAAGAATCAAACTGTAGTAGAGTAAAAAAAGAGAGTCTGAAAAATCAAACCCTCAAACAAAAATTTTATCAAAATGCTTTAACAAATTAACCTTGAATTCTTACTAATTTTCCATCATCCAAATCAGCTAATTACACAAAACCGTTTACAGACCCTTGCCAAATTTCCGCTAGATCCTTCTCGCGCAATAGAATCTTCAGACAGAAAAGATACCGTCTATATTAAGGATTTGGTTGGCGCAATGACAGATTTTTTTTATTTTGATTTTGATGAATGTATCAGAAAAGTAATTACTTCTTTGGAAAACTATTTTGGCTATTATCAGTTGGCTCGTAAAAAAGGAGCTATCTACCCCGTCGGCATTGATGGTAAAATCAGGCAACTCGTCCATTGTTATATACAGACAGAATACTATGACCACTCAGAGGATGATTTGAAAATTTTGAGAGATAATATATGCTTTGTTTATGACATTCGATGCGAGATTGTTTACAATGATCTCATGCTGAAATTAGATGATAAAGATAATTTAATTTTTTGCAGAAGAGCCGTTAAGACGCTCTTAAAAATTTATCAATCTAGTTTTATTAAGGAAGACAACAGATATGATTATATCTTTTCATTTTATAGGCATTTTGAGTCGTTATTAACTCAGGTTACCGGTTTAAATTTAGATCAACTTGGAACGGTAAGTAAAAATGCTCTTGTCCCCAAAGATGTCAAAAGCGGAATCGGAAATATGAAAATAGAACAAAAAATCAATGGAAAACAATGGTGTGCCTTGCAGACGCTAACCTTGTCATGATAGAATAGTTATATATGGCAAAAAGGGATTATAAACCAACTGGCGAGAATGGATATTTTCACGCTTTTAATAGGGGAAACAATTTACAAAATATATTTTTGGATGATGAAGATTATAAATTCTTCATTTTTAAATTAAAACAAAACATTTTTCCCGATGAGACGTTAAAAAGAATGAGGCCATTGCCTTCCGGATCCTATTCAATACTTTCGTATTGTTTGATGCCAAATCATTTTCATTTGCTGTTAAGGCAGGATAACAAATATTCAGTTCAGCAATTGCTGTTAAGGGTTTGCACTAGCTATTCCATATATTTTAATAATAAATATAAAAGGAAAGGGCATGTTTTTCAGGACAGATTTAAGCAAGCGGAGATAGAAGATGATGAACAGCTTTTATGGCTTCATGCTTATATAAATTTGAATCCGATTATTGATAAGTCAAAGAGCAGTATTGAAAATTATAAGTGGAGTAGTTATGAAGAGTTTTTTAATCCGTCTATTGGGTTTTGCGATAAGCGCTTCGTTTATGAAAAGTTAGGTGACGCAATTGGTTTTGAAAAATTTTTAAAAGATGCGTTGCCGGTTTTGCGAATCAATAAAAAATTAAGGCAATTTAGGTTTGAATAGTGCAAGGGTAGCGTCTGCAAGGCACACCGTTGTACCTCAATACTCAAGCTCTCTATTATTAATATGTGGATTAACAACGTTCTTATCCAAAGAGCGTTTTAATTTGTCACTCGTAACAAACGAGCCAAGATGTTTATGGCCGATGTATGTCCATTCCAATATTTTTTTCTCCAAGTTCCATAGTGGCCATGCGATATCAACTTCCTCGTTGCTTTCTCTTTTAATGCAATCATTCATTTGTTGATAGTATTGTTTATCTATCGCGCGAATCTCTCTGAATCGCTCCGCTTGTCTAAAAAAATTTAATTTTATTGGCAAGATGTCCATATGCTATATAATAATTTTTTTAACCCTTTCCTTATATTTTTTTACTGCGTTTATTATAAAAAATAATAAAGCGGGAGTAGCGAATAAAAGATTTATCCAAATATCAATCTTATCATTAATCCATATTTTTGTGGCTATAAAATAAATACCATAAACAACTATTGAAACAGCTGCACTTCTTAAAATAATGTCGTAAACCAGCCCTTTGATTAATTTTCTTTTAGCTTCTTGAAATTTTAAGACATTAAGCTCTGCGTTAAGCGCTTCATTTCTCTTATTTCCGTCCGCTATATTTTGTTCTGCATTTTTGGCACGTTCTATTGCGGCTTCAATCTGTGTATCTTTATCCATAATTTTTTGTTGGAATCGTCTGTTAATTTCTAATTGTAGCGCATTGTCATTGTGATTTTTCCCCTCCAATCTTGCTTTAACAATAATCCCGATAGCTTCTTTTATGTCTTCAGCGGGTAACTCTGCAATTCGTTCATTAATATTGTTTAGCCAATGCAAATCTTCGAGCGTATATATGTCGGTCGGAGGGCTACACCTATTTAATAATAAATTGGATAAAAGCGGAGCGAAATTATTAGCATCAAAATCGGGCCCCAGTTCATTTAGGGACAGTATCTGTATTAAGGCGTCGACCATAATAACCGATCCAACGCTATTTTGGCTTGCAGCCTCAGTGGCGTAAGTCTGTAAACTTCTATCCAGTGTTAAAATCCACGCCTTTTTGTTTTTATAAGATTTTTGAACATAAAATAATGCAGCGTCGTGTTCTAAAGAATGTTCCGGTTTAGGTCGGCGATGCGTCCCGGCTGACAACCTGTAATTTTGCAGCGTTTTTTTCAAGTCAGTGTCCTTTCTGGCTTTATCAATTTCTATTATAATATTGTAACTATTTATTGAATTTATCAGCAATCCATCTATAGAAGTCACGGGTTCCTTTATGTCAAAAAAGAATTGTTCAAAATCCGCTTCTGCTAAAGAGCATCCTCGCTTATTAATTGCAGCATGTAAAAACTCATCATTAGCATTCACAACAATGTCATTTGGGAATTTTTTAATTAAAGCAATAATCTCTTGCTTTTTTAGGGTGATAACCTTGTCATATTCTTCCTTTGTTGGAGGAATAACGATTAAATCCGCGCCAATATATTTCAATGCTTCTCCGAGAGCTTTAATTGAATCTCCGATTCTTTTATCCTCTAGAGAGAGGGCAATGAGGACATTTGTATCCAAAATAAAAGTTGAGTTTCTTATTTCGTTAATAGGTATGGGATCTGTGCCGATATGGGCTGTCACTAATTTGGCGGAAAACATCGCCGTCCCCAAACTCATTAAACAACGGCTATCTTCTAAATTCTTACTAGATAAAAATTTTAAAAAACTATCAGTTAAATTTTCTTTTATATTTTCTAGCCCGTATTTTTTAATGGACGGCGATAAAATGTCTATTAAATTTTTTTGTCTTGCAAATTTTATTCGTTCCATTTTTGTGCACACATTTTTTATCCAATCATCGCTACAATAATTAAAAAAAGATGTGATTGACTCATAAAACCACGCCTTAATATCTCCCTTTATTGTTTCGTTATTTGGAAAATGTCTTGTCAAAATTCCTTCAAGCTCATTATCGCGCGTTGCCACTTGTAGCGCTATTTCTTTTCTCGTCTTTTTGGTCAATTGCAATTTATTGCAGGATTGGTGTATCTTGCCTTTTTCTATATAAAATTTTAAGGAGTTACTTACCATATCCTCGGAGATTCTTTTAACTCCGAGCATTTTAGAGATGTGTTTCGCCAACTCTTTTATATCAAGCGGTTCATGAGACCAAAACAATGCTTTTAATCCTACATCCGCAAAGGCAAGTTCCTTGAGAGGCTTTGCATCGCTACGATACTTCAAATTTAGCCCAAGCAATAAATTTGTATTAATTTCAGACATAAAATAAGGTTAATGATTTCATATCTTATTTTACGCATTTATTACATTTCTGACAAACTCCAAAATTTATACTACCTTTTTATACCGTACCGTTTGTGCCATCCCGCTTTATATACCCGACCCACATGCCTCAAA
>Ga0265297_10009106_pt1 | contig 12975 bp, 8 predicted proteins | sample Munlanlwell13791_FD_192502 | JGI IMG/M metagenome (GOLD analysis project Ga0265297, IMG submission 192502) | Leachate microbial communities from a municipal landfill in Southern Ontario, Canada - Leachate well 137-91 | ecosystem: Engineered > Solid waste > Landfill > Unclassified | place...
CAAGAAAACTCTGTTTTATCTTTTCTTCAAACTTCGGGGCGTCTTCGCCCAAAAGGCAATTTATCCGCCGTAAATTATCCTGCGTTTCTTTAACAATTTTTTTAATTAATTCTATTTTTTCGAAATTGAAAGAAATTTCCAAATCTTTGAGTTCAGTTTTGACTGGCGCGTCGTAAATTTTCGGCGTCACCTCAAACGGCACGGCTTCAGCGGGCATAGCTATTGGTTCCGCCGACTCCATTGTTTCTTGTCTTAAATCTGTCTGATTTTCTACCGGTCCGTCAATATTTTGGAAAAGATCGTTTTGATTTTGTCCCAACATAACTTTTTTATTTTAATTATTTGTTATTTTTTATAATGACCTCTCCCCAACCATCGGCCCTGTCGTTCTTTCCGGCGCGCCAAGCTGCGTCCGCTCGGCAATTTCCGCTTCCACAATGCTTCTGTCACGACCGTACTTCAACCTGGCAAGTTGCTTCAAGGCCTGCGCCAATTCCGCGTCCCCCTTTTGCGGCGCGAGAGTTTGCATATTAAAAGCCTTGGAAGCGGCATTATCAATCAAAAGTTTGATGTAAGCAGTGTATTTTTCCACATTCAACAAATCATATTCGTTAACCGTCGGCGCGAATTCTTTGGCAATTGTTTCCACATCATCAACGCCAATTCTGAAAGATATCATCGTCCCAGCGTTGCCAAAAACCGCGTCACGAATTTTTGTATCATTATTTTTTACCAGTTGTCCGACGTACTGATGGGCAATCGTGAGACACAAACGATATTTTCTCGCTTCGGACAAAATCGTAGCAATACTATCGGTGATGAAATTCTGAAACTCATCAATATAAAGATAAAAATCGTGGCGCTCGGCTTCCGGAAGCTCGGCCCGGCCCATGGCCGCCATCTGCAACTTTGAAACAATAATCAATCCTAAAAGTTCGCTATTCACTTCGCCAGTTCTACCTTTCGCCAAATTTACAAGCAAGATTTTTTTCTTATCCATTATTTCTCGGAAATCAAAACCCGAATGAGGTTGGCCAATAATATTTCTCATCATTTCATTTTCCACGAAACGGCCGACTTTGGAAATCAAATAGCCCAACATTTCTGATTTATGAAAATCGGAAGTCTTGGCCATTTCTTTTTCCCAAAAAGCGCGAACCACAGGATCTTTAACTTTCGCCACCCAAGATTTTTGAAATTCATTATCAGAAAACATTCTCGGAATCTCGGCAATCGTCCCGGGATTTTCCAAATCGGACATTAAAGTCAGCATCACGTTTCTCATATTATGCTCAAACATCGGGCCGATCATTTCTGGCGGAAAAAGTTTGTAAAAAATCGCGATCATTTCTTGGACAGCAAAATCTTTTTGCGATTCATCTTTAGCTTCAAGCATATTTAAACCAATCGGCCTATCCGCGTCCGAAGGATCAAAAATAATCACGTCATCCATTCGTTCTTTAGGCACGCCGGTTAAAATATCTTCAATCAAGTCTCCATGCGGATCAACCACGGCCACGCCCTCGCCGTTTTGAATATCCTGCTTTGCCATATTGGATAAAAGCACGGATTTACCAACACCCGATTTACCAATAATATAAACATGGCGGCGGCGATCTTCTCGTTTTATTTTAACCAAATTTTCCACACTACGATAAATTGATTTACCGAGAATCAAACCCTCTTTTGGCATATTAACCGGCGGCGCCGCTTTCTTTGCCAAAAGCCATTGGATATTCGGCGCTTCGGTCCAGGGTGAAGGGAAATGAAAAAGGCTGGCCATCTCCTCCGAATTTAAAACAACTTTTCTCTTTTCATAAAAACTGCGATGAATAAAATTATTGATCACCCCCCTTAACGCCCGGCCACCCGGCGCGGTGCGCACGAAACTATTGCCGTATTGATAAATATTGTATTGGGAAAAAGCGTTCGTGACATTATCCAAATTCATCTTCGCTCGAGCGGAATTTGGCGACGAAGAAATAATTCTGATATTAACATCCACCCCGGCTTTACTGGCTTTTTCCTCGAGACCTTTCAACATTTCCTCTTCCATCGGAGAAAGCCTATAAATTTCCGGCTGGGATTTTGCGAGTTGTTCCTCTGGTTTCTTTTTCGCGCCGCCGGAAAACGCCTTACCAAGCTCGCCTAATATTTTCATAAAAATATTTCCGCTAACCGACGACATCGCTTCCCCAAGTTTTTTCCCCTGCTGCATTTCCTGGGCAATTTTTATGCCCGGCTGGCGCCATTCTTTGCGCGCCGAACGCATTACAAATTGAATAGCCGCGCCTTCATCTTTTTCCAATTTTGACAAAACATTGGTTAAGGCGTTCATCGGGTCCGTCTCCATTTTCTTGTAAGTTTTTATCGGAAAAAAATGAGGCCGCTTGAAAGTTAAATAAGCGCCACGAATATCTCCGGCTGGCGTAAAAATGTTATAGTCTTTAACTTCTTCAATAAAGGCTTCGTGATAATTTGCCCTAATTTGCTGTTCAACGTATTCCTGCAAATATTTAGGCATAGCGACGTAAAAAGAAATCAAACCCTTGTCTGCGACAATCTCAAAAGAAAGATAGTCAGTGCGGCCGGTAAGCCACGCCCCAATTCCTTTTTGCGCTTTTAATCCGCCGATCGACGCGAAGAGCGATTCGGCCGTAGCGATACCCTCTTGAATTGTCTGAACAGTAATCTCTCTCTTTTCTTGAGCCTGAGCCCTTTCCGCGGATTCTTTTGGAACCGTCACGAGCAAAACTATGTTTTTAAAAGAGGTGGACATCTTTGTCCGATGATGCAAAAATCTTCTAAGCAGATAGACTAAAAACCACGATCCTAAAAAAATCGCGGCCAAAGTAAAAAGCATTATCCCAATCGGACTCCCTGCAAAACTTCCGACTTCTTCGGGAATCTCCGGAGTCGGGACGGTAATTTGATAAAGAGAAAAAACAAAAATCGCGGCGAGCGCTGTCCTCGGAAACCATCTCTTTATTTTATGCCAATTTTTTTTCTCTATATCCTCCATAAAATTTCTATTCCATTTTTTTCTTTTCCGCCATCGCCACCAGCTTATCTGTTTTTATTTTTGCTTCCTGTTCCAGAAAAAATTTATTAACCCCCGGAATAAATTTCAACCAAGCGCGTATCAATTTTAAAATTTTTCGGGCGACAACCTTCCCCGCCTCTATCATTTTTTCTATTTGTGAGGCCGTTTCTTCTCCCTTTTCTTTAAACGCCTGCTGTTTTTCCGGCGGCATGGAAAAATAAAAAGATTCAAGATCTTCCTCTAAAATTTTTTCAATTTTAACCATTACTTCGCTCTTTGCCGGTTTTTCCGTGACAGGATGAACCGCGGCGGCGACGAGCGGCTTTTTACCGTTTTTTTCTTCAGCCGGAATAATCTTCTCCCATTCCGGTTTTGGCGGTTTCTCCGCTTCAACTTCTTTCTCGGGAATAGCAGGAATTTCCTTTTTAGGAATCGCTTCTTCCAGTCCGCCGATTTTTTCTATTTTTTCTTTTATGTTCATCTATTTATTTTACGTTTTATTTAAAAATTGTATCACATTTTGAAAATTTATGCTAAAATTAAGTTGTTGATAACTTTAATAAAATATTTTTTATAAAAATTCTCAGGAGGAGTATGCTAAAAAATGTTCTGGAATTTCGGAACGCGAAATTTTCCTGGATAAATGTTACAAAAAACGGCGAAAAAGAGGTTGAATACCTCAGAAAAAAATTCGGGTTTCATGAAATTGATCTGAAAGATTGCCTGCCGCCTCTTCAGCGGCCGAAATTGGTAGTCCGGAAAAACTACCTTTTCATGATTTTACTTTTTCCCGTTTTTGACAGAAAAACTAGAGTTCTCCACGCTTCGGAAGTGGATTTTTTTATTACCCCAAAAACGCTCTTAACGGTAAGTTCCAATGAACTCGCTCCCCTTCAAGAAATTTTTTCCGGATGCAAAAGTAAAAAGGGGAAATGCGGAAACCCTGCCGATTTGCTGCACGAAATTCTTAATGAACTTCTCCTCTCCTGCTTTCCGATGCTTGTTCATATTTCCAATGACATTGATAACGTAGAAAATAGGATGCGTTCTGAATTTGAAAAAGGAACAATCACGGAAATTTTACGCATTAAAACTAACATCGTAAATTTCCGCAAAGCAATGCAGCCGCACAAACAAGTCATCAGGGCTCTTGTCGCCGAGGCGCCGAAATTTTTTCCGACAAAAAAAATAAAAATATATTTTGATAATTTAATCAATTACACCAAAGAAATCTGGGATCTATTGGATAATTACAAAGATACAATTGACGCTCTTCATGGAACGAACGTTTCTCTAATTGACTTCCGCATCAACGAAATAATGAAGACTTTAACTATTTTTTCCGTGATAGTTTTTCCGCTGACTCTTTTAGCCGCGATTTTCGGGATGGACCTCCCGGGCATGCCTCTCGTCAATCAACCTTACGGATTTTGGATAGTGCTTAGCATTATGCTTTTCGGCACGCTGGGGCTTCTCTGGTTTTTTGAAAAAAGGCGCTGGCTATAAAAACTTAAATTTTTCTTTTTACCTTTTGCCCTTTTGCTGTGTCTTCTACCGCGTAACCATTTTTTTCAATCTCCACACGTATCTCGTCCGACCGTTTCCAATCTTTCGCGCTTCTCGCCTGCTCCCTGTCTTGGAGCAATTTTTTTATTTCTTCTGGAATTTTTTCTTCTTTAATTTTCTGAAATCCAAAACCGAGGACGCTGTCTATTTTTTGAAAAACGCTCTTGGCCGCGAACAACTCTTTTTTAGAAACGCCAGATGTCAAGGCAACGTTAATTTTTCTTACAAAATCAAACAATACCGCAAGTGCCCCCGAAATATTTAAATCATCATCAAGCGCGGCTTCAAATTCTTTTTCTGCCGTCTCTACCACGGCGGTCAACTCCCCATTCTTTTTCTGCGCCGCGGCTTCATTAATTTTTGTCCAAACTTCATCTAATCTTTGAAGCGCCGTCTCTGCTGCGGCCAAACCATCAAAAGTAAAATTTAGTGAGTCGCGATAATGTGAAGTCAAAAGCAAATAGCGAATCGCTCTCGCAGAATAACCCTTTTCTAAAATTTGATTTAAGGTATAAAAATTATTTTTTGATTACTCATTTTCTCGCCATCCACCATCAAATGTTTTACATGCAACCAATAACGGACAAACTGCTTGCCAGTCGCTCCCTCAGACTGGGCGATTTCTGATTCGTGATGGGGAAATTTGTTATCCTCGCCGCCGGTATGTATGTCAATCATTTCTCCCAAATATTTCATTGCCATTGCCGAACATTCAATATGCCATCCAGGATAGCCCTTGCCCCATGGCGAATCCCATTGCATAATGTGCGCCGGATTCTTTATCCATAAAGCAAAATCATAAGGATTTTTTTTCTCGGAAATTACCTCCACGCGCGCGCCGGCGATGAGATCTTCTAATTTGTTGCCAGACAATTTTCCCCAATCGGAAAATTTTGATAAATCAAAATAGACCGAACCGTTAACTTCATAAGCATAACCATTTTTAACCAGCTTCTCAATGATTTTTATCATTTCCTTAACATGATCTGTCGCCCTCGGATATTTCCACGCTTTTTTTAAATTTATTTTTTGCGCGTCGGCAAAAAACGCTTTGGTAAAAAATTCGGCAATCTGCCAGGGATCTTTTTTCTCGCGCCGCGCCGCGGCTTCCATTTTATCTTCTCCAGATTCCGCGTCGGATGTCATGTGTCCGACATCTGTGATATTCATCACTTGCTTAACTTTATATCCTTTAAATTCCAAAAATCTTCGCAATAAATCGGCAACTAAAAAAGACCGAAGGTTTCCAATATGGACATAATCATAAACCGTCGGTCCGCAGGTATACATTGTTACCAACTTTTTTTTCTTTTTTTCTTCGGCTAGAGACTGAAAAATTTCTTTTTGTTTTGTGAGGGAATTATAGAGTTTTAGCATTTGATGTTTTTGTTTTTGAAATTTATAACTCGCAGCAATAGGCGGAAACCGTGCTGGCACTATATCTTATGCCCGCAACAAATTGACCATTTGGACAAATAACTGAAGCGGCGTATGCAGTCCAGACACATCCTGAGGGCGTGTTGCTATTTGCCACAATATCACCAGTAATAGTCACGGCGCCACCCAAATAGCTACTTCCATTTACATCCAACTTATAAATCGGAGACCAGCCAAGACCAAGCATACCAGAAATCTGCACATTGGTGCCGTTATCATAAATTGTTGAATTACCAACCGTACTCGCACCCGTAAATTTCGCCACATAATTCGTCGTTCCGCTGCCACCGACTCCAGAAGGAATATCAGCCCAAACCGGAGCACCCGCACCCTGGCTTTTCAAAAATTGGCCGGCCGCGCCGACAGCGGTAAAGGCGTACGGACCGCCTGCATTATAAACAACCGCACCGGCCGGCCCTAGCACTCCCGTGCCCGTACCTCCGTACAAAAACGATAGAGGCGAGGAAAAACCTATAACTCCGGTAGCCGGGTTATAACCCAATGGCCCATCTCCGACCGAAATCGCTGCTCTGGCACGCGCGTTAGTAAAATATAAATTTGCTCCTTCGGGCAAATCGGAAGTTGTCGCTGCTCCAGAAACCACGCCACCTGCCGCTTTTAAAACGCCATTTAATGCACCAATCTGTAATCCGCCAAAAATTCCAGTGCCGGAAATATTTAAATGTCCAACTTGCGCTACACCAGGAGTCGCCGCCTGTAACTGCACGGCAGCCGCTGCTCCAGGACAATTTGTTCCATCTTGCAAACAAACGTTTTTACCCAAAACAGTTGCATTACCAACAACCGTCAAGGTACTGTTAACTCGCAACTCATCTGCAATCTCGACGTAGTTAGCCGGATATTCAGCATCTGCCCGAAGAGTAAGGTTGCCAGCATTAACGCCGGGGATTGATGAATCCGTATATAAAAATCCTGCCGTGCCATCATGTCTTAAAACTATTGCTTTCGTATTACTTGCGTCGGTAGTCTGTATACTACCACCGCTATAGGCGTTAACACTACTTCCGCTAACCTGACCCGCACTAAAAATACCGCCATTAGAATAAAATCTTCCCATTGCATCTTCCCATTTTATATATTTTGAACCATCATCAAAATAAATATAATCATCGTTGCTCGCCGCACCCATCCCAACTTTTAAATTTCCTCCAACAGTAAGAACGCCTGCGACTTTATCAAACGTCAATCCAGCGTCGCCCGTAAAAGCCCCACCATCATTGAATTGAATCTGCCCCTCTCCGCCGCCGGGCGCGACGCCTGCCGGCCATGCGCCTAAACAATTTCCCTGAATGCAAAGCAATTCGACGTTTATAGCTCCCGCTCCTTTAGATCCGCCTGCCGGCGCGCCTACCACTCCAGAACTCGTGTAAAGTCCCTGCCCGCCGGTAAAATATCCACCCCAACCGTCGGCTGCACCAGCTTCTCCATAAACCGCCGTGCCGCCAGCTCCGCCTGCTTGGAAAAATCCTCCGTACAATATACCATTTCCCTTAACTCCCATCCCCAAAGAACCATTCGCAACAAAATAACCACCAATATTTGTTACTGCGCCATTATTTGTCGCTTCTCCGTAGACACCAATCACATTTCCTGCGCCAGAGGCCTTGCCGTAAACGCCGCGAGCAAAAGGAGTTGTGCTCAGTGTTTCGCCATAAACACCGTAATTTATTCCTGTGTTACTAATCGCTTGCCCATAAACTCCTCTGCCATTCTGCCCATCCGCAATAAAATATCCGCCATAATTTTGCACTACGCCAGTTCCGTAAGCTCTACCATAAACTCCAGCGCTTCCAGCACTTCCGCTTGCCCCGAAATATCCGCCATAATTTACAGCCGTAGCGCTTGTTGCATCACCAGTCACGCCAGCTTCACCGCCGGTTGCGCCGGTCGCTCGGCCGTAAACGCCCGACGCCGCGCCGCCGAAAGAAGTTTCAGAATAAATTCCTCTCAAACGATTAGAAACTACATGCAAATTAGATGCTGGGCCAACTGTCCCAATACCAACAAGCCCATCACTTGTTATTACCATTCTATTTGTCTCGCCCACTCCAGCTCGCCAAAAACGAAGCTGGTCAGTCGTCGTGTCGCGATAAATCGCCCAATGTGTATCTATGGCCGGACTGCCGAAATCCAATTCTGGATTGCTTCCAGGCGCTGGTAAAAGATAAATTCTTGGCGCCACGCCGCCAACCATTAAATTGAAAGCTGTATTTGTTGTCCCAATTCCTACATTGCCGGCGGCGCCAATCATCATCCGGCCAACTCCGTTTGTTTCAAGCGACAGCGGCACATTATCATTTGTTCCCAAAACTGCGGTTGGCCCAAAACCAACATTTCCTTCATCAACAAAAGCATTTACTGCTTCTGGCCAATTCCCGCGGCAATCTCCTTGTATACAAAGTTTTTCAGCGTTCAACGTCCCTACTCCCATGTTTCCTCCGGCTGGCGCGCCGACTACTTCGCCGCTGCTCACAGAAAAATTTCCACCGATTGTTAAATCTCCGGTTTTTATTTGCGCCCCGGCGCCAACATTAATCGGAGCCGGAACATTATCACCCGGCGGCAAAGCTGTGGGTTCGGTCCAGACAACTGCCAACGCGTACCGCAAACCAAAACCACTGGCTATACTAAAAATAATAAGGGCCAACGAAATGAAAAAAAGTCTTTGACGCATAATTTATAAACTTGATTAACTTTATTAAAGTATAACATAAAAAAGGAGAGAGAAAAATACCCAAACCCTATTTTGACCAATATACTCCGTGGAGGATTATAAAAAACCACACCGATGCATTGTGGGGGGTAAATAAAAAAACGCCGGATTTGCGATCCACTCGCTTGTCCGGCGTACCCCCCTTTTACTCTTGACCTTGCTTATCTTCCCCAGAAGTCAATCTCTCGTCGTGCGATGCATGCTCTGCTGCGTACACGTCGGGAGGAAAACCCTCCTTGCAGTGCTGGCAGTAAATCGTACTGGGTTCACACGAACCCGAGGAACCATGCTCAGATTCACTCGGGGCTGGTTCGGGCGGAGGCGCTGCAACCGATGCCCGTCCTCCTGCCGGAGCCCCAACAATGGTCGGTGTGTGTGGCGCGGCTTTGGGACAATCCTTCTTGTGCGCGTCGAATTCGCCGCGATCGGCGAACCTTCTGCCGCAAGCCGCGCATTTGATGCTCTCGTCCGACGGTGCAACCTCCTGGAGAGTGTCACCATCTTCCAAGGCAAGCCTTTGGACTGTTGCTTCGCCATCCAAAGAATCGTCGCTTAGAGATCCGAGCCGTGCTGCCCAAAGGGCAAGCTCTTGTTCTCGGTGGGTACACGCCTCTTCGCGAATAGCCACTGTCTCTTCACGCCTGTCGAGCGCCGCAATAATCTCCCCCTTGCGCTTGGCCCGACTGATGATGCGTTGTGCTTTCTCTAGTCCGCCGGCAACTTCAAGCGTATGCTCTGCTGCCCCAAGACTCCTTTCGAATTCGGTGCGCTCTGTTCTCAGGGCGTCTTCTGCTTGATGCAGCTTCTCTTCTCGACTCCCAACTTCTTCTTCTCGGGCAGCGAGAATTCGCTCTGCTTCGGCTGCAGCTCTCTCTCGGCTTCCTGCTTGCTCCTCTCGCTTCATCGCCGCCACTTCGCAAGTTTTGGCTTCTGTGATGCGGCGCTCTGCGTCTTCCGCGGCGCGTCTCGCTTCCTCTTCGCGGAGGTTAGCCTCCCCGATACGCCGATCAGCTTCTTCCCTGTCTCGCTGGATCGCGGGAGCATCTTCTGCGAGAGCCCTCAACCCAGCCTCAACTTGCGTCCTCTTCTCTTCCAACTCGCGTTGCGCAGCAAGAAGATCTTCCTCGCCGCGCGCGACGGCAGCACTCTCTGTTCTTAGGCGTTCTTCTTCGGCCAGGACGCGCCTGCGGAACGCCTCGTTGCGTTCCAAGAGTCCGCGCTCAGCTTCCTGAATCTCGCGCTCGCGGCGATCGCAGGTCCCTTCTCTTTTTTCCACAGCCCGCTTTGCCGCGGCCAGATCATTCTGCCCCTGTGCCAAAGCCTGCTCGCGAGACGCAAGGTCATTGTCCAGACGTTCTTGCTCGCTCTTCCGCTCCTGCAGTTTCGCCTGAAGGTCTCCTTGCTCGCCCTTTTGCTTCTCCAGTTCCCTCGCCTGCTGGTCGAGCTCGGCGCCGCGTTGTTTATTCGCTGCGGCTTGTTCCAAAACGCTCGGCTGAACAAGTCTGACGAGGCGATCGAACTTCTTCTCGTTTTTCCACCTGTAGCAGAGAATGCCAATGATCACGAAAAATGCCAAAGAGGCAGTACCGAGGATTGCCAGAACGACGTATCTGTAGTCAACCCTCTGAACTTCCACTTGCTTCGGCCGCCGAGAAAGCACCATCTCAAAGTCAGAATGTGCTTCCCTATACTTACCTTGAAGCTCGGCATTCGCAGCAACGAGAATCTCGTTCTCGTCCTGAAGATCACCGTATTCCACTTCTAGGGCGGCAAGTTCGAGTTTTTCCGCCTCACGCGTCTTTCGCAACTGCTCCATCTCGGCTCGGAGGGCCACAACTTCGGCGTTCAGCCGAATGTTCTCGGTCTGGAGCGCGATGCGGGGCGCGGGAATCACGAGCGTCTTGCCGGCGATGAGATAAGGTCTTGGCCGACCGCAAAGAGCTTGACGATCACCGTTTCGCAATGTGACTGTGCGCGGATTGCCGCAGCTCATCCCATAGGCCGAACGCGGATTGGCCGCGAGAAGCTCTTCCACGGACAATCCAAACTGCGCCGCCACCAAAGGAAGCCGGTCGCCCGGCTGAACCCTGTAGGCCTGAACCTCCGCCGAAGCGGAAGCCGCCCAGACAAACCCGAGCACCAGAGCAAAAAGAACAACCGCCTTTTTCATTGTTCCCCTCCTTTGGCCTAATGGCCAAGAAGCGAATTTCAAAAGAACAAAGTCTACCCTTCATTAGGCAAACTTCCCTATACTTAAAGATTTTTTCCTTATCTTGTCAAGAGCGTTAGAAGTTCGGCAATATTTTTCTCTTTTTAAATTAAGTAAGGCGAAGCCGACCCCATCTGTCTTTATTTTGATAACTCCGAAGTTTATTAAACTTCTAACGGGGTCAAGAATATAAAATAAAAATACCGCCGCCGATCCGGCGACGATTTATAAATTAGAAAATACTAAAAATTTTAGCTTGTCCCAAACTCTTCCAATAATTCTTTTTGCCGCTTGTTTAAATTCGTCGGCGTCACAACTATAATTTCAACCAACTGATCACCGCGGCCGAAACTATTCAAATGTGGCACTCCTTTTCCCTTGAGGCGAAAAATCTGCCCCGACTGAGTTCCGGAGGGAATTGTTAATTTAATTTTTCCTTCCAAAGTTTCCACTTCAATTTTATCGCCAAGTGCCGCCTGGGAAAAATTTATATTCACCCGGCTCAAAATATCGTCTTTCTTTCTTTTAAATTCTCTGTCCGGCGTAACGCGCATTGTCACGAACAAATCACCGGATTTTCCGCCGTGTTCGGCCGCTTCTCCTTCGCCGGAAAGTTTTATTGTCTCGCCGTCGTCAATTCCAGCCGGAATTTTTATTTTCAATTTATGGCTGTCGCGAACGACTCCTTTGCCGCGGCAGACGCTGCATTCCTTTTCCGGAATTTTTCCCGCGCCATTGCACTTATCGCAAGTCACCACGGTTTGAATATTTCCTAAAAATGTCCGCTGTACGGCCTGCACTCTGCCCGCACCGCCGCAATTTGCGCAAGACACAACTTTGCTTTTTGGGTCCGCGCCGCTGCCGCCGCAATTTTTACAAATGCTTGGTTTGTACATTTCCAAAACTTTTTCCGCGCCAAAAATTGCCTCGCGAAAATCAATTCTCATTTCCACTTCAATATCCCGCCCGCGGCTCGCCCGTCCCCTTTTCCGTCCGCCGCCGAAAACATCGCCAAACCCAAACATCTCTCCCAAATCTCCCATATCAAAACCATTGGCAAAACCGGAAAAATCTCGGAAGCCCTCAAAACCGGAAAAACCACCTTGGCCTTGGGCGTTTTCAAAGGTGGTTCCAAACTGGTCATATTGCTGGCGTTTCTCCGGATTTCCCAAAACTTGGTAGGCTTCGTTGATTTCTTTAAACTGATCCGCGTTGCCGCCATTTTTATCCGGATGATATTTGTGCGCCAACTCACGGAAAGCTTTTTTAATTTCTTCCGCTGACGCATTTTTTGAAACGCCTAAAATTTTATAATAATCTTTTGCCATTTATTTTACTTCTTCAAACTCCCCTTCCACTGTCTTATCTTTTTTCTTTTCATCCTTTTTCTCTTCATTATTCCCTGAGCCTGTCGAAGGGCCGGCTCCGCCCTGTGGCGGCTGTTGCTGCTGCGACTGATACATGGCCGCGCCGACCTTCTGCGCCGTTTGTGCCAAATCATCAGCCGCTTTTTTGATCGCTTCTTTATCATCGCCATCTTTTACTTTTTTCAACCCTTCCATTTTTTCTTCAATCGCTTTCTTGTCTTCGGCTTTAACTTTATCTCCGGCGTCTTTTAACATTTTTTCCGTGGTATAAATTATTGTCTCGGCGGTATTTCGTAAATCAATCAATTCTTTTTTCTTCAAATCATCGGCCGCGTGCGCCTCGGCTTCTTTTTTCATCCGCTCAATTTCATCTTTTGACAAACCGGTTGAGGCAGTAATGGTAATTGACTGCTCAACGCCGGTCGCTTTGTCTTTTGCCTTAACATTTAAAATTCCGTTGGCGTCAATATCAAAAGTCACCTCAACTTGCGGAACGCCGCGCGGCGCCGGAGGAATTCCCGAAAGCATAAATCTTCCCAAAGTTTTATTGTCCGCTGCCATTGGCCGCTCACCTTGCAGCACATGAATCTCAACCGAAGTCTGACCGTCCGCCGCCGTA
>Ga0265297_10009107_pt1 | contig 12972 bp, 11 predicted proteins | sample Munlanlwell13791_FD_192502 | JGI IMG/M metagenome (GOLD analysis project Ga0265297, IMG submission 192502) | Leachate microbial communities from a municipal landfill in Southern Ontario, Canada - Leachate well 137-91 | ecosystem: Engineered > Solid waste > Landfill > Unclassified | place...
TAAGACCATTGGCTAGCCGCAGGTCCGACATGGTTGTCAGACCGTTAAAGGTCGAGCCGGTATAAACCGTTAGGGTACCGACATTGGTGGTGGTGGCATTCAAGACAGATATTCGTTTGTCGCTGTCCAATAAACTCAAAATGGTTGAGGTTGCCGCTTTGTTGGTTAAGTTATCCCAGTTGGAATAGTAACTGCCGTGCTGACCATCTAACAAATCGGCATTCAAGTTGGTGACTAAAGAATTTGAATCGACTGATAATGCTCCGCCGATATGAACCGCCCCCTGAGTATACAAACCGTTGGTGGTTGAGGCGTAGCCGCTAACCGAGAGATTGTTGCTTAAATTAAACATTCCCGGATTTGAATCCCACCACAAATTAGCGGCATCAACTCCGCCAAAATAAATATAGGAATCAGTATAGTTTGAGCCGACAGAAAAGTTGCCGGTAGTGGTGGCGTTGCCGTTTATGTGAAAATCATTGGTAATTTCAAATTGATCGCCGGTTTCATTCCAGGTAAAATTTTGCATACTACCGTCAAAATAAATTCTGGCACTGCCGGCCGCCGAAGCATTGCCGACATAAAGGTCTTTGCCAACATAGACATCGTCTGTGGTCGAAGCGATGCCTACTACCTCAAGCGGATAGCTGGCCGTAATACCAACTCCCAAATTACCGTTAACCCTTAAGTCACCCGACCAGGTGCTGGTGGCGTTAAGGGCAGCATCAAATTTGGCTTGGGTCCAGTATTTATTTGACCCCTCATTAATATTGGTAGTGGTTAAAGTGACATCGCCAATATTACCGTTAACGGAAGTGACGGCGGCCGTGTTAAGCAGTTCTATCCAGTTGCCGTTGGTCGAAGCGGGTAGAGCCGCTAAAATATAGGTTTTAGAAACATCGGTTTGAACCGCAATATCGCCCACTGCGGCACTCAAAGCCAGCCGCGCCGCCTGATTGGCAACAACAAAGGTATTATTAAGAGTGATATTAGGCAATTGGCTCGTCGGCACCTTGCCATCTGAACCCAAAGAAGCCAGGCCGTTGGCAATACCGCGCCAGCTCCCGGTGATTCGTTCATCAACCCTTGAGTTAGTGAAGTATAAATTAGTATAACCTTCCGGAATATTATCTGTATCGATTGTTAAAACGCCTCTCTCACCATTTAAGGAAATGACCCCGTCTTCAGGTGATAAAAGTTCTTCCCAATTGCTTAGGATGGCCGGATCGGTACTGGTAAGAATGTATGATTTATTAACATCAGTTCTGATGGCGACATCACCGGTACTGGCAGCACTTAAAGCCAGCATTTCTACTTCTGACCCGACGACAAAAGTATCAGAAATAGCCAAAGGCCCAAGCTGGGAATTTGGCACTTTGCCGTCAGCACCCAATGAGGCCAAACCATTAACCTGACCGCGCCAATTGGTGGAAATGTTAGTATTGGTTAAAGTGTTAACGCTGCTGCTAAAGCCGCTACCGGAAACCGAACCATCAAACACCGCGGTTGACCCTACGTGCAAAACGCCGGAGGAGTACAGGTTTGAGGAAGTAGAATAACCGGTAACGGTCAAATTACCGTCAACTTTTAAATCGGCCGCAATAGTTGAAGAAGCGGAGACATAGATTCCTTTGGTGGAAGTCGGTGTCATCGCGTTCCAGGCGGAATTGTATTCCCAGGCGGCACTACCGCTGCCAACTGTCTGCCAGGTTGAACCGTTATAGACCATGATGTTGTTGGTCGTATCGTTATAATAGACTCGGCCTTCAATGCCATTGGGCGCGGCGGTCTTTGGTTCTAAATATAAAACGGTTGTGGTGGCATTGGTGCTGGAAACACCCCGGTCAAACAAATTCAAATCGCCAACGTTATTCAGCGCCAGCAAATAGTTGGCTACCGCCGCGGTGGAGGTGGCATGGATGCCGTCGATGGTGTCGGTATTAAAAGAGTAAGGAGTAGCGGTAAAACGTTTTCTGGCGGCGAAAGTTTCTTCCCACGAGCCGTTGCCGTCGGCATCAAGATCGACTTGGAGCCAAAGATTATCGCTGCTAAAGTCCACGGTAGAAGTCGCAAAGCCGGTGATGGTTCCCAGTGGAACGCTGAAGACGCCGTTAACCGTAGTCGCTTGAGTTGAGGTGCTGGTCCAGCGTTCAACCCAGATTGGCGTGCCGCCGCTGGCCGCGCCGTATAAACTGAATCGGAAATTCCAAGAACTATCGGCGACTTGAACGCCGGCGGAATTGCTCAATTTGCCTTGGTAGTTAATCTGCCGGTTGATGCCGGTGGCCGCTTGAGTTTTGACTAAACCAAAACCAATCAACATTAACCCCGCGATCAGGAGGCTTAATTTGATTTGTCGCTGCTTAGTTTTGGTTTCAGGCCAAGACATTTTATTAAAAATAGATTATCAGCTTAGTATTAGTTTTTTAGAATCAAACGCCGAATAAATTAGATTGTTTATTCGTATGCAACTCGGAATTTTATTTTTGATAAAGACATGTCGCGAATTGATTTTAGAAATCAAAAGATTTAGACTTTTGAATCCTGATTGGATTGACCGATCGGTTGGTTTACCAGTTCGTTGTGTTGGAAATAATCGGTTTCTTTGATTCGCCGAATAATTTCGTCCACTTGCTCTCTGGTATAACAACGCCAACCCCGACTGTCTTTCTGGGCTTTGGGAATTAATCCCTCTTCTTCCCAGCGAATCAGGGTGGTTTTGTTGCGATCGATTTCGCGTAAGATGTCCTGGAGTCGATAATAGCCAGCTAACATATTTTTGTTTAGTTTTATTTTTGTTTGTAGTTTTTAACGTTTTCTCGACAAAAAAACGTTTTGACAAAAAGCAAAACGTCTCAAAAACAAGATGGTTTAAATTTAGCGCTAAGATAGCGGGTAAAACCGCCAACCCAGAGCCTAGTCTGGAATTTAGCGTCTGTTTTTGTTTCTGCTTTTTGTTTTGGTGGCCCAATATGTCCCTTTTATGGGATAATTGTGATTTCTGGCCATCGAAGTATGCCACTATACCGGTATACTCTAATATCAGTTTAGCACAATTGGGCCAAAAAGTCAATGTGTTTTGTATCTTTTTGTTTAATTTTAGCTGATTTTTGTTCATTTTTATTTTCACCCCCGTTTTTTTAATTTTGGGTTATTGTCTTTTTATTCGCTTAGAATAAACAAATTTGACGAAATCACGTTCAAATATCCGGTAAGTTCGTTTGCCAACTAAACTTACAGGTAATTCGCCAGAATCAATCCAACGATAAACAGTCTTGAGGGAAACCCCAAGACGCTTGGCAACTTGTTCCATTGTCAGCAGATCAAATTCTGCCATGAAATTGAGCTTTCTGGTCAGTAGATTAAGGCTGACTACCCTTTTATTCTATAAGAAAATGTCTACTTATGTCAAGTGGATATCTTTTATGTATCTTAATAATTATTTATATACCTAAAAATAGCTTAAATATCATTTATATATCTAAACATATCTTTAATATCATTTATGTCTTCTTATGTCCTAACCTTAAGAATTTATATATTATATACATCCCGTGGTTCGCAGCCGGATTGATTTTGGTGCCGGTTTGTTTTATTGACACCCAGCCGTGGCGGGATGAATTGAAGGTCGGCAAAAGGAAATCAGCAAGAAGATCGTTCCATCCTGTGTAAAGGGAGGGTAAATACCATGGAAATTGGACTCATAGCTACCATCGGTGCGTTCAGTTTGGTTTTCGCCGCCAACCGGTTAGCGCGGTCTTCCCTATCTTTGCTGCCAGTAGGGGAAACATAACCATAGTAACAATTAGCCGTGGACCCAAGATTTTTTTCATTATGGTGGCTATTCTGGTCATATCATTTATCTCCTTAGCCGCGAAGGTTATAATAAAGATACTATTCTAGGCCCAGCCAAACAAAACAACCGCCCGAGATCTTCGGGCCTCTTTTTTAATCATTGGATATTTTCTAAAGTTGAAATTTTAGCACCATCGTATTAATATTGTAGAGTATGAAAGTTATGATTCTTGGCTCGGGTGGATTTAAAACCATCCCTCAGCCATTATGTGAATGTAGTCTTTGTAAGGCGGCACGGAAAAACAAAAAATTTCGACGAACCGGTCCCAGTTTTTATGTTCCCCAAGCGGATTTTTTAGTTGACTTATCAGCCGAAAGCAAAGAACAAATTGACCAATTATCCCGTTTCCCCAAACACATCGCTTTTAGCCACTGGCATCCTGATCATACCGAGGGTTATCGCGTCCTTGAGTCTTTTCCTAATCAACCTAAGGTGTACATCCAGTCCGACTCAAAAATTTTGGAGCGAGTTCCTGCTCTGAAGTTTCTGGCTGGCATTGGAAAAATTAAAATTGTCGACTGGCCCACCGGTCAGAATCTGAATCTTAACGGTTTTAAAGTTAGTTCGATTAAAATTAACTCGGATATTCCGGTTTATGCTTTTTTAGTTAAAAAAGCCGAAAAGCGGATTTTGCTTTGTCCCGATCATTCCCGTCATCTGCTTGATATTGCGCCGATTAAGAATCTTGATATGTTAATAATGAATATCGGCGTTTTCGATAAAATTAAAGAGATGACTAATTTTGACGACAATTTGAATATCATTGCCGCTTTCAGTCCGAAAAAAACAGTTTTAACTCACGTTGAGGAACAGTTTCAGATTGATAAAATCAAGCAGGTAAAGATTGAAAAAAAATATAAAGATAAAAAGTTGTCTATCACTAAGGATAATCAAATACTGGAAATTTAATTCTTTAGTTGCCCTGTCTTAAGAAATAGAATTTTATCCTCATCCAGTTTTAATTTGGCTTAGGAGGATGACAAAAATGAATAAAGATAAAAAAGAAGGGTGATCCGGTTGGACCACCCTTTTGAGTTGTACTTCGATGAACATAGAAGTTGGCGTTATGGCGTTAGCCGGTTGATGCCGCGGTAGAGAAGTGTCACTTCCCGGACGTTCTCAAATCCAAGGATTTTCATCAGCAGCCGGCTGATGCCAAAGCCCAACCCACCATGGGGCGGACAGCCGTGGCGGAAGAAATTGGAAATCAAATAAAAAAAGAGAGAGGCTTTGTCTCTCTCTAGGCCATGTGAGTCATTATTGTTTCACACACCTGTTCAGGGGATAGAGTAGAAGAATCAACCAGAACTACCGGCAGCCTGAGAAATTCTTCATGGATTGCTTGTTGCAACTGCTTGTCTCTTTCAAGCATGGCGTCAGAGGATGAGGTTATTCCCCTTTTTTTCATCCTTTGGGCGCAAATTGCCATATCGGCATAGAGGTAGAAGCTGAAATCTGGGGTCAGGATTGGCAGCTCATCAATATTACAATAAGACATTGGTACTCCCAGGGCTTTATGATACGCTACCGTTGAAAAAATGTAGCGATCACAGATTACGGGCTGTTTTTTGAGGATTTCTGCAATCTCAGCAGAGTCGTGAATAACGGCAGTTAGGTAGAAACTGAACCTAACCAGATTATCCTTAAGTGCCTCAATATCAGCCCTCATTCTTTCGAAGATCCCAGAAGGAGTCTTATAGTAATGGGCTCCCAGTTGTCCAGCGAGCATTCTGGCAGCGGTTGTCTTCCCGGCCCCGTCGATTCCATCGATTACAACGAAAGGAAATGGAGTCATCTTTAGGTACCTTTCAGTCACATGACCTCAACTACAGTCAGTCGACGTCGCCTGAACTCAAAGTGATCGCCGGTTAGTTTTCCCATCAGCTCTAGGCCGATTGGGCTTTGAGGTGTAATCACAGTAACCTCTTGCTCAAAGTGGTCAGTTCTGATGGTTTCGCCACCCCCAACCGGAAGAATAAAATAGAGTTCTTCTTCCCCGGGAGATACTCCTATTCTCACCAATGATCCGATGGTAACACTGAGGATGGTAGACTCTCTGAACTCAAAGCGCTTTAGGACTTCAATTTGTTGTTTGGTTTCTCCCACCAAGCCGTCAAGTGATGTTGTAAGCGATCCCAACTGGGACTTAGTGGTGTCGCTATGGGACTGCATTGCTCCAGGCGCATTGATTGCTTCTCGCCGGGTTCGGTCGATTGCCTCCATGCTTCGCCGATGGCGACTTACCATCTGTTGGCACAAAACCGCTAGAATTGCTTTTTTTGTTTCAACAGTATCCTTGATCATTTTCCTCCTCCTTTCCTTTGTCAAAGAACATTTATTGATTTTTATCTGACAAGGTAGTATATTATAGATAGAGAAAGTTGTCAAATGTATCAGTCAAATGCATATTATGGGTATTAGAACTATCAGTAGAAAAAGTTTTGGTGAGCAAGAAGAATTAGTTTATTTAAGCAAATTTTCCGGTAAGCGGCACAAATTTTTTTTTATAGTAGAAAGAATTTATAAGAAATTTATTAACAGCAAGGATGGTCGTTTAAAATCAGTTTTGGAAATTATTAATAGGATTAATCCTAAATCTATCTTGGAGATTGGTAGTGGAACATTTCTTATCTATAACTTTTTGCCCGTAACAATTAAAAATAAATGCCAGTACTCTATTTGTGAAGTAAATCCAGACAAGGTAAAGTACATTGCCGATACTTGTAAAGAAGTCAAAGTCTTCTGTGCCGATGCGCTCAAGTTACCATTTGAAAATGATTCCTTTGACCTTGTTTTTTCTAAGGGAGTCTTGCACCACATTGATCATAACGAAAAAAAAATTAGAAAAAAAAGAAGGATTGAATATCTTACCGAGTCTAAAAGGGTGCTAAAGAAAAATGGTGTAGGCTTTGTGATGGATGTCGATTACCAGCCAGCCAAGTTTAGTAACCTTTTTTGGCATGTATTACATAAAAAGATTTTGTTCGAAGGCGAACATAATTTTTCCAACCGGGAGGAACTAGAAGATTTTTTTAGGATTTCCGGCTACAGGGATATCAGTAGTAAAGAATTTGATACATTTAAAGGGGTCTACTATTACGTTGAGGGCAAAAAATAATTATAATCTATTATGGCAGTAGAAAATGAGGTGAAATTTCAGATTAAGGGCAGCAGCCTGGATGAGATTAAGAAAAAAATTTTATTTTTAGGGTTTAGCTTTGTCCAAAAAAAGAATCAAAAAGATTATTATTTTTCGCCGGCGCATAAAAGTTTTGCTGGGACAAAAAAATATTATTTACGGTTACGGCAAGAAAAAAAACAGAACGAATTCGCCTATCATATCGTCAGAAATAACCTGCAAACAGAGGAATTGGAAGTTTATGTTGATAATGGCAGTAATTTTTTTAAAATTTTAAAGTTATTGGATTTTAGGATTGATTGTGTCGTAAAAAAGGAACGTCTGGCCTATAGAAAAGGAAGAATTAACATTATGGTTGATAAAATTCAAGGTCTGGGCACCTTTGTTGAGATTGAGTCTATTGGTAATTTTACCAGAGATATAAAAGAAAGGTTTAATGAGTTAATCAATTATTTTCAATTAAAGAGTGAAAATAAAATTAGCGGAGTCGGTTATCCCGATTTGTTAATGCAAAAAAGGAATAATTCTTAATATTCATTAAGTATGGTTAATCCTACTTTTTGTCTGCCGAGATCAATCCGGGTCAAGCTGAATACTGGATGCCAGTATCGGTGCAAATTCTGTCATCAAGAAGGCAATGGGGGGGCTTTAGATGTTGATCCTGATGAGGTGGTAGCAGCATTGAAAATTTTAAAGAGGGAATTAGGTTTTTATCGGGTTCATTTCACGGGGGGAGAGCCAACTTTGTATGAAAAATTTGCTGAACTTTTAACTAAAGTTAAAGAAATAGGGTTTACAACCGCCTTGACTACTAATGGCCAGTTTATGATGGAAAAATTGCCCTTATTGAAAAAGGCGGGTTTAGACTCGGTTAATTTTAGTTTGATTTCTTTGGACCCGTATGCTTTTTTGAAACTTCAAGATGTCTCTTTTGATGTCAAAAAAGGAGCTGATTGGGCAAAGAATTGTATTGAAAAAACCGTGCAAAATATTATTATAGCGAATAAAGAATTGCCGATAAAAGTGAATTGCGTTGTCAGCCATGATGATTTTGGACCCCAGAAAGTTTTAGAATTTTGTATCCAAAACGGTGTTAAGATTAGATTTTTAAATAATTTGAAAGCTGGCCAGGAGGCAATTGATAATATTTGTAAAATCATTGAAAAAAACAACGCCAGATTAATTGGCCATGAGATTACCCTTCTTAGTTCTAGCCATCGGTTAGACTATGCCATTGGTTCTTATACATTCGGAGTAAAATGTATAAGAGATTTTTTTCTAAAGTCAATCTGCGGCGAATGTCAGCTCAGGGGCACTGGTGAATGTTTAGAAGGTTTTTACGGGATTAGGCTGGAGAATAAACCGCTGATGGTTAGATTGTGTTTGAACAGAAGCGGAGCGCCTTATGTGCAAAGTTTTAAATCATTTTTAGACAGTGAACAATTCAGAGAAATAAAAGAGGACACGGCAAATATTCTTAAATATTTAAAGAAGGATTCGATTATAAAAGAGCAAGAGAATCTAGACTAGAATATTATAAAGATATTTTTGCATAAATAATGGGTTCAGGTTATATGTTTAGTTGCAAAGAGATACGAATGGTTATGAGGGGGAAACAGTAATATCTATGGGTGATCGCGAATGTCTTAAGACTAGGTAAATTTAAGTCTTTTTTTGTTTATTTTAGAATTTAGCTTTTGATTTCAGATTTGGCAGTGTTTTTGTTTTGCGGTATAATAATGCATATAGCCGTCCTAAATATTTGCGCCGTCGCGAACAATGGTCCAAACTCGGAAAAAAATTTGTTTACTAATCAGCAGTGCCGTACCCGGAATCAATAATAGCCGAATCATTGATTGGCTGGAGCAGATGCCGGAACTCAATATTGTTGCTGACATTGAGCCGGTTTTAGTTTTTAATCAAGAAGCGGTAAACATCGGCCCGGCGGTTTGGATTAAATTAGCCGAAGAAATCAAAAAACGTTTAAATCAATTTTCCGGCTTTGTAGTCTTGCATGGCACGGATAATTTGCTTTATACCAGTTCGGCTTTGTCATTCTTACTACCAAATATAAATAAGCCAGTGGTTTTTACCGGCGGCCCTAGCCAAATGGGAACCAAACAGCCAGGTCTAAAGGCCAACCTGATTAACGCTTTGCAGGTGGCTTCTTTTAATTTTGGTGAAGTTTGTTTGATGTTCGGCAATCGGCTTTTGCGCGCCAATCAATCCAGTCAGACCAAAGAGGAATCGCTGAACATCTTTTCGGCGCCGAATAACGCCACCATCGGCCGGATTGATTTTAGCATTAGAATTTTTGAAAAATTAGTCCGGCAAAGCAAAGGGCCGGTCAAATTATTTAATAAGCTGGATACCAACATCGAAATAATCGAAATTAATCCTTTTATTGATTTTAAATCATTGACTAAAATTGTTTCTGGGCGCGATGGTATTATCATTAATGCCGGTTGTTGTCAGAATTTTCCCGAAGCTCTTTTGTCTTTGTTCGAAAAAATTGACAGGGATATTCCGATTGTTGTTTGGAGCCAGGTGATCCAGGGACCGGTTTTAGGATTAAAGAATTTAATTTTAATTAATAACCTGACTTGGCCGGCGGCGACGGTTAAATTTATGTGGGTGTTGTCGCAAGTCAGAAGCGTAGTAAAAGTCAAAGAATTAATGTCCAAAGATGTTGCCGGTGAAATTATGAATTTATAGTATGGCTGGCAGTAAAACTTCAATATGAAGATTTATTTTGCGGCGGATAGTGGCGCCGACCAAAAATTTCAACGCCGTTATTCAAAGATTATCGACACTTTGTCCGGTGCCGGTGTCTTGGTATTGAGTAATTTAGCCCAGCAGAATGTTTCGGGGTTTTCCGGCGTTGATTTAGAAAGAATTAACCAAAGCGGCGAAGCGATGATTGAAAAAATGGATGCCCTGATTGTCGAGGGCAGCCGGCAATTGGCGGAAAGCGGTTACCTGATCGCCATTGCCCTGGCCCACAATAAACCTATTTTATATCTGACGGAAAAAGGCCGGCCGGTCAATAAAAATATTACTTTTCTGCAGAAAGGTAAAGGCCCCGCCAAGCTTATCAATATCCAAAGCTATAATGATTCGGACCTAGATAAGGTTATAGGTGATTTTTTGCAAGCGGTTGAGGTGGGTGAAGGCAAAGAGATCCCCGACATTAAATTTACTTTAAGAATTACCTCGCGGATCGAGCGTTATTTGCAGTGGAAGACTCTTAATACCAAAATGGCCAAAGCCGATTACCTTCGGAATCTAATTGAAGACTTGATTAATCATGATCAGGATTATAAAAGATTCGTTGATCGACAGAGTAGAAAATAATTTTTGATTTTTAAAAAATATTATTGACAAAGTCAATTGAAATGATAAAATAAAGATAGAGATTGAGGCGTCGTAACTTCTAGCGCCGTCGCTAAAAAACAAAAACTGATTCCGAACTTTGAAAACTTCTCCAAATTCACCAATGATTGGAGAATTTTTAGTAAAAAATACTTATCGCCGTCGCTAAGTAGCGCCGTCGCAAAAGTCTGGGGATAAGTGAGCAATTTTCCGTAATTGAAAATTTTTTCTGGGCCATGTACACTTTTCGCGCTATGTTGACCCCGCACCTTTTATCCCTTGGGTGGCTCTTTTAAAGACTACTATCGGGGGCTTACGAGCTTTTCGCGCTATGTTGAGCCTTAGGCTCCCGATAATAGTCTTTAATAAAAGGTGCGGGGTGTAGATTGGTGGTCCGAAAAAGTTTTCAACAAAAAATAATTAATAATTAACCATGTTATTCCGGGCTTGACCCGGGATCCCCGAAGACCCGCCTGAATCTACTTCACCAACCGATGAGACCAGGCCCAACTTGGTTGTCAGCGCCCTGGTCCTCAACCCTGACCCGGTTGCCAGTAACGTCCTGTCCGTTTGGCTGGCCGTTGGTAACGCCGGTGGTCCCGCAAGGTAACAAAATTCGAAATCCGAAACTCGAAATTATAAAAAAATTACAATATTAAAATCACAAATTTCAAACAAACACCAGACACCAAACAGTTTATAATTTAGAATTTAAGATTTAAAATTTGTTTAGTATTTATTGCAAACTTATGCCTAAAAAATTCACTATCACAACTTTATTAATTCTAGCCAGCCTCACCCTGGTTGTTTCGGGGTGCATAAAAAAACCGGTCATCCAGCCAACCAATCAAAACCAGCCGGTAAACATAAACCAAAACGCTAACACTACTACCTCAACGGCTGATGAGGCTGTAGTCATCCCGGAAGAATTGAAGGAAACTACGATCGGTTTATTAAAAATGAAGTATCCTGAATGGTTGGGTAATTTTGAGATAGAAAAGGCTATTCTATTTTGGCGACGCGAAGATGGTTCAAGAATGGCTTTATATGGTGCTTATACTTTGCAAGAATCAGTTAAAAACAAAACGTTAGAGGAGATAAAAAAAGAAATAGAGTCGTTGACATCAAGCCCAATGGAGTTGCCCCAACAAGATGATCTTAAAAAGTTTTTTAAGCAGCAAGGATTCTTACCTAATGGAGAAAACACAGGAGAAGATTTTATTTATGGTGATGTTCGTGATTATCGATTAGCTTTTGAAAAAGGAGATGAGAAGTGTGTCGCATATTGGAACAACGAGGTTTCTTTACCATCAAGTACTTATATTGGTTGTGCTATATATACAAAAAATGATGAGGTGCTGTATAAAGAATTTTCTAGTTTATTTAAAGATCCTAATTCATATTGGAGTATTACTAAATTTCAAGATGGTTTTGCAACAGGGAACTATTCTTCCAGCAGAAGTGGTAATGAGTGGTATGCAAAAAAAGTTAGTAATAAGTGGATTATATTTTTGGAAACCCAAGAAGATCCTTTATGCTCCAACTTGGAGAAAAATGGTGTACCCGTTACTTTTTACGCCGAGAATTGTTGGCTTGATGGAGGTAATTTAGAAGTTTCATATGAGCAGTATAAATCCTAACCTTTTCTTATAAAGGTGGGATAAATCAACTAAGACAGCAGGCCCATGACCCTTTATCTTGGGCAAAAGCTATATGCTCTCGTCCAAGTAGAGTGCCTTGAGGCCTCTAAAAAAAGATCGGTTCTTTGACAACCGAAAATTTCCGAAAGGAGGGTAAATGCCATGTTTACCCGCAAGTCGTTGGTTTATGTCGCAACCTCGCTGATCTTGGTTTTTTTAGCGAGCAGTGGATTACTGGCCGCAACCACGGAAAATATTGTAGAAAAGGCCCTAACCCATGTTGGTCAGACCGGTTGGAGTTGTAAAGAGTTCATCCAACATGTCTTTTCCGACATCGGTGGCAAGGTAGAAGCAGGCTATCGCGACTGTTACCTTAACTGTGGTTTTATTGAAGTAACCAGTCCGGAACCAGGCGACGTGATTCAGACCAGTAACCCTTCACTAGACCATAAGTGGGATGATAATCATCTATATCACTCCGCTATCTACGAAGGGTTAGTGGTAGAAGAACCTGGTAAGTATTGGGTGGTGGATTCTAATTTTAACGATCCACAAGATTTCAAAGTAAGACATCGTAAGTGGAACCCGTACGATTATGTTTCCAATAAACCCAGTCACCAAGTCTACTTCTACCGCCTCATGGTTGGTCGTCAGTTAACGAACACTGTCTGTCGCCCGATCCTTGAGGCTTACCATGCTCATGGTGGCAAACAAACCTTCGGCCTTCCGGTCGCCTGCACCATCTCCGGTCAGTTTTGTCCCATCACGGTTTGGGAATGGGAATCTTGTCGCGTTCAGGTTTTCAATGGTGGTGACCTCAATGAATGCGCCATCGTTTGGGATCAGTATGCCAGTCCGGTTGAAGCTTTCCCGATGCACGGTCAACTCTGGACCTATTACAAGGCCAATGGCGGACCCTATCTTCTGCTTTTGGGTGCTCGTCTCGGTGGTCCAGTCAGTAGCGA
>Ga0265297_10009108_pt1 | contig 12971 bp, 11 predicted proteins | sample Munlanlwell13791_FD_192502 | JGI IMG/M metagenome (GOLD analysis project Ga0265297, IMG submission 192502) | Leachate microbial communities from a municipal landfill in Southern Ontario, Canada - Leachate well 137-91 | ecosystem: Engineered > Solid waste > Landfill > Unclassified | place...
AGCCCTCTATCACTTTTACAACTTTCAGATTTATTCAGACCCATTTATGGATTCCGTTCGTTATTCACGCCTAACTTTTTTTAAATAAGCATGATATAATACTTCGTAATTTCTTACCATGCGATGCATACTAAATCTTTCAACCGCAGATCTCCTTGCATCACGACCCATTGAAACAACCATTTCCTTATTTTTAAACAGATTTATAATTTCTTCTGCAATTTTATGAGAATCCCGTATCGGCACCAAAATCCCATTTCTTTTGTGCTCAATTAACTCAATATTTCCCCCAACAGCTGTCGCAATAATAGGCTTTCCGCATGCCATAGCCTCTAAGATAACATTTGATAAACCTTCATCAATCGAAGACAATACGAACACATCTAATATATTTAAAAGCTCCGGTATATCATCACGCTGCCCTAAAAAAATAAAGTTTTTATTAAGGTTTAAACTACAAACTAACACCTCTAGTTTTTTCCTCAAGATCCCATCCCCCACTAAAATAAATTTAATAACTGGATAATCTTTAACAACCAAACTTGCGGAATAAATTAAACTTTCATAATCTTTAACGTCGACTAATCGTCCCACACTGCCTACAACGAAATTGTCCGAATCAATATTCAAGCTCTTTCTTTTCGTTACACTCTTAAGATAATCTGGACAAAATTTAACCGTATCAACACCATTAATAATCGGGAATATCTTTTTAGGGTTAAGCCCTAAATCACACACTAAATCTTTCTTTAAATCATTTGATACGGGAATAATGCAATCAGTAAGGGAACTAAGCACTTTTTGTGCGATTACCCTGAGCTTCCTATCAGAGTATAATATTCCATGTTCACCATTTATCACAACCGGAACGCCTGCCAATTTAGCACCAATTATTCCATACAAAGAACCGCTTCCCCACCCATGCGTATGAACAATATCCGGTCTAATTCTCTTAATAATACGCCATACTCTCAAAAGTGCGAAAACATTAATTCCACGTTTTGAATTTAAACAAAAACATCGTATACCACTTTTTAACCTTTTTTTAAGGCCCCCCTCATTAGTATAACAAAGAATAAAGAAATCAAACTTGGTTGGATCCATATTATTAACCAAATTGACAACTCCATTCTCCATCCCTCCAATTTCTAGAGATGTCATAAAGTGAATAACCTTACTCTTTGTTAATTTTTTATTTAGCATCTTGAAAGTTCTCGATTTTTTTTACTAGACGAGCTGGATTGCCAGCATAGACGCAATCTGAGGGGACATCATGAGTGACAACAGACCCCACCCCAATTATAGCTCTATCACCAATTCTTACGCCCTTAAGTATAATTGTGTTATTGCCAATCCAAACATGGTTACCAATCTCAATAGATCGTATCTGGCTTCGTTCAACAGGTAAATTCTTTTCCCTTTGTTTATAATCCAAAGGATGCCCATCATTATCAATAAAGGTTCCGCCCCCTATTAAGCAATATTTGCCTATTGTAATAGAATCAGCTATACCAAATATAGCATTATTGGCAATATAAGAATTATTTCCAACACGCAAACAAGGACGGGCATTTATTCGATTATTAAAAGAAATATCTATTTTCCCGGAGAAGCTTACATTGTCACCCAGGAAAATGTCACCGAAACCCACTATATATGGCATCTTTTCCATTAGAAAGTTACTTCCAACTTCTCGACACTGGCTTTTAAAAAGAGGTTCAAAATACAAACACTTTAAGCAATAACGGATCAAATTTTTTAACAAAATATGAACATAGTATAACAAGGTAAAAATAGGCTTGGTAATCTTATTAACGGGAACAGAGAATCTAATAATACTCCAAAGTAAATTATAAATCAGTCTAAAAAAAACGTTTTCTTTACGTTTAATCTTAATTATCAAGTTCTTCATAATCCCCCCCATTTTTTAAACTTCCGAGATAGCTAATACTTGGTGAATTCTCATAATTATTTATCCCACGTAACACCTTTACGAATAACACGCCCCGGATTACCAGCAATTACCACATGATCGCCCTGAATTTGCTTATTCAAAACAGAATTAGCTCCAATAATGCAATTATTCCCGATACGCGTCCTTTTTAGAATGGTACAACGACAACCAACCCACACATGATTACCGAATACTATGTCATCGTTATTATTTAACTTGTTCCCTTCTAAATCTTTTATGTGGTGGAAGTCTGTATCCATTATCAAATTGTGCCATGAAAGCAAACAATTATCACCAAAAACAATACGCTTCCAGCATACAATTGCAGTTTCAGAAGAAATAATAAAATTGTCGCCGATTACCAATTGCCCATTTACATTAAATTTTGTTCCGTGCCCAATTCGCGCAGTTCCCTTAAATATTATTTCACCCCCTACCTGATCCCATATTGTCCGAGAATTGTTCGGGTCTAAAAAAGCAGTCGTGATAAAACCTATTTCGATCATTCCAAAGCGGAAATTTTCATTAATCCTGACCTTGCCTTTCGTAGCGACAATATCAACTTTAGGAGATAGCAAAATAGGTAATCTTAAAACGCCCTTGATACCAAAGTACTTAAAATTAAAATAAATCGTTCTTAAAAAAGCAACTTGTGATAAATAAACAACATCTCTTATTTTCCCACCAATAAAAGATTTCAACGACTTAAGACCTGGTATTTGATCAACCGACTTACCACAATTAATATCCATCTTCATGCTATGCTCCCACTAAATAACAAGTTATTATGTTCTTATTCCTTTACACATGCTATCCAAACCATTGATCGTGCAAATCATCCAATAACAACAACAAATAGTTCGCTTATAACCCGATTAAAACTTTCATACTAGGCATTTGTTTCTCAATAAACTTAGCAAGATAAACGGGTAGAAATAGGCCGGCTACAAACATAAGCATTGCTGTTGGATAAAGACCCAATCCAAGTAACTGAAAAAAAACGATTCTAATCCCTGTTGAAAAGAACCAAGATAATAAATAAATTTGATAAGAATAATGATCAATGAATGAAAAAATTCTAATCTTTCTTCTAACAAGATATTTCGAAAGGGAAATAGACATGGCAATACCAACACATGCTCGAAGGAAGCTTAAAAAACCGATTTTTGCATCAAACGAAACGAGAGCAATCAAGATAACAATTGAAAAGAATAGGAATAACCTCTTTTCAAAATATGACTCAATGCTGCCTTTATACAGGCAGTAAAGACAGCCTAGCCAGAAAAATATTAAATAGCTCATCGCACCTGATAGATTCATTAATGGTATTGAGTATTCATCAACAGCAAGGTATAAGACCAATATTACTAATGTTAGCAACACATGAAGATTCTTATGTCCACATATAGCTTTATCACGTAAAAAAGGCGCGATAAGAAAAATAAGAAAAAGCGTGGGCAAAAACCAAAAAAAAATTATGGTATTAGACCAGGGAAATAGGATCGTGCCCACATAACTCCTAAAACTTAGTTCAATTGGTCTATAAGCTTGGCTAGAGAACAAAGCCTTTACAGGAAAAGCTAACGAACTTATGAAAAAGTATGGAACCAGCAATCGCTTAATTTTCTTAGATATAAACGTAATATAATCAAATCTAACAATATCTCGTGTCGAATATATAAATAATAAACCAGAAATAAACATAAAAAGAGGCATATGAAAACTATAAACAAATTTAAAGAGGAAGGATATCGCCGAATCATTAACAAAACTGACTGCGGGATACGAATGCCCAACCATAACAAGAGTAATGCCCAAACTAACAAGACACGTAATTTCATCAAGCTTTCGATTCATAATTCCTAATATTACATCCTTTCTCCCATCGAACAACTAAAACTGCTAATTAAGGTTTGCTTCGCGATTAATTAGATTGTCTTTTATAGCGACTAGTAATGCAACTAATATATAAAGGATATAGTACTGATATCGATTTGAAAAAAAAGCACAAACCCAAAAACCAATTAAAGAAGAAAAAATAAACTTATACATATTTATTCCCACATCACTCATTTCACTAGTTTTTTTCAATCGTCTCAATTCCACTAGAGGAAGGAAACAAAACAAACTATACGCAATTCCTCCCAATAATCCAGTCTCGGCAAAAACCTGCAACAACGAATTATGCGCCGCCATCCCCTTAACACCACCATATTCAAGAGCTCTTGAAGGAAGCTCCCCAGGACCGATTCCAAGTAAGGGCTTACTTTTTAACATGCGCAAACTAGCACGCCACTGATCAAACCTATTCTCTGATGATGCGTCACCCGTTATACCCGTTGACAAATCGCTCCTCTGCATAACATTTGTATAACCCACAGTAAAAACAGAAATAAAAAGCACGCCTATCAAAAAAAAACGAACAAATGACGGCACTTTCTTAAAAAATATTAGACTTAGTGCCCCAACCGTTAATAACCCCAACAATCCATTACGTGAACCAGTAAATAAAATATTAAATGAAAGAACTCCAGTTAAAAAAGTAAATAAAACTCTTACAACTATGGACCGTGTAGCATTCGCAACCAATAGCATTAACGGGATTACTGACACAAAAATAATGGCTATATCATTAGCTCCCTCATACCAACCAAAACCACCAGCACGCATACCAGGAGAATAGTTAATAATAAAAGTCGAAATAGAGAAATATGAAACATAAAGAATACCAGAAACTATTGAAAAGCATATCGCGATTATTTTATTAACACTTATTGCACTTTTAACAACCAAATAATAACATATACCGATTTTAAGCCAAAAGTTAAATATTTCAAATGCTCCCGTCAGCCAAAGTTGAGCAGCGCTTAATATCTGCGTGAAAACAAATACCATAAACAACACATTAATTTTATTAGAAAAAAAAGGGGTTTGTGACTTCTTTCCCGAGAAAGTAAATGTTACAAGTGCTAAAATTGCAAAGTTTCTCAATGGCTGATACGGTTCCAACCACGGAAAAAAATAAGTTGGTAAGAAAAACATGGTAAATAATGTCAGGCATAATAAAAAGAACGCCATTTTATCCTCTTTCTTAAATATAGACTTTCATGATATGTAAATAAATGATTAGTTCACTTAGATGTATACCCATCGTCAATATCACTCTAACATAGATATTTGCGATGCCATAGTTCCAAAGTTACAAGGGCGACTATCCCGCTCGGACTCGGATAATAATAATCTCCTCTACCATCAACAAAATCATTAACAAACTTGATGAATTGCTTTCGATTATAATATCCTCGGTTAACAGTGACCGGATCCAGCAGAATGTCTTTAAGCATTCTACCTTTATCATGACGCAACCACTTCTCAAGCGGAATACCGAACCCTTGCTTTTTCTTATTTAGGATGACATCTGGAAATCGTTGCTTACAAATTTCCCTTAATATATATTTTGTCAGAATTGAGCCATCTTTGGTACATCTTAGCTTGAAATCTATTGGAAACCTACTGACTATCCGAGCCAATTCAATATCTTGAAACGGAGATAATGTCTCAAGCCCATGCGCCATAGACATTCTGTCAACTTTGATCATAAGATCATCCGGAATGTAGAATTTTATATCCGCGTACAAATATCTGTTTAGAGCACTATTTGAAGCGGCATCTTCGAACCAAGCTTCTGGATGCCTAAACGGGTTATTCTTTGTATGTTCTTTCCAGATTTCATTAGAAAATAAGCATTGCTTTACCAAATCCGGGAAATATGATCGAATATCATAAGCCGCTGTAACCGCAGATAAAGATTCCCTATAAAATTTTCGACGAAGTTTAAAAAACATACTCGTCGAAGGGTTACCTGCTATTAAACTTAACCCCCGTGCAGATAGTCCAGCCAGTGCACAGCGAATATGACTACGCGAACGGAATATATTATTCCTCATTGCAAACACATGATGATCACTGCCTCCCAAGGTTTGATCAGGTCCATCACCAGTAAGAATGATATCGGTCAACCCTGAGGCTAATTTCCCTGCGTAAAATGATGGATATGCAGATGTATCAGTAAAAGGTTGGTCATGATGATAAACAAGAGTGTCAAGCATATCAAAAAATGAGCTTGGCGAGGCTGTTACATGATAATGTTTAGCACCAACATAATTTGCCATAGCTTTTGCATCTTCCAATTCATTAGCTTCAGCCTCTTCAAAACTGACAGTCACCGCATTTACCTTATTAGAGGAAAGTTCACTTGCAAAAGAAAGCACGGCACTCGAATCTATGCCTCCACTCAGAAAACAGTAAACCTTGTCTGTTACCAACCTTTTCTTTACCGCCTGTCTTACCCCATCAGTTAATAACTCACGCGCATCTTCTAACGTCAAAGCAGAATCCTCGTACAACTTGGGACTCCAATATTGTATAAACTCTACGCCCTCACTAGAAATAATAACAATTTGCCCGGGAGCAACTTGTTTAACTCCTTGGAACATGGTTGCTGGATACGGGATGCAATTAAGACTTAAGAAATCACTTAGACTAATCAAACTAATTTCTTTGGGAATCGGAACAGCTAATAAACCTTTAATTTCTGAAGCAAAAACGCACATGTTACGATCAATATAATAATGAAGTGGCTTATGTCCATAGGGGTCTCTTACTAGAATCACCTTTCTTTGTTTCGAATCCCATACAACGCAGGAAAACTCTCCCTCCAAATGATACATAAAATTATTACCCCACTCTTGATATGCATAGGCAACAATTAAGCTACAGAGCGGAAAAGGTATGCTATACCCCTTATCCTCGAAATATTTAACATGCTTGGGAATATTTAAAACAATACCGTCGACAAAAGCATACACTCCACCTATATTGTTTAAATAATTATTACCAATACAATTCATTCCATTCTTATTGAATATGGTATCTTGGCTATTAATCATTCCAATCGCGCTACTTGTATCTATATTTACTATCTCGGTACCACGATCTCTGTGCCTTTGCACCTCAATAATTCGATGCAATATTGCACTCAATTCAAGATCCCGGTTTGTAAATACCAAAATACCGCCTAATAAACCCATATTTGATCCTCATCACTCCTAATGTCTAATACTTACACATACACTATTCTACAGGGCATTATCGATTGGCTTTTTTAAGAAAAAAACAACTCTTATGATATGCAGTATCACCAAAAAATATTTTGAATAAAAGGCCGCATCGTTCAATTTTCGATAAAAAATACAATGGATTTACAAATAAAGAGCGAAGAATGTATTCGCGCGCTTTTTTATAATTGCAAACACACATAAAAGACCATGCTCCAGAGAGGAAACGTTCGCAGAGCGCTTTAGACTTGTGAAAAGATGACATATGCATTTCATTATCAGCAAATACCTTATCCAAATACAAGAGCTGACTTTTTAAATTTCTTTCCGGGTAATAGCTTTGACTCCCATTAAGTACTCGATATTGTAACAATGGTTGGGCTGTACATCTTATTACAAATTTTTTACAGATTCTAAACCACATGTCCGTGTCTTCTGAAACTAATAGCCGTTCATCAAACAAACCAAGTTCATCAAAGCACCGTTTTCTAATCAATACCGAGGATCCACCACCTATGACATTATTCATTACTAATATTCTTAATAACTCATTTTTCGTTAAACCATTAATCTCTGGCTGGTATAATTCCACGTTGCCGTCATTAGATAAAATATATCTCGGACAGGTTACAAGGCCTATCGAATCAGATTTCTCAATTTCTTCGAGCTGTATACTCATCTTTTCAGGTAACCATATATCATCCGCGTCAAGAAAGGCCACGTACTCGCCCTTTGCCATAATTATACCCATATTACGTGCTGCGGATGGACCACGATTATTCTGATAACGATATACAATTCTATTACCATATCTTTTGACAATTTCACCCGTGCTATCAGTTGAGCCATCATCACAAATTATTATCTCAATATCCTGATAAGTTTGCTTTAAGACACTTTCAATAGCATCAACAATGAATTTTCTGGAATTGTACGTAGGAATAATTACACTAATTTTAGGCATATATGTCTCAGGAACCGTTATTAAACAACACAGATTCGTACATATGAATAATTTGTTCAACAACTATATCCTTTGAGTAATTATTTCTTACATGATTAATTGCCTTATTGCATTTATCTGTTCTATAAGCAGTATCTAAATAATCCACAATTTTGCTAGCCACTGCCCCTTCTTGCGCCATATCAACACAATCCCCCCCTTCACCTATTACAGTTTCAATCACGGGGAATCTATTACCTATCGCTGGAAGCCCTGAGGCCATTGCTTCCAAAAAAACAATTGCAAACATTTCCCTAAAAGAACATAAAACAAATAAGTCTGAAGCACGATAAACAGCTGGCATTATATCATGTTGTTGATCTAGCATAAATATTACTCGGTCACCCAATAATGCTTTTGCATATCTAATAATTTCATCGCTTTCATTCGTTTTGCCACCCGCCAGTATGAGATATATGTCGTGCCGAGAGCGCGCCCTTAAAAGAGATATTTCCTTTATAAGATAATCAATTCTTTTATGATCCTTTTTGATAGCAGCAACGGATAAAACAACAAATGCCTCACTAGGAATACCGAACTTATCACGAATTGACATGTCTACACTTGGTTTAAACTTATCCACGTCCACAAAATTTGGGATTACATACATGCATGTATTATTGTAATTAACTCTCGCAGTCATCTCATGTAAGTAATAAGGTGATAAATGTTGAATAATATCGAATTTCGATAGATATTCAAAAGGTTCATTCGTTCCATGCGCTAAAATAATTTTCGCTTTGATCAATCCCAGCTTTTTAAACAACATTAACAATTCAAGTACAGGTGGTTCCTGAGAATGAATAATATCAAATCTTTCTTTCATTGCTTCGATTAGAAAAGATAAAGCAAAGGTCGTACCCTCTAATTGAACGGGAGATCCCGCACCAAAATGCCAACCAAAACCGGGGAATAGACTTACAACTTTCTTAGCCAAAATCGAATCTCTTCGAATACAGGGTAAAACTTTTTCTGTCACCGAATTTTTAGTGCCTCCGCCTTTATAAAGCATTACATCGATCGCTTTTATTTTCAGAACGGCGGCAATATCATCTGACCACGTCTCAACACCACGATAGACATGGCCCAAACCAGATGACAATATGGCAACTTTAAACTTTCTGTTATTTGCGCTATTATCTCTAATTGCGCGCATTGAAGAATTATCGGATTTCCAAAAATTAAACATTCCAGCTCCTTAACATACACTTACTCCATCATATTCACTATTGTTATCGTCTATTTAGGCTTAATAAGTCTAATTAAAATTTTCAGCTCGGAAATACTAATTATCTTGCTTAAGATAATCACCACTCCATAAAATAAAATAGACGTCGGAATTACGAATATTAGTGGTAAATTCTGAAAAATTAGTAAATAAAATAAAAACAATACATTTACGAGAATAATTCTACAAAAGCTTGCAAAACTAATTAATTCCTGGCAAAGATGAGTTCTGATTAGGAAAAAATTATATATAAACATACTAAAACTACCCATAACGCCAGCTAATGCAAGTCCGATTGAACTCATGTACGGAACAAAGAGTACAAAAAAAAGCAGATATAGACCTGCGGAAACGTAGGAAGCAACCGCAGCTCTCTTTTCCTGATGAATGGCTCCCAACGTATACCCCTCAAGCAGATATAAAAACGTTAGAAAAAGGCCCCATGAAATTAATTGAAGTATGAAAATAGAGCCTTCATATCTATTGCCGTAAATAATGTGAATAATAGGTTTCGCCAAAACAGTAATACTAATCGCCAATGGCAGACCAATTAAGATAGAATATAAAAAAAACTTTTTGAATAATTTACCCGTTTCCTCTCTTGACTCCTTAAATAATGCTGAAATCGTGGGAAATGCGGAGCTACATATAGCTGTGGGTATAATAGATAGTTTCTCAATTAATCCATAGGCAGCTCCATATTCTCCAACAGCAACATTTCCAGAAATTTTAGATAAAAAAATTAATCCAATTTTATCACTAGCTAAATAAACAAATGCGGGGAAAAAGAATGGTGAACCTTTCAAAATACAGGTCTTCCAAAATTTAAAATCAATACGAATATTTATACTGGAAATATATTTAAGAAAAATCCCTACCGCAACCCCTAATCCTAACATGCTTCCCAAGGAATAGACCAAGGTCAGGCCAATTAATCTATACCCCCAGAAAAGTATGGCTACCGAGAAAATCGTCAGAATAAAACCTGAAATAAAATTATTAACGGCAACATACTCCATCTTTTCAAATGCCATAAACCCATCTTGTAAAGTTGCTGTCATGGCTTGAAACAATACAATAACTGAGGCAATATAAGTTACAATTTTGGTGGAAAGTGGATAATGTAGTATATTAATACCACACACTATTAAAACAATGGATATGAAAGATAAACAAATTCTCAACGGCAAAATTTTACCTATAAACTCCCCTGCGTGCTCTCTGTTGGCAGCAATTGTCCTTATGGTAATAGAACCTAAACCAAGACTCGTAAAAGGTATAAACATACCGATTAACGAAAAAACAAAGATGAATTTACCATAATCTTCATTCCCTAACATTCTCGCAATATAACCAACAGCGAAAATTGAGATAACATTCAGAAGCAATGGTTGCAGAATTAGCCAAAATGAGTTCTTTGCAACCGTACGAGTATGATTCATCACAAATCCTGTGATTGTTTTGTTAACCAAGAAGAAATCGCATCTAATAAAATACCTTGAGCTTTTAAGGACGCAAACTCATGATTTGCGGTATCAACGGTAAGAATGGTACAACAACCTTTAACATTTTGTGACTGACAATACACATCTTGGAACTTGTGCTTAAATTCCCAAGCACTTTTATCATGATCAGATACTAAAAAAAGAACCTTTCTGCCGGAATCAACGTAGGACAAAAACGAATTAACATATAACATGTTCAATGGTCGCCCGTCGGCAACATGTTTAGATTTAACATTATTATTAGTTCTAAAAAATGCACTCACAACGCTTCTTTTGAAATAATTAAACAAGGTGGCAAACAATTCAATATAATTTGTTTTAAAAGAAACGAACCTGGCTAATTTCTTAATATTTATAGCCTTTTTCAAATATGACCTTGCTAATATTGCTGTTTCTAACGGATTCGCAGATTCAACTTGATCCACCGCATCTAAAATAACGGTGGTATCCATTGAAATTATACCATGTATCTTAGTATTATTACATGCTACCAACATAGCCGTAATTGCCCCACCACATAAACCCGCTAGTATAATTTTTTTTGCGAGTGTTCTTTTTTGAAACCATTCCGTAACAACATTAGTATCATCTACAAACTCTCCCTTCTCAATTTTAACAAAACTGTACACTGATAAACCCTTCTGGAATTCACCATCACTATCACCTACTCCATGTGGATCAAATCGCAAAACAGAATAACCTTCAAGACATATTTTCCTAGCTATCTTTATATACAATCTATGCGGCCCAGATCGATCCTTAAGCCCAGGACTCAAAATAATAATGCCTACCCCATTACTTCCTCCATCGGGCAAATGCAAAACTCCAGTGAGACTCTGTCCGCCACTATTTAAAATCCTAACTATTTCTTCCATTATAAATACTCTCCAACCATGTAAATGTGCTATTAAATAGACTATCGGGCAACGGTTGATAAAATCTCATGTTATTCCAATCAAACGTCTTTTTTTCTTTCAAATAATCAATTAAACAATTATTCGACTTTAATGCTTCTAAATACTTTATGTACAAGAGGTCAGAACCCTGTGATGTTAGTTCAACAAGCAAATATTTTCGTGACTTACATACTTTGTGTTCGATCAAATTAAGCTTTCTTAAATTTTGAAAAAGCAAGTCTGTAATGGAATATCCTTCTAACTCAATAACATTCCCACATTGCAACTGTTCCTCAAGCTGTTTTCGATTAAATTTTATTTCTTTATACACGACTAGTTGTGCAGCCAAGCTAGTTTTAAGCCATTCTTGAAAATACTCGTACCCATTAATAACCGGCTGCCAAAGCACAACAAAATCAAGCGATTTTGCTTCTTCTGAAGCTATTAAAGCGATACTTCCACCCAAACGCAATCCAACAATGCCAAAAAAATTAAATTGACCGTACCCATAACAATAATTCAATGCGCATACTGTATCTAATGTTCTAGTATCAAGAGATGCGTCTTCGAAATTGCCAGCGCTTTCCCCTTCACCAAAATAATCAAATAAGAATACACCATAACCCTTTTTGCACAAAAAACGGGCAAAATTAATAAAAACTCGTTTAACACGAATTTTTTCTTCAGCAATCGGCTGACATAATAAAACGCCCTTTTTAGCTTTCTCCATTCCCGTTGGAGAAAAAAAGGTTCCATAAATTCGCTCACCACTGCTGTTTGCAAAATAAATGCTTTTTTCCATAATTAAGCTTTAATTTCAAATAGAATAGCTATCGTATTTCTTTGTTTAAACGGAGATATCTTTTCTAGACGCCAGATACCCCTTTGAATCAAGCTATTCCTTAATAAATTGACTTTTGCCCCCCTGGGATTTTGGAAACCACAAAATGGACACAATCCGACATCCGGAACTGCCCATGTATGACACCAAGAATGTAGAACATGGTATAAGGGACCAACCCATTTAGCATCCATGTCACCCGTTAATACGCTATATTTGCAATTAAACCCATGAAACATACCCTTTAATTTTCTTCTATTAAAAGAACGCAGATGTCCATACTGATGATAAACTTTCCCACAATCCAAACATAATACATACCCTTTCGCCAATGATTCCATAAAAGGAACGGACACCAGAATAAACCTTTTAGTAACTCGTTTCAATTCCTCTATCCCTTTTCTTAATACTGTGCTTGGCAGATGTT
>Ga0265297_10009109_pt1 | contig 12970 bp, 13 predicted proteins | sample Munlanlwell13791_FD_192502 | JGI IMG/M metagenome (GOLD analysis project Ga0265297, IMG submission 192502) | Leachate microbial communities from a municipal landfill in Southern Ontario, Canada - Leachate well 137-91 | ecosystem: Engineered > Solid waste > Landfill > Unclassified | place...
ACAGATTTGTAGTTGTTTGCAACCCCGACATTGTACTGGCTGAAGATTGTTTAGAAAAACTCTTGTTGTCCATATGCAAAAATGGTAATGCCGGTGTTGCCGGTCCCAAACTTCTGCGCATGCACACTGAAGAATCTGATAATATAATGGAAAATAAAAAAACAAATATAATTGATTCTTTTGGCATTGAATTGCGCAAAACACGCAAAGTTGTTGACAGACTATCAGGTTCTGAAGAAAAAGAAGATCTAAAAATGGAAGAAACTTTTGGCATTTCAGGTGCTTTTATGTGTTTAAGGGCCAGCGCTCTTCAAGCTGTAAAATATGATAAAGAATATTTTGATGAAGATTTTTTTGCCTATAAAGAAGATGTTGATATTTCTTGGCGATTAAAAAATTTAGGCTGGCAGGCGATTGCCGTTCCGGATGCTCTTGCGTATCATCATCGCCGAGTAAAAGGTGAGGCAAAAGAATCAATATTTAAAAGGCTTAGCAAACAAAAATATCAATCAAAACGGGTAAAATTTTTATCCATCCGAAATCATATTTGGACTTTGGTAAAAAATGATTTTCCTGTAAATTATTTAATCAACCTGCCATTTATATTTTTAGAGGAGACGGGGAAATTTTTGTATTGCATAATTTTTGATTTTAAAAATTTGAGTGCATATTTCGCCGCCCTCCGCGGACTGCCGTTAATGTTAAAAAAAAGAGCTTACCTAAAAGATGCTAAGATTACGCCGATTGAAATTAGAAAATGGATAAAATAATCAGCTGTTAGTTTTATTGCTATTATAACTTTATAGCTTTATGACCTTATCTATAATTTACATAAATTATAATACACGCGGATTGCTTAAACAGTCATTAAAGCATCTTTTTTTAGTTTCTCCAGCAATAGACTTTGAGGTTATTATTGTAGATAATAACTCCCATGATAAAAGCGTAGAAATGATCAAAGAACGTTTTCCTGCCGTTAAAATAATTGAGTCAAAAGAAAATTTGGGCTATTCAAGGGGTGCAAATTTAGGCATTAAAAACAGCAAGGGAAAATATGTAGCTATTTTTAATCCGGATATTTTTGTAACACCCGGTAGCCTGGAAACTTTGATAAATTATTTAGATAATAATCCGACGGTCGGCGCGGTTGGCCCGAAGCTTATCAACGCCGACAGCAGTTTGCAGTATTCATGCTACAAATTTCCAAAATTTTATATCCCGCTTTTAAGACGAAGCTTTTTAGGCAATCTAGGCTTTGGAAAAAAAGAACTAAATAAATACTTAATGAAAGACTTTAGTCATACGGAGAGTGCGGATGTTGATTGGCTGTTGGGTGGCGCGCTTATGATTAGAAAAAATGTTTTGCAGGATATTGGTTATTTTGATGAAAGATATTTTTTATATTTTGAAGATACGGATTTGGGAAAAAAATTAAAACAAAAAGGATACAGAACGGTTTATCTGCCATCCGCAAAAATAATACATCTCCATAGAAGAGAGTCTGCGGATGCAACATTTTTTAAAAGCTTATTTAATAAAACAACACGAGCTCACATCAAAAGCGCCATTCAATATTTTTTAAAGTGGGGGATTGAATAATTTTTGTATTCAATAGATTGACAGTAAAACCCGGTAAAGGTAAAATCAAATAAACGGATACTATATTTACTTTAAACTCTAACCTATGGGTGCGCTTGTAAAAAAAATAGCCATTGATCTTGGTACGACAAGCGTACTGGTTCATGTTTATAAGAAAGGCATCGTTATTAACGAACCGTCAGTTGTCGCCATATCAAAAATAGATAAAAAAATTCTTGCCGTAGGCAGTGAAGCTAAGGATATGATAGGCAGAACACCTGATACGATTGTTGCTAAGCGTCCGTTAAAAGACGGTGTTATTGCCGATTATAAAACAACCGAAGCCATGCTTCGCTATTTTATTAATAAAGCATTGGGGAATTTTAGGCTTTTCAGGCCGGAGATTATGGTTGCTGTCCCCGGTGGAATCACTTCAACTGAAAGAAGAGCTGTTATTGATGCGGCAATTGCCGCCGGTGCCAGAGCCGCTTATATCATTAAAGAGCCTGTCGTAGCCGCTATTGGGGCTGATATACCGATTGGCAGTGCTTCTGGCCACATGATTGTGGATATTGGTGGAGGAACAACAGAAGCGGCAGTCATAGCCTTGGGCGGAATCGTTTCTTCCGCTTCTGAACGAGTTGGTGGAAATAAATTGGATGCGTCTATTGCGGAATTTATCAAGAAAAAATACAACCTTGCAATCGGTGAAAGGACGGCAGAGGAGATAAAAATAAATATTGGCTCAGCTATGTATTTGGATGAACAACTGGTTATGGAAGTGCGAGGCAGGGATATGGTTAACGGCTTGCCGCGCATTATAGAAGTTACCTCAAATGATACTACGGAGGCCATACAAAATGAATTGAGGGGAATCATAGAAACAGTAAAAGATGTATTGCACAGGACGCCTCCGGAATTGTCCGCTGACGTTATGGATAAAGGAATTGTTTTATCAGGCGGAACTAGCCAGCTTAGAAATTTAGATCAACTAATTGCCGAAGCAACCGGCGTACCAACTTACGTTGCCGATGAGCCAGTTTATTGTGTAGTAAAGGGAACAGGGATCGCCTTGGAAAATCTGGAAGCTTATAAACGATCTATCTTAGCCACAAAATAATTTTAAAAATAAAAGAGAGCCTCAATGGCTCTTTTTTGGCGATTTAATGAAAGTTATCAATGTCAGTACGGCATCTTAAAACTTTTTGAAAATTCGCGCCCTTTAAACAGTTGGCACAGCTTATTTGGCTCCTATCATACGGGCTATAATTTCTGCAATTTTTTCCGCAGCCCCATTCGTAATAAGTATCATTCCAGTCTACTCCGGTACAACTGCCGGTTTCATCAGCATGGCTGCAATCTGAGTATGGACCCATCCCCAACCAAGCACCGTAACAAATCTCGTGGCCTATTTGGCATTTGATTTTAACCTCTTTTTCTTGATATGGACCCCAAATTTGTCCATTAATGGTATCCTTGAAAAAAACATTTGGCTGGGAGTGGCAATTGTGCAAGAATCGCCAAATCATATGTGTTTCTTTTTCTTCCGGTTTTTTATCTTCTGCCGGATCTTTCTTATCTTTATCGTCTTCATCAATAATTGGGATTGGCAAGGATGCATCGTTGTTGCTTTGAATATTTTTTCCCGCAGATTCATCCTGGCCGCCTTCATCCGCATCATCTCCGCAACCGCCAACAAAAATAATAAAAAGTGAGCATAATAATAAAAAGAACAATTTTTTCATTTTCTCTCTCCTTTGTTTTACCTAAATAAATCCTGCCACAAGGGATAAAAAAAGTCAATTTTACAGCAAAAATAGCTCAGTTTAGTTTAAGGATGCTATTTATTGAGTTTTCGGCACATTTTTCCCAAGAAAACTTCTTAGATCTTAAAACTCCTTTTTCTTTCAGTTCCTTTTTAACTTGTTCATCAAGCATTATGGTCTTTATCGCTTTTGCAATCTCTGACGCATTATTCGGATTAACAAGATAAGCGGCGTCTCCGGCAATCTCTGGCATAGAGGCACAATTTGATGTTATAACCGGCGTGCCGCAAGACATAGCTTCCAAAATCGGCATGCCAAAGCCTTCGTAAAGAGAGGGGAATAAAAATATTTCTGCATTTTCCATTAAAACTTTAATATCATTATTTGGCAGCCAATTAAGTGAAATAATATTTTTAGGTTTTTCAATTTTGTCCCATCCATAACCATTTTTTCCAACAAGCACGAGGTAATATTCGGAATTTTTTTCATTAAAAATTTTAAAGCCCTCAATAATATTTTTAATATTTTTTTTGTATTCTTTCCGCCCGACATATAAAAAATACGGCTTTTTAATCCCATGTTTTTGTAAAACATCAGTTTCCGTGGCGCTTTTCGTTGAAAAATTAAAGCCTAAAGAAATAGGAATAATATTTTTTGCGTTAGCCCCATAGACATTCACAAGTTCTTTTTTTGTAAATTCCGAGGGAGTAAAAATGACTCGCGCCTTTCTTATTGCTCGTTTGGTTCCAAAATCTTGCAACCATCTTTCCGTTTTTCCATAGCATTCGGGGAAACGTTTAAATCCGATGTCGTGAATAGTTGTAAAAGTCTTTTTGGGCGCAAAAAAAGGAATGATGTTGGCCGGAATAAACAATATATCCGGTTTATTTAGCAATATTTCCCAAGAAAAACGGAAAACCGTCCAGAATCTAAACGGCCAGCGTAAAATTTTTACTTCCCAATTTGGTGGCAAGGGCAATAAGTCGGCATTTAGTTCTTTTTGAATATACAGGCGGACGGCAATATCAGCCGGAATTATTTTTTTAAACTCTTGTATTAAAAAATAAGAGTACCATTCTACTCCGGTTTTTTCTTTTTGATTTGCGCGTGAGGCGTCTATTGCTAAAATCATATTGATATTGTATACTAAATTCAGTATTTTTTCAAGACAAGGAGGATAAAATGGATAACACTGAAGAAAAAGTATTTATTTTATACTGCCAAACTCTTAATAAAGATGGTGTTCATCGCCATCGTGAAATTATGAGCGGTTGCGTTGCCGTAACCGCTGAGGAAGCTGTAAAAAAACTGGAGCTTATATTTTGTGGCGGACTGGGACATAGTGGAGCAACTGTGTCATTACCAGAAAAGGTACCCGTGTGGTATTGTGCCGGTATTCATAATGAGCCTATGCGCACAAAAACATGGGAATATAGAAGGAAGAAAAAGGCGGATTGGTTTGTAGAAGAAATCCCATTCAAAATGACTTTTGAACAAAGTTTGGATGAGATGAATCACGGTTTTCAAGAAAAACATTAAAATTCGGAGCCCTTTAAGGCTCTTTTTTATTTTTAAAAAAAGTGCTACTATATATGGTAGTTCAGCATAAAAATATCCTATGGCTATAGCGGGCAATCAAAATATAATATCTTTTCTTGAAAAAGCAATGGATAACTCAAGGCTGGCGCACAGCTATATTTTTTGTGGACCGAAAAACGTTGGCAAAACCAAAGTTGCCGAATGGTTGGCTTCAAAACTGCTAAATACACCAGCTGAAAAATTACGCATTAATCCCGACTTTTTACATATTGAACAAGAATCTATTGGTAAAGAAGATATTGAAATGGCGGTAAACTGGCTTACCCTAAGCCCTTTTGGCAATCACAAGGTTCTTATTATTAATAATGCGCACGAAATGTCCATTTCCGCAGCCAATGGATTTTTAAAAACACTGGAAGAGCCAGCGAAAAAAGCCATTATTATTTTAGTTACTTCCGAACCGGGAAAAATTTTGCCAACCATAATTTCCAGATCTGCGATTTTAAATTTTAAATCGGCGAGCAAAGATGAGATTTTTCAATTTTTAAGAAATCAATATAATGTTTCTGACATTAAAAAATTTGTTAACGCCGCTTGCGGCAAACCCGGACGAGCAGTTGATTTTATTGAGAATCCTGAAAAACTAAATCAATCATCGGCCAATATCCAAGAATTTTTACAATTATTTTTTGGCGAATGCCAGGAAAAATTTGGCATCGTCGCAAAGCTGACCGCGGCAAAAGGGGAAAGCACAAAAGAAAAATTATCACAAAAAATAGATTTTTGGATGGAAGTGATAAGGGACATTCTTTTATTGAAATACAATTTGAATGATAATTTAGTTTATGCCAAAGATCGCGAATTATTGGAAAAAGCATCTCGTTCCAGACCGCCGGAATATTTCAGTTCGCTTTGCGGAAAGCTCATAAAGATGAAACAGCTGTTATCCAATAATATAAATTTTAAATTAATGCTTGAAAATTTAATTATATAAATTTGATGTCATCCTGAGCCTATTCGACAAGCTCAAGGTAAACTTCGCGAAGGATCTCACGAGATTCTTCGGTCGGGTACTCCCTCAGAATGACATAATATATGAGAAAAATATACGCAATCTTTTTTTCACTGGCCTTTGTTTCCATGGCTGGCTTCGGATGCATCAGTATTGGCGCCCAACCGCAAGGAAATGATGGTGGCGTATTTAAAACGTCTGATAAAACCGGAAATTGGACGCAATCAAACTCTATACCAACCGTCAGCGGCCTAGGAAGTATGAACGCTATCAACGCGGTTGATTTGGTTTTTGACCCGCAAGACAATAGCGCCATATATTTAGCCTCCACAACAGGTCTTTTCTATACCTGGGATGCGGCCGCGAGCTGGAAATATGCAAATAACCTTGGCGGCGGGTATGTTAATTCTGTTGCAATAGCTTATAATAATAAATGCACTGTTTACGCGGCAATGCAAAACAAAATTTTAAGAAGCATTGATTGCGCTAGAAGCTGGCAAAGCTATTATTTTGACACACGAGCCAATGTTTATGTAAGCTATTTAGCAGTCAATCCGGGCAACAGTGATATTGTTTACGCCGGTTTATCAACGGGTGATCTCTTAAAAAGCGGCGACAAAGGACAAAGCTGGGCTATCATAAACCGTTTTAACGATAAAATTACCAAAATAACAATTAGCCCGAAGAATAATAATTTGATGTTTGTCGGTCTCCAAGGCAATAGTTTGTGGAGAAGCTCTGATGCCGGAAAGACTTGGGTTGATTTGCGAACGAAAATGAGCCAGTTTAATGGCTCAAATGAGATTTTTGATTTGGATATGGATAAAGACGGCTCTGTTATGTATTTAACATCAACGTTTGGAATTATTTCCTCTGCTGATAATGGTGATAACTGGACAAAAGTTGACCTTCTGACGCCTCCCGGCAATACAAAAATTTACAGTTTAGCAATCAATCCGAGCAATGCTAAAGAGATTTATTATTCAACGGCAAGCACTTTTTACATGTCATCTGATGGCGGTAAAACTTGGATAACAAAAAAATTGCCTACAACGCGCGCGGGAGTGGCGCTTTTGGTTGATCCGTCAAATCCAAGCGTATTATATATGGGAACAAGGAGACTAGAATAACTAGACGATAGGTTGTAGCTGGTAGGTTGTAGGTTTTTTCTACAAGCTACAAGCTAATTCCTACAAACTAATTTTATGGATATAAATTTATATAAAGAAGATTTTAATAAAATTTTAGATTTTTTTAAGGATGAGCTGGCCGGCCTCAGAACCGGGCGGGCGAACGCCGCCATGGTTGAGGGTATTATGGTTGATGCGTATGGCAGTAAAATGCCGCTAAAAGGCGTAGCTTCTATAAATATACCGGATGCAAAGACGATTGTGATTGATCCTTGGGATAAATCATTAGTGAAAGAAGTTGAAAGCGCTTTGCGCAATTGCGGAAAAAATTTAAACCCGATAAACGAGGGAAATTTTTTGCGTATCGTAATTTCAGCGTTAACAGAAGAAACGCGAAAGCAACTTGCAAAGCTTGTCAGTGAAAAAGCTGAAGCCGCCCGTATTAGCGCCAGACATTTACGCGAGGATATTAAAGATCTGATTTTAGCGGCCGAGGAGAGTAAAGAAATTACAGAAGACCAAAGATTTAAATTGCAACAAGATTTGGATAAAAAAATCAGCGACGTAAACGCTCAAATAAAAAGCATAGCTGAAGAAAAAGAAGCGGAAATAATGAAAGTGTAAAACAATTACGAATTAAAAATTACGAATTACGAATATGGAAGTATCAATGGATAAAATCATATCACTTTGCAAACGGCGCGGATTTATTTTTCCGGGCTCGGAAATTTATGGCGGATTTGCCAACAGCTGGGACTATGGTCCGTTGGGCGTGGAATTAAAAAATAATATTAAGCAGGCGTGGTGGAAACGTTTTGTTCATAGCCGAGCTGATATGGTCGGCATTGATGCCGCCCTCGTAATGAACCCAAAAGTCTGGGAAGCTTCAAATCATCTCAAAAATTTTACTGATCCGTTAGTTGAATGCAAAAAGTGCCACAACCGTTTTCGCGCGGACACTTTGGAGAATCCAAAAAAGTGCCCGAACTGCGGCGGAGAACTGACTGAAGCCCGCCAATTTAATATGATGCTGAAGACTTTTATCGGTCCGGCGGAAGATTCTGCTAATGTTGCCTATTTCAGACCGGAAACAGCGCAGGCGATGTTTGTTGATTTTAAAAATGTACTGGAAACTTCAAGAAAACGCGTGCCTTTCGGCATCGCGCAAATCGGTAAGGCTTTTAGAAACGAAATTACGCCCGGCAATTTTATTTTCCGCACTCGCGAATTTGAACAAATGGAAATTGAATATTTTATTGAGAAAAAAACTTGGAAAAAAAGTTTTGAATATTGGCTCAAAGAAATGTATGCCTGGATGGAAGACTTGGGACTTTCAAAAAAACATTTGCACGATTTGGAGGTGCCAAAAGACGAGCGCGCGCATTATTCCGAGCGCACGGTTGATATTGAGTATGATTTTCCTTTTGGTAAAAAAGAATTATACGGCATTGCCTATCGCACGGATTTTGATTTATCAAATCATCAAAAAGCCAGCGGTGAAGATTTAAAATATACCGATCCGATGACCGGCGAAAAATATATTCCTCATGTTATTGAACCGACTTTTGGCGTTGACCGCACGGTTTTAGCTGTTTTATGTGAAGCTTATACCGAAGAAAAAGTCCCCACCTCTGTCATTCCCGCACCCCACCCTGTCATCCTGAGCGAAGCGAAGGATCCCAAGGATAAAGAGCCAGCCCGTCCTGATACTGATGACACCCGCATTGTTTTAAAATTCCCCAAATGGCTCGCGCCTTTTAAAGTCGCTATCCTTCCACTTTCCAAAAAGCCGGAACTTTCCAAAGTTGCATACAAAATTTATGAAGATTTGTTAAAAGATTTTATTTGCGAATATGACGAAACGCAATCCATTGGCAAGCGCTACCGCCGCCAAGACGAAATCGGCACGCCCTATTGCGTTACGGTTGATTTTGAATCACTGGAAGATAAAGCCGTCACCGTCCGCGACCGCGACACAATGAAACAGGAGAGGATAAAGATCAGCGAGCTGAAAGAATATTTGAAGGAAAAAATGAAATAAGTTATGAGTACTCTTCAAATAATTTTTTCTGCTCTTACATTATTTGGGGTCGGCGGAATTTTAGGTGGATATGTAAGTTTTATACTAGACAAAAAGAAGGAACGAGAATTTAAAGTTCTAGAACAAAAAGAAAGAAGGTATAAATCTTGCCTTTTATATATGGATGCCTTCTTTGAACCAAAAAATATAAAGTATCTTTCAAGCAGGCAACCGGATATTGACTCTTCAAAAGATGTTTTGGAATATCTAAAGATGGAATATTATGAAATGACTCTCTATGCTTCTAAACAGGTTATTTTATCTGTTAAAGAGTTTATAGAAAGTCCAATCCGAAAAAATTTTTTAAAAACAATTTTAACAATGAGGCAAGATTTAGCAAAGAAAAATAATGATTTAACATTAGAAAATTTAGAGATAAATTCAAATTGAAATTAAATAAATGCAATTTCAAAAACACAATTTACCAAATAATTCCAAATTGATTATTGTTCCGCAGAAATCTACCAAGGTTTTTGCTGTTTTGGTTTTGTTCAAAGTTGGTTCGCGATATGAAACGCCGAACACAAATGGCATTTCGCACTATATTGAGCATTTAATGTTTAAAGGCACAATAAAACGGCCGACAACGCTCACGATTTCCCGCGAATTGGACGGATACGGCGCAGAGTTTAATGCTTTCACCTCTAAAGACTACACTGGATATTACGTTAAAATAAATTGCGAACAACGCGAAAAAGCTTTGGATATTTTGTCCGACATGCTTCATAATTCCAAATTTGACGAGAAAGAACTGAATCGCGAGCGAAATGTTATCATAGAAGAAATCCACATGTACCGTGACAATCCGATAATGCACATTGAGGACATGATAGAAGAAGAGGTTTTTGACAACTCATCTTTGGGTTGGTCAATTGCCGGCGACGAAAAATCAATGGCAAAAATCGGACGAAAAGAAATTATAAATTATTTTAAAACACATTATATCCCGCAAAATTCCGTGGTGATTTTTTCCGGAAATATGGAGGGCTGTGATCCGATTGCTTTGGCAAAAAAATATTTCAATGACAATAATGTAAGCAAGAATAAAAAACCAACAGAATTTTCAAAAATTGATAAGCCGTTTACGTCAGGCATCAAAATAGAACATAAAGAAACCGGACAATTTCAGCTCGCCATCGGTTTTCCGGCTTTAAAATACAGAGATCCGCAGATGCCGGCCCTAGTACTTTTATCAAATATTTTGGGCGAAACAATGTCTTCGCGCCTTTTTATTAAGGTGCGCGAAAGAAAAGGGCTGGCATATTTTGTACGATCAATGATATCCCCATATCAAGACACCGGCGCTTTTATCATCCGTGCCGGATTAAATAAAGAAAACTTGGATTTGGCTATTAAAACTATTTTAAAAGAGTTGAAAGAAATTAAATTAAAAGGCCCCTCCGAACGCGAAATTAATCGCGCGCGGGAAAATATTAAAGGCGGATTAGTTTTAGAATTGGAAGACGCGTCATCTGTTGCCGCATGGTATGGCAAACAAGAACTTTTGACCGGCGATATTTTGGATGTTGAAAATTATATGGAAAAGTTAAAGAAAGTTACAAAAAATGATATTATTAATGTTGCGAACAAAATTTTTAATTTTGAAAAAATAAATGCTGCTTTGATAGGGCCAATGAAAGATAAAAGCAAGATAGAAAAGTTGTTAAAATAGTTGTCATTCTGAGGGAGTACCCGACCGAAGAATCTCATGAGATCCTTCGGTGGCGATTACACCTCCTCAGGATGACATAATCTTTTATGAAAATTATCGCCGCCAACTGGAAAATGTATTTGGATGAAAAGCAATCAGTTGCGCTTGTTAAAAAACTCAATAAATTATCACTAAAGCATAAGTTTATAATTTGTCCCAGCTTTACGGCTATAGAGCCAGTAAGCCGCGTTTTGGATTTCAAGAAGGCTAATTTAGCCAGCCAGGACGCCTTTTGGGCTGATTTTGGTGCGTACACGGGTGAAGTATCCGCCATTGACTTAAAACGTTTAAAATGCAAGTATATAATCTTAGGACATTCAGAGAGGCGCAAATATTTTAGCGAAACTTACGATATTGTAAACAAGAAATTAAAACATATATTGGAAGTTGGATTGACACCGATTGTTTGTGTTGGCGAATCAGCAGAAGAGCGCAAAGCCGGACAGACTTTGGCCGTGATAAAAAAACAACTTGATCAAGCCTTTCGTGGTATTGAAAAAGGCAGGGCCGCTATAGTCGCTTACGAACCAATTTGGGCGATAGGCACCGGTAATCCGGAAACGCCGGAAGATGCTAATAAAATCCAAGAAGCTATAAAAAAATATTTAAAATCAGAAAAAATAAAAGTATTGTACGGTGGAAGCGTTGATGCAAAAAATTATAAATCATTTTTGATAGAAAAAAATATTGACGGACTTTTAATCGGCGGAGCCAGTGTAAAGCTGAATGAAATCTCAAAAATAATCCAAAACGCCTAATAAACTATGTATATAATTCTAATCATAATCGGAATAGTCGGACTTGGGGGGATGATTTTTATTATTAGCAAAAAAATACATACTCTGAGTCTTATTGACGTTGAAAAAGCAACACCTAAGGCCAAAAAAGTCAAAGAGGCGATTATTGCATCCAGGTTTAAAAGAATATTTGAAGAAAAACGGCAAAAAAATAAAGATTTCATTAAAAATTTATCAGGAAAAATAAAACATCATCTTGACAAGACCGTTGATAGGCTGATGGAACTGGAAGCAAAATCTGCCCAGACATTTAATGCCACAGAAAACAAAAGCGTCAACGAGGTAAAAGTGGAAACTCCAAGCCCAAAAATTGAAAAAGAAAAAACAAAAATAGAAGAATTGCTGGAAGAAGCGCAAAAATTAGCAAAAGACGGGGATTGGAAATTGGCGGAAGGCAAATACATTGAAATTATAAAACTGGATTCGCGAAATGTTGACGCTTATTTAGGTTTAGGCAGACTTTACGCGGAACAAAAAAAATTCAGCGAAGCCAGGCAAATTTTTGAATTTTTGTTAAAATTGAATGTAGCAACGCCTGACCTATATTTGGATATTGCCAATCTATCTTGGGAAGAGAATAATTTAGATGAGGCAAAAATTTATTATTTAAAAGCATTATCATTAGATGGCGCGCGCGTTATCGCCAGAATAAATTTGGGATTAATTTTTAGCGAATTAGGCGATAAAACATCCGCCGCGCAACAGTTCAGCGCGGCCTTAGAGCTTGATCCGAGAAACCCGCGCTATTTGGATTTGCTTGTTGAATCAAGCATCCAAATAGGAGAAGTTGCGTTGGCAAAAAGAGCATTGAATAACCTTAAAGAAGTAAATCCGGAGAATCAAAAAATAAAGGAACTGGAAGACAGAATAGAAGAAATGAAAGTATAAAATAGTAGATACTTGATAAATGTAGTGCACTATGCTATACTATTTTAGTAGTAGAGCTGTAAAAATAGGATAGAATATCTGTCCTAATTTTTTAAATAGTTTGAATATAATTCGCCATCTTAGCTCAGTTGGTAGAGCAACGGTTTTGTAAACCGTAGGTCCAGGGTTCGAATCCCTGAGATGGCTCCATTTTACTAAGCAATGGCAGGCCATTTAAATTTTATAGCGGGGTAGAGCAATTGGCAGCTCGCAAGGCCCATAACCTTGAGGTTCCCGGTTCGAGTCCGGGCCCCGCAACCATTCTTCGCTAAAGCTCCGGCAGACATAGGAGATTATCGGAGAATGGTTTTAAGGGCAGGTACCGAAGCAGTCAAACGGGGCAGACTGTAAATCTGCTGGCTTACGCCTTCCAAGGTGCGAATCCTTGCCTGCCCACCAGCGCACGCTTAGCTCAGCTGGTTAGAGCGTC
>Ga0265297_10009110_pt1 | contig 12969 bp, 9 predicted proteins | sample Munlanlwell13791_FD_192502 | JGI IMG/M metagenome (GOLD analysis project Ga0265297, IMG submission 192502) | Leachate microbial communities from a municipal landfill in Southern Ontario, Canada - Leachate well 137-91 | ecosystem: Engineered > Solid waste > Landfill > Unclassified | place...
TTTGAAGGTTTGTACTATTGGCGGTGGTACGGCCATGCCAATTGTTAACAAGAGCTTAATTAAGGCTGGTTTTACTAATATAAATTCTATAGTAACTACTTTTGACAGTGGTGGTTATATGGGCAGAATTAGAACTGATGAAAGGGGTCAAGTATTGGCTTGTTCGGATTATTGGAGGTCTCTAATTTCTTTGTGGGTAGATGGAGATCAAAGGGAAACTTGGGAAGAATTACTTCGTTATCGTGATGGAAGAAGTCGAAATTTTGGAGACATATTTTTTCAGTTTTTATCGGAAAAAGAAGGTAATTTGGGAGAAGTTGATGAATTATTTTCAAAATTAACTGGAGCTAAATTATGTGGTGAGGTTGTTCCGGTATCATTGGATCCTTCGAATGTATGTTTTACCACTATTACTGGTAAAGAGTATAAAGGAGAAAATTTTGTAGATGATTTGAGAATGTCGTCTGACAAAATAAATAAAGTTTGGTTGAGTCCAGTGGTTGAGGCAAATAAAAAGGCAGTAAAAATGCTGGAATCGGCTGATTGGATTATTGTTGGACCGGGAACAACTTTTGGTTCAGTTTTACCAAATTTTCTTCCAGAAGGAATTGTTGATGCGTATAATAGAAGTAAAGCAAAGAAAATTTTTATGGTAAATATTTTTGCACCAGCAAATGAGGTTAAAAAGCCAACACAAATAGGTTATGCAGAAATATTTGAAAAATATTTAAATAATAAAAAACCATTTGATTTGATTGTGATGGCCGATGTATTAAAGTTGGATAGAAAAATACTTAAAAAAGTTTTTTATTATTATAAATTAGAGCATTCTGATTTAGTAAAATTAGTAAAAAGTAATAAATATAGAACATTGATGGTGGATGTAGCTAAAATTGAAGAGAAAAATATGAGGTTGAGACATAGTGAAGAAAAATTAGGAGAATTTTTTAAAAATTTAGAATTATAAATAGATTTTTTTTGCTAGAATGATTCTATGTCTCAAAAGAAAATAAAAAGATTAAAAAAGGAAGAAAAAGTGGTGGTTAATGTTGTAGAGAATATAGGTGGTATAAGATCAATATTAAAAAATAATTGGAAATTTTTAGTTGGATTAGTTGTAGGAGTTTTTTTGTTGTATTTTAATTCCTTGGGGGGAAATTTTGTTTCTGATGATTATGCTTCGATAACTCAAAATGCGGATATAAAGAATTTGGGAGTGGCATTAAAAATTTTTAACTTACAAGGTATTTTGAATAGTATCATTTCGATTATTTTTGGAACTGTGAGCCCAATCCCCTTCCATCTGTTAAGTTTAATTTTGTATTTGTTGGTTCTGGTGGTTGCTTTTGTATTGATTTTTTTACTGACTAAAAGTAAGGCTGTTTCAGTGATAACTTTGATACTTTATGCTTGTTTGCCAATACATGTGGAAAATGTTTCATGGATTTCAGGAAGGCCATATTTATTGGTGGCTTTGTTTGTATTTATATCGTTAGATTTATTTATTTTGTTTTTGAGAACAAAGCAAAATAAATATTTATGGCTTATTTTGCCTAATTTATTTTTGTTGTTTATGACGGACAGGATAAGAGGTTTTGCGGTTGTTATTTTGGGTTTGTTTTATTTTTTGATTTATAAAAAAGATTTGGGGTACAAAATAAAATTGGGAAAAATTATTGTTGGAGTGATTTTGGTAACATCAGTTTTGGCGATAGTATCGATGCCAATGATAAGAGAAAGAATTGCTTCAGTGAACGGCGGAATTAATGCTTCGGATAGCCTTTTTTATAATCCTTTTTTCCAATATCCAACGGCGATTTCTAAATATTTACAGTTAATGTTTTTCCCAATTGATTTAACACTTTACCACACAATGTATATTATTCCGGTTTGGATGAACTGGATGATTATATTAACTTATATTTCGGTGGTGGTATATTTTTTCTTTAAAGACAAAATATTATTTTTTGCCTTGGCCTTTATATTTTTGGCAAGTGCTCCATCGATGGCTCCGGTTAAAGTTAGTTGGTTGGTGGCTGAAAGATATTTATTGATGGGTTCATTAGGTTTTTGTTTGTTTTTGGTTTTGTTTTTTAAAAGATTTGTTAATAAAAAAACTGAAGGGTTGATGTTTATTTCTTTTTTAATAATTGTGGGATTGTTTTGTTGTCGAGTTTTTTTGAGAAATATTGATTGGAAAACTAATCATAATCTATGGGTGATTACTTGTCAGGTATCACCAAACAGTCATAATGCCTGGAATAACATTGGTGATGATTATGATAAATTGGGACAACAGGAAAATGCAATAAAGGGTTTTACTCAATCAACTGTAGTAAAACCAAATTATGCGGATGCTTTTCATAACAGGGCAAATATTTTTTATAAAATGGGAAGATTTGATTTGGCAAGAGATAGTTATGAAACGGGTTTGTATTTTAATCCAGCCATGTATCAAAGTTATATTAGTCTAATACAGATTGATTTGGCCGAAAAAAATGCAGAGATGGCTTTGTCTGATTTGGCAAGATTACAGAAAGCACAACCAAATAATATGCAAGTTGCTTATATTTCTGCAGTGGTTTATGCACAGACAGGTAAAATAGATGAATCAAAACAAATACTTAAACAAATATTGCAGGCTTATCCTCAGTTTGGAGAGGCTCAGAATTTACTAAATCAATTGAACCAGTTGAAGAATTAATTGTTGAGGATAGATTTATAGAAATTTATCAATTTTAGAGTTAGTTGTTCTACAGATAGGTTTTTTTTCGCAGTTTTGAGTTTAGTATAATATTTTTTTTGGATATTGGGATTATTGAGAAATTCAACAGTTTTTTGGGCTAATTTTTTTAAATTAGAACTAAGGATGGAACAACCTTCCTTCTTTAAACTATTGGAGGCTTCGGTATTGTCATCATTTAAAGCAATGATGAGATTTGACCCTAAATAAGAGCTAATTCTGATGGGATAATTGGCTTTTTCACAAATTCCATCGCCAGAAAGAAAAAGAGCGGCGTTTGAAGTATATAAATATTCTTTGTTGGTAATGTAACCGAGATTAATGATGTTAGAAAAAATTTTGGGATCGATTTTGCTAACTAAATGATCACGTTGATAAATAGACATAGGATCAAAATTACATAAGAGTTTGATTGAAGGATCAAGTTTAATAATATATTCGAATGTTTTAAAAAACTTGTAAGGTCTGTTGGCTCCGAAAGTATTACCATAGGCAAAAAGATATTTGGTGTTTTTATCGAGTTTTAGACGAGATCGATATGAAAGTTTGTTTTTGGGATTAAATTCTTGGAGATCAATACCATTTATTATTTTGATAATATTTTTAGCTCCACGTTTTTTGAGAAGTTTGGCTAAGATATCACTGGTAACACAATAATTTTTGAAATATTTAGGAAGTTTATGTTCACAAAAGTGAATATATTGTTTTAATGGAAATTTTGAAGGAAAAGTATCTTCAAATATTTCATCCCAATCCATGACAATTTTTTTGCCGGCCATTTTTAAAATAATAGCGGGGATATTTGATTCAAATTGCATAGGCATGGCGGCGTGAACAATATCATATTGTTTAAACAATCCGAAAAATGTAGCGATTATCCCTCGAAGAATGCGACCATTTACAAAAAAATGGAGATAAATCCTGGGAAGTTCATAAATGGTTAGATTTTTTTCTATAGTTCTTTTTTTAATTTTTAGAGAAAATTTTTTGTTGGTAGTAACTAACAAATCAACTTTTACCCCATTTCTTGATAAACCTTTGCAGATATTTAAAGCTCGAAAATAACCGCCAAATCCGATATAACATGGTTCAATAAATAAAATTTTCATTTTTTTAAAAAATTAAGTATCACTTTAGAAATTATTTTTGGATCTCTAAATATATATTTAAAATAATATTTATAATTTTGGATAGTGGCTAAAAGTTTGATTTTAAGTATCATAGATAAATATTTTTGGTCGTGGCGTTTTTCTTGATTTAAAAAAACATGATCTTTTAGAAAATAAAAACGATCTTTTTTCCAAAATTGAAAACAAGCTTTTAGGGGAATTTCGGTATGAATTTTGTCCATATCCATATTATCAAAAACGAGATGATTTTTTTTGGAAAATTCCCATATTTTGGTACCTGGGTAAGCAATCAAAATATAAATGTTAGTAACATCTAATGGATATTTTTTCATGGTGTTGTAGGTAATTTTCAAGTCTTTTAGAGTTTCTTTTGGGCTTCCAACAATTAGACCAGCAGTTACATCAATATCATATTTATTACAGAGTTTGACAGTTCTAATATTGTCTTTGACAGAAACAGAGTTCACCTTTAAATAACTAAGCATTTTTTGGCTGTAAGTTTCAAAACCAAAAGACAATCTTTTGACATTAATACTTTTTAGGGCTTTGATAACATCTTCGTCAGCCATATTTGAACGAGCCTGTCCGTAAAAAACCATAGTTTTGTCCCAGCCTTTCTTTTTTATCTCTTCTACAAGAGATAAAACACGGGATTTGGGAGCAATAAATAAATCATCCCAAAAAACAATACCATCAACTTTGTATTTATTTATTAAGTGATCCATTTCTTTCACAATGTATTCGACGGAATGAAATCTAAATGAACCCCAATGAACAGAAGAAGAACAATAAACGCAATGATAGGGACAACCACGTGAAGTGGTAATTACCATAAGTCTTTTTATTCCATAAAGATTCAATTGATTTTTTAGATAATTTTCCATAGGAATTAAACTTCGATCAGGTATGGGTAAATCGTCAATATTTTTGATTAATTGTCGAGGTTTGGTTGTAAATAATTTATTTTGATGAAAATATACTAATCCATCTACTTGATTTAGATGTTGGTGATTTATTTGTTTATTTTTATATAATTTTAAAATTTCTCCTAGAGTAATTTCCCCTTCTCCAATAACCCCGATGTCAAAAATATTACTAAATGTTTGAGGGCTGGTACTAATATGAATACCGCCGATTATTAATAAAGCTTTACTTCTTTTTTTTACTTTGGCAGCTAAGGATTTGGCTTCCTTATATTCCATGGAAGCACCGGTAAATCCAACAATATCTGGTTTGAACTTTAATATTTGTTTTAAAGGGTTAGGATTGTCGAGGATTTTTATATCGACATTTGGAAATTTTTGTTTGACATAAGCTCCTAGGCTTAAAAGACCAAAATGAGGCGTATTACCCTGGACTTTCATTTGATGATATACCAATACTAATTTTATTCGTTTATTGATCATTTTTTGGATGGAGAAATTATATATAGAAATAGTTTATTGAATGCTTTGTTGTAATAAACAAGTTTCCTGGATATATGGGCTAAAAAAGGAATTCTGGTTATTAAATAAAAAATATTTCCGAAAAATTTACCAAAGCGGAATTGATATAGTTTATGTTCGTAAAGTTTAAATCCTTTCTTCATTATTATTATTCTTTGATTGCGGGTAAATTCTTTGGTTTCAAAAATTGGGTTAATATCACGATAAGAAACATTTTTTAGATATTGGTTTTTGGGAATCAAAAAATGAGCGTGTTTGATGGCCCAGTCATAAACTTCTGTCCCTGGATATGGAACGAGGTTATAAAAATTTACATAATTACAATTTAAACTTTTAGCAAATTGGAGAGTTTCTAGGGCATCTTGATAAGTTTCATCTTGATGGCCAATGATAAAATTGACGGCATGTTTTATTTTGGCTTGATTGGTATATTTTACGGCTTGGCGAACTTGATTTAGAGTTATATTTTTTTTGATACGGTCGAGAGTTTTTTGACTACCTGATTCACAACCATAGGCAATAAAAAAACAACCAGCTTTTTTAAATTTTTTGAGAAGTTTTAGGGTAATATTATTAACCCTAATACCATTGTATAACTGAAATTTGATTTTTAATTTGTTTTTTATTATTAAATCACATATTTTTTCGGCTCTGGCGATATCTAGAGTAAAACAATCATCATTAAAATCAAAATGATCAAAGCCTTTTTGATACCAATGTTTTATTTCTTTGATGACATTTTGTGGACTTCTGGGACGAAATCCTTGACCCATAGAAAGTCTAACTGAACAATAATTGCAACCATAAGGACAACCGCGTGAGGTTATTATAGGGATAATTTTTTCTTGATAACAAGGATAGGCGGGAAGGTTGAAACTTTCGTAATCTGGAAAAGGAAGATTGTCTAATTGATAAATTAATGGAGCTTGTGGATTAATAATAGTTTTTTTGTTTTTTTTCCAGATAAGATTGGGAACTTGAGAAAATTTTGGGTTTTTTTGGGAAAAAACTTTAATAAAATCAATGAAAGAAATTTCTGATTCTCCATACATAGCAAAATTAACTTTGGTTTCGTTTAGAATTTTATCTTTGTTGGCAGAAACATGAGGGCCGCCGAGAATAATGGGTATTTTGGTAATAGATTTTATTTTTCTGATGGTTTGATAAAGATATTTGTAGGCGTAACTAAAACCAGTAACTCCAATAATATCGGGAGAAAAATTTTTGATACAAGTTTTTAATTTGGCAGACCAATCGTTTTCAATTCCGCAATCAATAATTTGGTATTGGTGTTTATTCTTTTTTAACACAGAAACAAGGTAAGCAATACCAACATGAGGATGGATAGGAACTGCTTTTTCAGTACCGAACATAGATTTTATTTCTGGAATTACAAAAAGTACTTTCATGATTGGTTATTTTCTGGAGTAACAATATTTTTTTGAGAATTTAAAAATCTATATATATAGTGGCTTAGTTTGGTTTTGACCATTAATTTTTGATCAATAAACATTTTTTTGTCTGAAATAGTTCTGTTTTTTTGAACTGTTTTTCTTTTTGAAAGAATTTTGGGAAGATTAACAAAATTCCAACCAATACCGCAGAAGATATTTTTTGATGATTTGAATTTGCCTGTAAATAGGAGATAAATAGCCAATGATAACCACAAAAAGAGATGGATAGGAAGAATTTTGATGAGGTTTTTGGATGACAAATTTTTGATCAGTGTTTGAATATAATTTTTGGTGCCGTGGAAGCGAACAAGATAATTGTTAAAATCTGGATCAACTATATTTTTGGTAGAAGAAAATTGATGATAAACAATAGAATCAAGACAAAAAATATTTTGATAACCGTTTAGCCAAACTCGCCAACCAAGATCAGTTTCTTCCATGAAAATAAAATAATCAGGATCGAATTGACCAGCAGTAATAAAAGCTTTTTTGGTAATAAACATGCCGGCAGATTTGGCGGCTAGTATGTGGTAGTTTTGATTATATTGACCTTTGTCAATTTCTCCATACGAGGCTATTGGTTTTAGAAAACCGAAATTTCCTAATAATTCGCCAACATAATCAATTTTGTTTTTTTGATCTAGAAGTAAAAGTTTAGATTGGATTACACCGATTTTTGGATTTGTTTGAAAAAGTTTTAGAGCATTAGTAATCCAATTTGGGTTTACTTGAGTATCATTGTCCAAAAAGGAAATTATTTCCCCTTTTGATATTTTAAAAGCTTTATTTCTGGCTGCAGCTGGACCAAAATTTTTTTTGAGAGCTAAAATTTTTATTTTTGATAAATTATTTTTGAAATCAGTTTTTATTTTTTCTAAAGTGCCATCAGTTGAACCATTGTCAGCAATGATTATTTCATAATTAGAATATTTGTTTTTTAAAATAGATAACAGACAATTCTTTAGGAGATAATAACCGTTATAATTAATAATAATGATAGAAACTAAAGGATTTTTCATTTTTTGTTTTTAACTGCAAAGAGACCGAAAGTAAATTTGGGAAAATAGTAATTAAAGATTTGGAAAAAAGCATTGATTCCATAAAAAAATGGTTGAGGTTTAAATCTGATATTTTGATAGCATTTGCCATTTATCATAGTATCACTGTCGTTTTGGGATTTGTAAAAAAATTTGAGACCACTTACTCCATATATTTTATATCCCATTTTCTTTAATTCTGAAGCCGACCATCCTGAGAGATGTTTTTGGTACGGGTTTTGGTCAACTTTTTCCATAGGAAAGTAATTATTTGGAGTGCTGAGGATTACTTTTTTTTTGGCCCATTTGTTGGCTAGTTTTAGTAACTTATAGCCATCTTTTTTGGAAATGTGTTCAAGAACTTCAATAAAAACAACGGCGTCAAAACTATTTTTGGGAAAATCTAGATCTAATATATTTTTTTGGATATATTTGTTGTGGATTTTTTGTTTTTTGGAAAGATTGAGATAAGGTTTGAAAATTTCAACACCAACACTGTATTTAATGTTTTTGGCGTGTTTAATAGGTGAAGATGGACCACAACCAAGATCAAGAACTGTTTGACAGTCTTTTAATTCTTTTTGAACGCAATAATCAACTTTGTGAAAAATTGAATAAAGAATTGAAAAATTCATAATTGATCAAAAACTGGGTTAAGAGAGCAACATCTAAAACAGGCTGGAATAAGTTTGTATTTGGAAATATACTTTTGGAATTTCTTGGTTTTTTGATTGTTCCAAATGTCTAATAGAGAATTATTTTTTATGTTGCCTAAAATATAACCATGACACATTTCAATATCACCATTGCCTCGGAGAAAAACTTGATTGAATGGAGAAGTACAAATAGATTTTTTGTTAGGAATGGCACCGGTATAAAATTTTTCGATATTCATGGTAGTTGGTAAATCTATTTTTATTTTTGAAGTTTTTACTAAAGTTTGGATGTGTTTTAGTTTTTGAGAAATGATTTTTCTTTCTTTGGGATTAAAAAATATTTTCTTTTTGCCGTTGTATTCGCCCCAAACATCGTTGCCAAATCCAGTTTTTTTGGAAAAATTTGATTGTTGTTTTTTGATTTGATCGTAAAAATAAAAATGGTGGCTAATAGACCATTGATCGACTCCTAACTTATTAATGATGTCGTAAATTTTGTCAAAATTATTTATATTAGCTTTAGAAATTACGGTGGCGATGCGAATGTGAGGGAGAGAGTTATTCCCTCTTAATTTAATTATTTTTTTTATGCCTTTGATTATTTGAGGAAAAGAATTTTTGACTAAACCTCGTTGGTATTGAGTTGGTTCGTTGGGGCCGTCAAGAGAAACGGCTAAATAATCAAGTCCGGAGTCAATTAGTTTGTTGGCCATTTTTTCAAGTAACATGCCGTTGGTTACTAAAGCTTTGACAATCTTTTTTTGGTCTAAATATTTTATTATTTTTATGATTTCTGGATGCATTAGTGGTTCGCCACCGGCTAGTGAAATTGTTGGAGAAAATCGGGCAATATCTTTGAAAAATGGTTTTAACTCTGGAAAAGAAAGCTCACTTAATTTTTGAAGACGAGAGTCTTTGACATGGCACATAGGACAATTGAAATTACAACGCTCAGTAATAAAACAGTTTATTAGACGAGGAAATGGGGTGGCTTTATTTTTATATAAAAATTTATCTAGAATAGTGTTTTTGGCAGTTAAAGGATATTTGAACCCTAATTTTATTTTTCTTTGAAGGTTTATATCAGCCATAAATAGATTATTTTTTGATATAGGGTTTTCGACTAGAAACACCATTAATAACTAGACTAATGAAATCTTTTAGATCGTTTTTGAATTGTTTAGGAGAAAGTAAATCTTTTAGGAAACGATTGAATATCGTCTTACCATTTATATAGAATTTGCGATTAATTTGTTGGAGAAAAGAATAGAGATAATCTCGACCAATTCGCTTGGGAATGTAAACTGGATAAATACCAGAATATCCAATACCAAGTTCCTTTTGAGAAAATTTATCGATAATCTTAGGAGAAATTATGCCATCTTTAAGGGATATATTGTATAGAGCTGAACCAGGGAATGGAGTAGGAATAGAAAGCCCTAAGATATCTATTTTGGAATTTAAAATCATATTTTTGGTATCGTTTAATTCTTTTTTGGTTTCTGTCGGATGGCCAATCATAAAATAGCAGGCAATTTTTATTTTTAGTTTTTTACAAAAATCAAAAACTTTAGAAATATCTTTGTTAGTAAAATTGCCTTTGTGGATGATTTCTTTTCTGACTCTTTCATTGCCAGACTCAATTCCAAAATTAATTTGATGGCAACCGGCTTGTTTCATAAATGAAAGAAGTTCAAAGTCGACAAGATCGATTCGAGTATTACAATCCCAAGAAATTTTTATTTTTTGTTTAATTATCTTTTGACAAAAGTCGATAACTTTATCACGATTCATGGTAAAAGTATCGTCTTGAAAACTAATGCTTCCTTTACAATATCGATAACATTTTTTTATTTCTGAAATAAGGTTGTTGGGAGAGCGATAACGGATTAAGTGGCTAATTGAAGGACGGCTGCAATAGTAACATTGGAATGGGCAACCTCTGGAAAATAACATTGATTCGGTTTGTTTATAGTTTTGTCTATTGATCAGTTTTTTGTCGGGAAAAGGAAGATCGTCTAATTTTAGAGGTGGGGTACTTTTTTGGATTAGTGGAAGTTTTTCTTTTTTGAGTATTTTATTTAATGATTCTAAAAAAGTAATTTCCCCTTCTCCGGTGATGGCATAATCAAAAAAATGGTGATGGCGCTTAATAAAATTGGGGTCGGCACTGACATGTGGGCCGCCTAAAAAAATTGGAGTTTTTTTGAAATTATCTTTTAGATGTTTGGCAATTTCTAGAGCACCTTGAAGTTGTGGTGTCATAGAGGTAATACCAATAACATATGGTTTTATTTTTTTTATAGTTTTTATTATTTCAGTTAATGATTTTTGCTCATTACCGATATCAATAATTTTTACTTTAAAAACAGATGAATTTTTGTTGATATAAGAGCCTAAATAAAGTAATCCTAACGGAGGGAAAGAAACATCAAGGGATTTTGGTTGATTGTCGAGAAAGTATAAAGGTGGGTTTAATAATAAAATTGTTTTCATATTAATAATGTTTGGTTATGAGTTTTATATTATTATGACTAAAATATTTTTTGGTGTATTGGGCACAATTGTTTTTCATTTGATTGAGTAGTGTTTTATTTCTGGATAATTTCAAAATGGCGGACTTGAAATTATTTACTGATGGTTTTACTAAAATGGAAACTGAATCATCAACTATTTCGGGGATTGTTCCAATATTTGAGGCAATGACTGGGACACCACAGGCAACTGCTTCCATAATAGTTCGAGTAAAACCTTCTTGATATAAAGCTGGTTGAATAAAAATATTAGCGGTGGAATAAAATTTTAATAAATTATTATTGTCAATTTTGCCTAGAAAATTAACATTAGGTAATTTTTGTTTTGAAATATAATCACTTTCTGGACCGGTGCCGATGATAGTAAATCTGATTTGGGGTAGTTTTTTGGCTAATTTAACAACGATTCTGGTGCCTTTTTTAATAATCAAACGGGAAACAAATAAAACGGTAAATTTCTTATTTGAGTGGGAATCTTGACTATTAAATTTGTCGGGATCAATCCAATAGCGATATAAAAATATTTTGTTGGGATTTATTCCCCACTGAACTAATTGATTTTTAGAATGAATTGATTGAGCTAAAACAACATCAGTTTGATTTAGGACAAAGCTGGTTAATTTGGCTGTTAGAGAATTTTGTAAATTATCATAAAGAGCATGAGTACTGGTGATATGTTTTTTTTGAAAGATTTTTTTTAGAATATTTCCAGCAAAAGCTCCATTGAATCCATGTGAATGAATGGTGTTTATTTTTTGATGGTTAAACAACATCCAAAAAAAAGTACGAAGGCATAAATAAGGAGTCAAATAAAGAAAATCTAAAAGAGGATATTTTTCTAATTTATGAAAAAGATTTTTACCTATCCAAGAATACCGGTAAATATGGGTATTATTGATTTTTTCTTTTGATTTCCATGGGACATTGGTAGTGGTTAATGGAGAATAAGTGTGGACATAAACTGAAAATCCAAGACTATCTAACTTTTTGACTAGATCGCTAAGATGAGTTTCTACTCCACCAATATTTGGGGCAAAAAATGGTGTGAGAATTAAAATTCCTGGTTTGTTTTTATTTTTCATTTATTTTTTAGTTTTTTTAACTAAAAAATTACCGATAGCCAAATAATCGAGTCCAGTTCCAAAAAAAGTTTTAAGAGCTTCTTTTGGAGTACACACAAGTGGTTGTTCAGCGTCGTTAAATGAAGTATTTAAAATCCCAGGAATACCGGTAATTTTTCCAAATTCACTAATCATTGAGTGGTATATGGAGTTGTCTTTCTTGACAACACTTTGAATACGAGCAGTATTGTCAATGTGAACTGTTTGACTGAGATCTTTTTGTCCTTTTTTGTTAGCATCAAAACCCAATACCATGAAAGGATGGGTGCAATATTTTTCAAAATACATCGGACCAGCTTCATCTAAAATACTTGGAGCAAAAGGTCGCCAGGTTTCACGATGTTTTACTTCTCGATTAATTTTGTCTTTCATACCTTTTAGACCGGGGTGTCCTAAAATACTACGATTACCTAAAGCCCGAGGACCAATTTCCATGCGACCTTGGAACCAGCCAATTATTTTTCCTTGACTTAACAATTTGGCTACTTCTTTGTCAATATGATCTATTTTTGAATAATCAATTTTTGCTTCTTTGAGAATAGTTTCTATTTCATTGTCGGAAAATTCGGGGCCCCAATATGCATGAGTCATTTTGAAACTAGCTGGTTGGCCTAATTGATTACTTATTTCTATGGCAGCACCAATGGCTGTGCCCGCGTCAGAAGAAGCCGGTTGAATAAAAATTTGTTCTACAAATGGTAATTGCCAAATCTTGGAATTCATATCGCAATTTAGAGCAACTCCTCCGGCAAGAGCAATATTGGGAGAAGTATTTTTGGAATAAGCCCATTTGGCTAAAGAAGTGCCGGCTTTTTCAGAAAATTTTTGAACTGTTAGGGCTAAGTTCTT
>Ga0265297_10009111_pt1 | contig 12968 bp, 27 predicted proteins | sample Munlanlwell13791_FD_192502 | JGI IMG/M metagenome (GOLD analysis project Ga0265297, IMG submission 192502) | Leachate microbial communities from a municipal landfill in Southern Ontario, Canada - Leachate well 137-91 | ecosystem: Engineered > Solid waste > Landfill > Unclassified | place...
TCATTGGTAGTATCTTGCTCCATCACGTTCATCCTCCTGAATTAAGTAGCCTTGTAACTTGAGCAATAGAGCCTGCCCGATTTGTTCATTCTCCAAGGCCATGATCTCATCTGCTATCTGCATCATGGTTTCCTGGTCTTCCTGACGCAAGGCATTACGGAAGAACCTAGTCGTGGCCGCAATATAGGCACACTCCAGTAGTGTCAAGTCAACTATCATAGTATCACTTGAATTTTGTATCAAGCAGGTATTCTTGTACTATAGTGTCATTTGGTACATGTAATTCATATGATTGTTGTATCTGTGAATACTTAGTCGTTATCGTCTTCATATATGGACTAGTGTCCGTATCCATAAAGATAGTCGTATCCTTTGATGGTACAGTTCCAAGTTTGAATCCTCCATTACCAACACTGTAGTAGAATGCATAGACGGGTACTTCATCAATCTGCCCTGACCCGAGGAAGAATGAACTATGCATAAGGGCTGTATCTTGTAAACTATATATCGCAGTACGCTGCTCCCATGTACACCCCCATAAAGGTACCATAACTATTAATACCATTAAGCCAGTTACTAGTATGAATCCTATAAGAGGATACAAGACTGGATGTGCCCTACTCCCGATATCATATATACATACACCAATAACTGCTCCAATAAATCCAACTGTACCACACAGAAACAGTCCAATACATATCTCTCCTATAATAAATACCACATCAGTCATGGTTTATAGTCCGCTCCGAATTTCTCCATCTGGTAGTCTACAAACATTGCCTCGTTCTTAAGTCGTAGTGTACGCTCAATCAGGCAGCGTATAAGTCTGAGTTCTTCAGCCACCCTCACGTCATTGGGTGCAAACTCATTATAAGTATTAGTCATATTATCTCTCCATACATGATTTAACAACCTTAGACAGATGATCCTCATACGGTCGTATATCTTGTCGCCTTCTTGTACATTCATTATAAGTCTTAATTGCATTTTCATTTACACGATTATCTGAATCCTGCATATAAGAAGTATACTGTCTAATAACGTTACATACAAGTTTATCTACATCGTTGGTCGTGCCGTACTCCTTGAATAGTGGACTCCCTAAATACCCATGTGTTTCATTATGTATACTTACAGTAACATTACCTAAGTTTGTTTCAGTAACTTTCACAACGTACTGATGTGGCCAATCAGAGTACTTATATTCACCAGTATCATAGTTAATACTAAGATACTTATTAATAATATGGCCGTATGATTGATACGTGCGTATAACTTCTTCCTTTATATGTTCTTTAGTGAACAGTTCAATCAGTCCCATACATATCACCTGGACCTGCTATATAGATTCTTGTATAACATATTGGACATATAGCCAATATGCACTTCTTTTCAAACATCGGTACAATCTTGAACATCTGGTTACCACATTTGCAACTTATATGACTACATTCACTTGAATGAGTCATCATAGTAGTGTCCTCTGTCCTTCAATTACTTGGTCCCACAACATCCCTATACTCTCAATAAACGTACGAAGTTTCTTCTCAATGGTCTTCTGTACACATACGGGCCAATCTACCGTTACCTTAGACATAATTAAGTTGGAGTCCATATCATCATAAATACATAACTCTTTATGATCACCCTTAATATAGATAAGCCGTGGCTTGATTCCCTGTGGTATAGTAGTACCAAACAGTTCAGTGTGATAGCGTATGCCCCGTGCCCAGGGATTGTTCCCTTCTATATCATTTACGCCTTTAGGTATACTAACATCATGTATGGAAGTCTTACCATCAAGGATACTCTTAATAGTCGTGCGTACTGATAAGATTGCGGCGTCAGGACTATCTTTCAAGAGTAGGTCTTTCAGGAATGACTCAAGCAGTCCTTTAGTTACATGTGCCTGATCACTACGTTTAAGTTCTATGCCAGTGAAGTCCAACTTATCTGTTGGCTGCCCATCTTTCCAGATCAAGTGCCCTGCATAGCGCTTCTTAGCCACTTCACCACTGACGGCCATCTTGAATAATATACGACGGTATAGTTTCTCAAACTTCAATGTAAAGTTAACTGTACTGTTATGTTCCTGTGACCAGTCTTCCAGCCTCTTATTACAGTAGTCTCCTAGTTCGAGTCCTTGCTCGGGTGTCTTAACTCCAGAAAAGAAGACTGAGTCCGTATCACCGTAGATCGGTTCATGCCCATACTCTCTTATAATCTCCTGTAAGAACATATTCAAGTCCCTACCTGTCTTGGTTATGAAGGCAGCCTGATCCTGATTATACAATCTGAATCGTGGCCATCCTATAACTCCATAGAAACTATTCGCAAGGTACTTCAAGACCGTCTCCTTGTTCTTCATAACTGCGTCGGCCTTGCCTTCCATCTTGAGGCGTCTAAGTTTCTCCCTCTCTTCCATTATAATCTTCAGTGTATTCGGTACTACATGATCTATGTCGGGACTGATATTGAAGCCTACCATGATGTTCGGGTACAAGGCCGTAAGATCCACTACCCCCACATCATTGTGTATCCCAACAGGAGGTGTGAGGACGAGTGCACCCTCGAACCCATCTGTCGTAATGGGCTTATTACTCTTCGTGGGCATGGGCTTAATACCGGCCCTCATAATAAGAGACTCGATAACCCTACTGTTCATAAGAGTCTCCTCTATCTTGACACCTGCTATCATCCTCAGATGTTCATAGAATGCAATAAGTTGTACCTTCGTATCAATTGTATCAAGTGCGATAACATCATACTTACAATACTGTAAGAAGGTGGCCCAGTCTTCATCCTTGAACAACTTACCTATGTGTGGTCCGTAGTCCTTATATACGAAGGCTGCCTCACCCATTACATCCTTATTCGATATGACAGACTTCAAGTCGTATGCTGCCAGTTGTCCCTGGGGTGCATAGTACTTCTTGAAGGCATCCAATAAGTCCAGGCATTGTCGTCCCGGTATCTTGATGAACCATCGTGTCCCATTCCCTGTACCAGTCGGCTTGCATGATGGCTCCGTATATGTACGACACAGATCCTTCATATTTAATTTGAGAAGTGTGGCCCTATTAATAATGTAGGGAATATCGAAACCATTTGAGTACCAACCTGAGAGGACGTCTGGATCAAGTTCATTAATGTACTTGGCAAACTTCACAAGTAACTCTTGCTCAGATGTACATGCTTCCTGACACTTATCCGTGTCTGGTACACCATACGTAAATATCTTGATCTCCTTCGTATAGGAGTCCATTACCTGGATAGAAACTATCGGGTGTATTGGATTAGAAGGCTGAGGTACAGAGTCCTGATCACCCAGCACTTCTATATCAAACCAGACTACACGCGGGAGAAGAGGCTCATTAACTTCTGCTGGACTGACTTTATTACCTTCATCAACTTGATAGGCATACTTGATGCTGGTGTCAATGAGATACCTCTTGTCGAAGAGGATGTCGGCTTCGTCCGTCCACTCAAACGAGTCGCGTATTTGAGGTACGTCCGAAGGTAGCCTGACGCTAATTTTCCGTATGGATCGTCCAAGTGCATCTGTATGTGTGCCTTCGGCTGTATGGTATTGAATCCGAAAACCCTTGGATGAGATCGCCCCGTGGTAGTTTGCTGCCACTGAGGCCGGGGCATAGAAGTAAGGTTCAAATCCCCTGATAATTGTCTTGCATGTTCTAAATTTGTCATGATAGTCACGTCCATATAGAATAATTACCGCATTATTATTGTCCTTTACCCACAATGAATCTGTCCATACTAATGTCTCGGTCATCTATTTAATATCTCCTTATAAGTCATGCAAAGACTTAGTTACCATCTTGATAAATAGACGCTCCTCTTGCCAGAAACACTTTCTATGTCTGAGGTAACCACGCCCCCCTCCATATCTATATCTTATAAACATATCAGGGAATGACTTACCTATGTAAGGTACTCGCTGGTTATGTGCCATGTTGTACCTCACAGAAGTACTGCATATCTACCCAGCCACCAGCCTTAAACTGCCAAAATGGACAGAATACACCTTCTTGTTCCATGCTTTTTTGTTCCTCCATACTATACATACATGTACTACGGTGATCTAACCTATAACTACATTGGTATGTGTAGTCAGGGTGTTCACTGAAATACTCACAGTAAAGTTGTTCCATAAATATGTATGGTGGGTAGTGAACCCACACATACATGTCCTCTACCACGGATACTAAAGATAAGGTAGGTATCAACCAAAGTGTGTGTTCGACATCCATACAATACATACACTATGGTGTATGTGGCCGTGGGGCAATGTGCTCTCCCCACGGAAGGACATAGAGAGTCATGAACTCTCTGTACACTATATGTATTATGTCCCACATGCAGTCAATACTGCTACAAGTACTATCCCTATAATGATTAAAGGAAGTAATATAATACACAGTATCATGTATGCAACAAGTGATAAGATTTCATCTACTTCTATATTCATAACTTACTACTCCTTTATATGATGACACATTAGCATAACGTGGGGATTCAACTCCTTTAAGTTTTATGTCATCATATAAGCCATAGTGTAGTTCACCTTCCACATACCGGGAGTCATTAAGTTCCCAGCATATTTTCCTACACTATGGAAGAGCCAGCAGAGGGATTTGAACCCCCAACCTGACGCTTACAGGGCGACTGCACCGCCGTTGTGCTATGCTGGCTTACAAATAAATTGTATTAATTAATATATATTACTATCTAGTTGTGTCCTGTGATTCTTCCATGTCTACGGCCCCACTATCTTTTATGATGCCCTCGATGACCTTGAACTCGAAACTCTTATGCTTATAGGCCTTCCACGTACTTCCATCACGACGGATGACTGCACCCTCCATAATATGACTGCTGTCTATGGTAGACTCTCTTGTTATAAGGTGTTCTACATGCTTCAAAAATTCTTCCGTATTGAGCACTATACCAGTATCAAGTACAGGTACGTGATCTACTCCGAGTTGCTGACACCGCATTACCACATCATTCCATGATAAGTCAGTCTCGATTCCATCAGGATTAACCATAGTCACCCTGTATACGTAGAGTCGTGATTGCCCCGGAGTACACCCATACGTGAACTTGGTAGTCTTACCATACTTCTTGGAGAAGTCCTTATCCTGCAACTTATCGTTGGAGCACTCATTACTGATCAACTTATTATCAGGTGTATATCCTACTATCTCATAGTAGACAGTCTCACCCTTGTGCAACTTATTTACAAACTGCTGATGTGCCCGTGCCCGCATAAGTGAGCCATCGGCACCGAACCACCCATCAGGCTGCTCCAGTGTATCAGGCAGGACTACCCGCCTGCTACCACATACATATTTCCACTCGACAGTTGGCTTAAACACATTATAATGAAGTAGCCTGTTAACTGCTTGTTTCCAGTCTTCCATTGTAGTTATCATCGTATGGCCACTACGCTGAGATGTACCATGTACTTTCTCAGTTATTACTACGTAGTCTCCATGCTTGAACTGTTCAAGGTTGTAAGCAAGTTGCTCCGTATCAAGGTGCTCATGGAATAATGGACACCTAACATGTTTCTTCTTACTACTCTCGTAGTTATAGGACTTCTTACGTGTAGCCTGAGATACATACTTATTACAGATATGGACACCATTCATATCATTGAACGTTGTTCCCTCTATGAGTTGTGACGTATCGATACCTGTGAAGTCCAGACAATTAAGTTGTATAAAGAAGCCATCGCTACGTTCTTTCCTGAATCTCTGTGTACGGACACGCCCACTTGAATCGAAGAAGCCACCAGATCGCTCACCCGTAGTAGGATCAATCACTGATAGCAGGTTATTGGCCTTAAGGAACTCCTCTGATAGTTGCCCATCAGTAGGGAAGTACACCCCTAATTGTTCGTCCTTCGTATCAAGTCCTACTACTACTTGGTTGCCAAAGCAATCACCAAGTAAGAGCCTATCTGCATTGGGGTGCTTCCTAATATTCCTGATCCTGGTCACATATCCATAATAAGTCATAGATGTATCTCCTATATTATAATGTACCTCTATTATAGTGTAAAAGAAAATTTATTAGAAGTTATTCGTGGAAGAGTGCCTTGCGGAATCTCTTAAAGACAGATCCACCATCAACACATGTCTTGATACCACAGACCTTCCACTGCCCATCATCTGTAGGTTCCACATCAAAGCAGATAGTATCGCCACATGCATTCTCAACAGTCACAGTAACTGTGTCGTGATGGAATGGAAGTGCTACCCACACTGCATGCATGGCCTTCTGGAGTACATCATCGGATGAGTATCCCCTGAAGGCTCGCCTTGCTCCCTTCTTATATCCAGTGCAGCACTGGGGCGCCTTCTTGTTCATAGTGAACTCAAAGGGACAATACTTAACATGATTGAGTTCATCATTCTTACAGATGGGCTGACCGCCCTCGTTCTTCTTAAAGTACTTGCATGTCATGATTTCTTCCTTCCTTTTGATTTAAATACCGTATGTTTACATGTTGGACATACCTTCGGCTCATGGTAGAAGACCCTCCTACAATAAGCGCACATGTATGTCTTAGTCGTAGTCGTCATCAAAGTCGTCTTGGAACTCTGTGACTTGTACACCGGCAGCCTGTATAATATTCATGGCCCCATCTATAGTCAGGTTCATTACGAACTCTGGATCCTGCTCACTACATGTACACAGTACATATTGCATGAACAGGTGTTCGGTGGACTTCATATTATACAATCCGCTTGTCTTGCTTAAATAAGTATATGGTGGTATCACACTAGTCAAATGTGGCACCACAGTTTTTCTCGAGGTGTTCCAAGAGTTTAGGCCATGTGGGGTTCTCCAAGTCGGGTATCTTATCTCCATATCTTCCTCCATTATCAGAGCCTGTGAACTTCAAGACCCTCTTATCTCCACTCTTCTCCATCACACCTACAAGATCAAACAGATGCTTGCTGTTCTTCTGCCACCGGGGCTTAGCAAATCCCAAGTCTGAACCATCTGAACCCACGGCATCCTTAGCCTTATACGTACAGATAATATTACATCCAGACATGATGAGTTTGAGCATGGCCCTGGCATACCGCTTGTTGGCCTTACCCCACTCTAATCTGTTGACCTTATCTTTGTCCTTACCTATATGACTGACTCCAGGTGCTTCTTCACTGAGCCAGATACCAAGCCAGTCCCACAGGTCACTAGCACTATCAACTACTACCGTGATATTGTGCTCTCCATCTGTCTTAACAGCACCTAAGATTTTCGTAATGGCATCTTCAAGTACACCGAGCATCTGACCGTAGTCGATGTCGCCTGACTCGTTCAGTCCACTGAACTTAAGTACATCCGCTACGAATACGCGCTCCTTGACATCATCTGGAAAGGACTTAATATTAGTCTTAATAGCACTCTCTGTGTCTATGACAAAGATTTTGCCGGGAGGAGTCAGACAGAAGTGTGACTTGCCTACCTTGGCCTTGCCCCAAATTGCTATCTTTAATCCATGTGCTGCCTCTAACTCGGTAGCAGGCGTATATAGTTCAGCCAGTGTCCTATCACTGGTTGGTGCAGTGCTATCTTCTTTCTTTGTCTGTGCTCCGAATCCCATATCTTACCTCCTGTAGTTGCGAGTAATATCTGTGTAGAACTCGTCCATGTCATCAAGGGCTTTGAGGTAGCCCGCAGCATACTGTGGCTGTTTGTCTACCTTAAGGGTGGCCCGCTGACGAAGTCTCCGTATCTCAGCCTTGACTCCCATCTTTCTCAGCCTCCAACAATGCGTTCTTAAGTACTTCCATATGTCCACAATACGTACATGTTTTCCTGGCATATGTATAAAGGACTTCTGTTGCGTCTCTCGATGCCATACAATGGCCAGTAACAAGATGAATGAGGAGTCCAAACTCATATGGAGTTAGACTCTCTGCTATTTGCAGCATCTTATCAACAGTCGATACCGGTATCACAGTCCTTTGGTCTGTTATGACATAGTCAGTACCAGTATTATCTATTGATAACCCACCCACCGTGTGTGTACATATAAGCCTATGTGTTGAGAGGTTCATAGGCTTAGAACTCGTAGTCCTTCAGTGCATCAAGGGCCTTGCCTGCTGCTCCCATCTTGGGATTAACAATGACATGGAAGGCATTCATGCTACGGTTATACTGTGGGTCTTTCGGATCCCGCACAATACCGATAGCAATCACATCTGAACCAACAGGCACTTCCGAGATGGCCTTCTCTGCTGCATCGTCAGTTGGGAAGACCATCATCTCGGCTCCCATTCCACCATTGAGTGTCATCCTGTGCTTGCCATTACTTGATACCGCCACATTGAGCGTGTAGCCACTGACAAGGATCGTGCCTTTCTCATCAGTCTCGAGTGCCGACTCTAAGTCCATGGCCTTATCATAGGACTTGGCCGCATCAAGCACCATGCCATAAAGATCATTTGAATTAAGTGTCTTGAGCAGTTTCGGTTTCACCGCATTACTAATATACAGTGCACCACTTGCCTCATTAATCTTACCCAGCAGTTCGTACTCGCCACCGGCCTTGACATCGACATCTCCATAGGCCTTCACGATAGACCCGTTAGCAATGCCAATAATCTCACGGGACATACGCACAGGGAAGGGCTTACCGTATCCGAAGTTCTTCTTCGTTCCGGCCTCATCCCAGAACTTCTTATTATCAATGGCTACGATCCAGGTTCCGTCGGCTGCCTTCATAGCACCATTAGTACCTTCTTTGACAACCTTGGCCAATCCCTGTGACAGTGCAGTTTCCCTGTCATCATTGTAAGTCTTGAGTGCAGTATTCCGCTTGTACCCATTGGAGTCTTTCTTAGGGGCTGCTGCCACGACTACCATCGTGTACTTCTCGGACTTACTAACTGCAATTAGTTCCTTGATCTTAACACCAATGATGTTGTTACGTGCCTCGACCGATTCACCTGCCATAACTTCGTTGACCTTATCAACAAGTTTCTGGACACGATCTTTGGCCTCTGCCTCAGTCATTCCTGCATCAACAAGTGGCTTTACATAGATAGTTACGTCTACAGTTTCTGCTTTCTTTGCCATAATAGTTCACCTTACTTGATTGTTACGCCAATCTGCCTGAATTGCATGAATGGCTCTACCTGATTGTACCTGATATACCAAGTCTTACCACGATACTTTATCTGTCGTAGAAGGCCATAGCGTACCATTTCCATCAAGTAGTATCTTGCTAACCTAATGTTGCATTCGAGAATCTCAGATACGTCTGTTGATTCATACGCCTGAGTCGGATCCCAATCCTTCTCAATAAATAGCCTGATCTTCTCGATGTTCTTCATGCTTGTGTTCTACATCAGCCTGATGTAGTTTATCATTTACCAGTACGATATCTCCATGAACCATTCTTACAGAGATACGAAGATTATCATTTCTCTTAAGGTATCCAAGCATCGCATTGTACACGCTTATCTTGGATCGTCCGGCCCTTTCAATATCAATAGTCTGGTATGTGTGTCCAGAGCGGATGAACTCGTCAACGATATCCCTGGACATGAGTGGTATACTGTTCACTTGTGCCACCGTCCCTTGGGGCGATCTGTTCTTATCCACTCAACCCCATTATCATCCTTTTCTGTAGTCCATGTATTCCTGACTACACTTGTGAAGTACCCCTTACATAGACCATCTACACGCTGTTGTACTATGTCGAAGACTGCATCCAGACATAGCCTGCGGTCACCTAAGTAATCAGAGAGATTACTGACAGTGTGCCGAATTTTATCGGCCTTGGTGCCGGTGCGCTGGCATTGCAGCATCTCCTTTTTGAATTCGTCGTAGAGATCCTGAAGAGGTTCCACAAGTAATATACGGTGTCTGTTCTTATAAGTGTTTTGTTGGGAACATTTGACACTTCATACTTCATGTGTGGGGGTGCCATGAATCGGACACACCTTATTGATCCAGAACATGCCTTTCCCGAGTCCTCTGCCGCCATAATTATCCAAGATGGGACATGTGCAACCAAGTTTGATCGCGTCGGGACTTCCTGGGCTTGGCTTCTCCAGATTATTTCCTAGTGGATTCTCCATGTAGTCAGCCTCCATGTGCTTTCAGTGTATTCTTCCACGATACTATCAGTATCAGTGCCCACACCGTTGCAGTAAATGGTATGGCTGATAGCCACAAACCCAGTGATGCATAGGTCACACAATACAGTGTCAAGACTACAGTCGTGATCGAGGCAGTCCACAGGTTCAGTGTGTAGCCATTAAGACAATCACGCAACTGGGGTATAAGACCAAGTGCGAACACGATACTTCCTGCTGTGAAAACTATATCCTGCCAGATCATGATACCTCATGGTGCTCCGCAGTACAATAAGATGTAGTGCATCATCGCACAAGTAATCAGGTAATCAAGATAGAAGGGGGTTATCCCCCTTTTAGAACAAAGTAATGGTGGTTGTGGTGGTGGTTAGTACCACATATACTTGTGGAACTTGATTACTTATTAACCTTGTCATCAGTTATCATGCCTACAAAGAGGACATCCTTTGTTACATGGCATCTCATCACATGCTAGTATATCATGTGTATCCATGTATTCATAGACATCAGGTATGTCAAACTTACGTGCATGCTCGGCACATAATGTATCATTGATATCTTCCTGTGCATGTGTATATCAGGACAGATACCAATCCAGTTCCATGTTTTATCTGGATAGTCAATCACAACGTTACCGTGGTTGTCCTCGATTATAGTCCATCCAGTAAATGGGGTAGACTTATAACTTGACTCTATACGTCTGCATGTCACACATTGTATATAACGTAAATTAGGGGTGCCAGACCGTTCTTTATTAAGTTCATCAATAGGACACAACGGTGGTGGAGACATAAGAGGACCAACTCGTAATTTATTTAGTTCACATATATCGGCATAATCTGAACAGTATGGACACTCTTCACATTTTCGTATTGTTAAGTGTTTAGTGGGCATTCAGGCTACCTTCCTTGCATATGTGAGTAGGCTATCTACTGCGATAGGCATACCGTATTCATCGCGGATTACGTGGCCTGGAGCCGTATTAGGGCAACACACGTCGGATCTCTTTACATGTTCTGCTACAAGCCTGCTTGTTACATAGACCATACCATCTGTTTGTCGTGGTAAGCCCTTAGTGAGTCCTTGTCCATTAATATATATGGGAACACCATCTATTTCCCCTACTTTATGCTGTGTAAAGTTAACCCTGGCACAGCCACCTGAATAAGGTATCTTATCAATATCACCACCATCCGTGATGATCCCTATCATATGATCTCCACAGCAATTAACAATCATGATGCTTCTTCCTACATGCGTCCAGCGCTTTATCAAGACACTCCTTATTAGCCACACACCTTACATGTTTCCTGAATGAAATGGTCGTACCATCTTTCTTCCTTACAATTATTGGCATAGTTATTCCCACTTGAGGTGACCATCAAACAGGTCGAATATGTATTTGCGCTGATCAAACTTATCCATACCACGCTCATACATAAGTGTACGCATGGATCCAGTAACGGTATCCTCAGGCAGGATTTCCATCACCGTTGTCTCACCCTTCCTGAACATCTCCCTGGTCCATACATCCCTGTCACGGACATCCTCTATGAATGTAAGTCCATTCCTAATTACATGTATCTTGAGTCTCTTGAAAAACATATTCGTAAGAGTTGTGGCCAACTCCCGCTCACTCTGAGTTACCAGTACCATCACCTTCTGTCTGTTCTTTTGGCATCTCAGAGTTGATGTCGCGCTGCACTTCGATACCATGAATGAATGCCATATATATCTTCTCTCTAATGGATATATCCATATCAGAGATTGCCGTCAGTACATCTGAGTTCTTCTTGCCATTATTCTTCATCCATATCTCAGTAAGTGCACCCATAACATGGGCATACTCGTCACTTGTTATAAAGTCTTCACTTGTCATTGTTGCTCCGTACTAGGTAGCCATTCTTGATATCATAACCATACTGTCTTAACTCCTTAACAGTAATCGTGGGAGTTGCACCCAACGTAAATTTAAGTGCTTCCATGAATGGCCCTATAGGTACTTGTTTAATGTTTATTGCAATAAATGTTTGGTCAACGGCCTGCTTTAGTGCCAACTTGGGCACTGGCTTACTCTTATCCCGCCTGCCACCGTATCTTGTCACAATTCCGCACTGGCTGCATACAAATTGTGGCATGATCCCTCCCCACATACGTGTTACCCGCCCACGATGGCAGTGCCTACATAGTCCATAGTCAAAGCGTACCATATAACTGTCTGCTTCTCCGTAGTTCATTTACAATACTATTGTACAATCTTGATTCCACTCTATCTGATTGGTAGTCTTCCGTACCCATTATATTCAATGCACCTGATGGGTATCCCTCTGTACACATTGGCCCTAACTCTCTACAGAAATTTATAATGTTAGTACTTGGTGTAAATGAACACTCCACATCTATAGTGAATGGTTGATGTACTTGTTCAGGTGGCATATTACTGAAGTAATTAAAGGCCTTCTTAATAACATCCATCTCCCTACGTGTCATACCAGATATACAGATAGTATTTCCACTCTCAGAAAGTGCAGCCATATTCATCCCTGTGTCTTGATATTACCCCATGTTCTGCCATGATCTTACAACCTTGAGGATGTCTTCCATCTGGGCCTTTGATAATTCAAGAAGTGATATTTCATACTTATTAGTTACACCACATGTATTAGTTGTGAATGCAATACTTTTAACATACATTTCTGACGTACCAAATAATTGCTGATAGATAGTATCTGAGTTCTCGTTGCACCACTCACGAAGGTTATCTGGAAGTATCCCTGTCATACTCACCCTCTTATCATCCTCTTAGAGTCGTGCTCCACAGTC
>Ga0265297_10009112_pt1 | contig 12968 bp, 14 predicted proteins | sample Munlanlwell13791_FD_192502 | JGI IMG/M metagenome (GOLD analysis project Ga0265297, IMG submission 192502) | Leachate microbial communities from a municipal landfill in Southern Ontario, Canada - Leachate well 137-91 | ecosystem: Engineered > Solid waste > Landfill > Unclassified | place...
ACGACACGCTGATGATATTGCCGGGGGATGTTGTAGTAGTTGTCACCGTTGTTGCAGTTGTTGTGACAGCCATGGTCCCGGAGGGCCAGGTATAAATCAGTATACGGGCAGTAGAATCAATGACCCTGACTTTCGTATTGGCCGAAGGAAGTGGGGTTGCAGCAACCCCGGTGAGATTCTTTGTTATGCGATAACCATTGCCGGAATTGTAGATATAGATCGTATCGCCGGACTGGAATAATGCCGCGGTAGTATCGGGAACTGCCTTAAACGACCCGGCCGGGGTATCGACATAAATCTCTGCGGGGAATGAAGAGATCCGGGAATCGGAGAAATTCAGTGCATCACCTCCACGGTGGTGGATGGCGATTGCGGAATAGCCGGGCATGGTCTTGTACGAGCCATCCAGCAGCACATACGCTGTTTTCGGGATGGTGGGCATGATGCCAAAGACCATAACCGCGATGATGATACCGAGGATAAAGACAAGACCTACGATCAGGATCTCGGCAGTAACTTCACTGAAAGCATCGTCACGGGTGACCATAACGTTCCTTAACAGCCGTGAACACGACAATTATAAAATTGTTTTGATGGTAAAAGGTGCAGGAGTGTTTTCTGCGGTTTACCGGATCCACCCCCTCTCTACCCACCGCTCGTACTCTTCCGTACGCATATCCCGGTTCTCCACAACAATATCCTTGAAAAATTCCCGGTTTTCCGCGATCTCCGCTTCCTGTTTCGCGTCGGAGAACCCATCGGTTATCGCGGCGCAGAGTCTCTTCCCGAGCGCCCGGGCATCCGCCTCTTTTGCGTCCACGGCAAAGGAGTCGCCACCGGTTGCCACGCTGATTCCGCCAACGGAGACCACCGCGAGATAGTTGAGGACATGGTTCTGGTACGCGACAACCTCTTCACCACCGGAGGTGTGCGTGCTCGCAACCGCACAGCCGTACTTCCCGGCAAGGGCCTGGTAATGGATTGCGTCCGCGAGCCGGTCGAAGAAGATCTTCATCTGGCCGGAGACATTGTCGATGTACACGGGAGAGGCAAAGATAATCCCATCCGCTTCCTTCATCCGCTCCACGAGTGCCGGCATGTCGTCCTCGAACACGCAGATGCCGTTGAACGAGCAGCCATCGCACGCGGTGCAGGGGGTGATTCTGAGGTCGCAGAGATCGATCATCTCCGTTTCGGCACCGGCCCCTGCTGCTCCTTCAAGAATATACCGGGCAAGCTGCCGCGTTGTGCTCCGGAGCGTGCGGGGGCTCCCGTGGATTGCGAGGACTTTCATGATAGTTACCAATCACCGGTTGGTTTCCGAAAGTTAAATGACTGCGGCCGGATTATCGTGAGAGAAAATTCCAAAAATATTCCAAAAGAAGAAAGGTAAAATTATTTTCTCAGGATTTTTTCAAGCCGGTCTCCGATGAATGCGCCCGCGACCATGATGATGACAAAGACAAGGATCAGAAGGATTGTACCGAAAATCCCGAGGACGTCAAAGCTCAGGCTCGTGCTGCCCGGCGCAAGGAACATCGAGATGAGCACGGCGAGGACGCCGATGACGATCCCGAGGGCCGCACCGTTCCGGAGAATCGCCCAGTAGTCTTCCTTTCCCTTGTGGAAAAATCCGAATGCGATACCGATGATCAGCGTCAGCAGTTCAAGCCACATGAAAATTCACGTTCTCCTACGACAGTATCGGATGCCTGCGTCAAAAAAGGTTCCGGAATCATGTCGCAGGGCAGCCCGGACGCCGGCACAGGAAAAAGTTCGACAACACTGGTTGATCTGCCCCCCTCTAAAACGGTCACAGAAGCCACCAGACAGGGGTTTTTTCCGGACCTCCTGGAATACGTTCAAAAAAAGGGGGCGCCGGAGGCCCGCTATTTTGCAGGTTGAAGTGGCAGTTAAAACGCCGCAATTCAGAGACGGGCCCTGATAACGGGTTTTCTCCATCGGAGTGGACCACATTTCCACTCCAGCCGGAAATGACCTTCGTCCTTTTGCCAATCCGGGCGTTTTACGGGGTTTTTCGAGAGACTCTCTTCCTTTTATGAAGGTGGCTTCGGCAATGGATTGATCCGAGAAAAATGGTCAGAGGGCCTGAGTCAGACCCGGAACCGGATGAGCAGCGCGATGCAGCCGGCCATGAGCGGAAGGGCTGCACCGATGGAGGCAAACCGGGTGGGAGCGGGCTGCCGGGATGACACAGTATCCTGTGTAAGATTTTCCTGAACGATGACTTGAGTCGGCTGTGTCGTCACCCGAGTCTCTGCTAGTGTATCGATCACGAACAGGTGAACGTACCCGTCATGGAGGGATTTGCCATCCGAGCGATAATACAGGATCCTGTTCTCCTTGAGATCCAGTAATGTCAAGGGCCGTGTTCCCTGCAGGAACAATTCACGTTCACCGGTATTGATCCGATAGATCGCGATGGTCCGGGACTTCTCGCGTGTCCGGTCGTTGACATCGTACTGTGCCCATGCAACATAATTCCCGGCAAGGTAAGGCATGCTTGCCAGCGTCAGGGGATTATCGTCACTGATTCGCTGCTCTGTTTTGGATGTCAGGTTATAGAGATAGATTGCAGGCTTTCCTTCACGGTAATCTTCCCAGACAACATATTCACCTGAAATCGCAGGATGCTGCTGGAGGTTGCGGGCCGTGCAGATCGGGATCTCCTCGTTCCGGTCCAGGTCGAAGAGATAAATATCCCCGCCTCCAGGTTCATTGCGGTTATCCGACCAGACAATGTGGGAACCGTCCGCAGAAAGCATGCCGATTTTCCCGGGGCCGGAGAAAACGAGCTGGCGATTCTGACTTGTCAGGTTGAGGAGGAAGATTTCAGATCGTGTTGACGGATAGACCTGATCGCCGATCCAGATGATGCGGTCACTGGTGATGATTGGGTTCCGGTTCTGCCGATAAAGACGAGGGTCGTCCCTGCTCTCATCCCAGGTAAGAGATTGTTCTTTCCCGGTTGTCCGGTCGTACAGGAAGATCGTGGAGTTTTCGCTCCAGACAACACGGCCATCTTCGGCACTGAAGGGCGTATCGAACATGTACTGGTGTTCAGAGGAGGGGGAGGAAGCAATAACCTGTGTTTCCCCATCGGACACGCTCATCATCCGGATAACGCTGGAAATATTCTTCGGAGGCGCTTGTTTCAGCCGGTAGGTCTCCCAGGCAATCCAGTTCTGATCAAGGACAAATCCCTTTGAATAGGTGAAATAGGGATCACCGAATTCCTCTTCGATGATGTACGGCGAATGGATAAGGACGTCGGTACCGGACATGTTTGCGGTCACGGGGGTTACCACGAGGAAAAAAAGGACCGCAAGTACCACGTTTTCAATAATTTTTTCCATGGATCTCGTCAGGTTTTTTTGAATTATCGTCATTTCGCCGTGCAGATAGAAAAAAGTTAGGGGATAGTAATTGAACCAGTATGGTCAGAATCCTCTAAATCGGGCGTAATGGTGTATCCCCATGCATGAACATGATAACTGCCATTGTCTGGCCAGAAGTACATCTTGTCTCCCGTATCAACCGACCCCGCGCCCGTAGTTGAGGCAGAGGTTGAATCCACTTGGGAATCCGCAGCATTTACTAAAAACGCCTCAACGTAAATATAACTGGCCGTTCCTGATGACATCGTTGCTCCCGCTCCATATATAATGCGGGTACTGCTGTATTTTTGTATGCGTCCGGTTACGGTCAGGGATTGTAGTTTTGACAGCCCTGCAATATTCTTCTCATCTGTTTCATCGGGCCAGTGCATCTTCCGCTGGTACATGTCTTTTTTCACATCATCCGGTACATCAACGAGATGTTCCGGGTGAACTTTCTCCATGTACTCGCCAATGGTAATATCCGAGCCCCAGAGTTCGTTGATGAGCTGTATCTGCTCCGGTGTTGCGTGGGAAATGATAGGAGCAGAAGTGCCTGCCTCTGCCGCACTGACGACCGACAGGGCGCCGATACAGAGTATGCTTATCGCAATAAGCAATACTAATTGACGATTTAGTCCTGTTCTCATTTTTTCACCTGAAAGCACGTTCGAATTCTGCATCACTGCACCCGAATCGTGTTTCCAATCCGTGGATTCGATGAACGCCACCTTAAAATTTCTGTGACGAAATTTTACCAAATATATTAAATATGTGGCATTGAAAATGAGGGATAATGGGTTGTATTATGATACTGCTCCGCGTCCTCCGGCAGGTAGCATGGTACGGGTTCATCCTCCTCATCGTTCTCATCTGCACCTATGCGTTTCTGAATACCATGACTCTCCTCATCTGGGGAGATCCTTCAGTACATGGGGAGCCGCGGATGTTCCATCCCCCGGAGATCATGGCTCTCCATTATGCCGGAATGATCTCGCCGGCACTGGCAAAGCTCGTTGTTACGATCCTTTTCGGGGGCATGGGTTTCTTTCTCTGGTTCAGGTTCCGCGGGATAACCAGAAAGGCCCTGCTTGACCGCCCCCTGCGCGAACGGATCGCGGAGTTCGTCGGCTCCCATCCCGGCTGCCATTTCAGTGCTATTGGACGGGGACTTGATATCAACCGTGGCACTCTCTCGTATCATCTCAGTCTGCTTGCCTCTTTCCGAGTTGTTCAGGAAACAAAAGATGGTGGCCTCACCCGTTATTATATGCATAAGACCGGAATTCCTGAACTCGAACAGAAGATCATGACGCACCGGAATAATGCCCTGCGAAACCACATCCTTTCCCTGTTGGAAAACGGAGACACCATGCCAAGGACGGAGTTGAGAAAGAGCCTGAACATCTCGAGCCCTGCGCTCTGGTACCACATGCAGATGCTGATGGAGGACGGAATCGTGCTTGCCGAGCAGGACCAGGAGAAGACCGGCAGGCCCGTGCAGTATTCGCTTACCGGGAATGCCGAAAAAATTATCCGGAATGGCAATGGAGATACCCGTGCCATGGGAGGATTCCCGCCAGCAGCGCCTGGGCCGGGGATCGAGTCACAGCCCGGCAAGGAGGCTGGAACCCGCGAGTGAAAAGAGGTATGGCCCGCGATCGGGACGCGCTGAAGTCGCAGCATCCGGGACAAGGAAAAGGACAGAGGCAGTTCCGCACCAGGTTTCCTTCTCCCAGCCAACTGTGATAACGTATTCTCCGGGCGAGAGCTGCGCAGGGTCCAGGCTGTAGTACCATGTGTTCCAGTAACTATTCCTCCCCGGTTCCGTCCCGTACGCGGGTATGATGGCCGGGGCGGCATCCGTGAAGACAATGTTTCTGGACGTGGCATTAACAATCCTTACCGTCAGGGCATTCCCCGGCGCCATGTTGGTTGTCCCGGAAAATTCTATCCTGCGCAGATCGCTGTTGTTCAGGATCAACCGGCCGGTCTTCGGATCGTTTTGCTGATCGAAATGCAGGGAGGGGAGTTCGACAAAGAAGTATTCCACCCGGAAGATATCGTCGACCCCTTCCCTTCCCGATACAGCCATGAGTTTTTCGATCTCGGGATCAACCCACGGCTTCAAGTCGCCTGCGGTGCCAAGGTCAGTAACCGCAGCACCCCGGTTCATGACAGTAATGTTCCCGTGTCTGGAGATGTGGGTATCGATCTCGTACTGCCCATTCGCTCCAGGGTCCTGAATTACGAAAGCGTATTGGCCGGCGGAGAAGTTCCGCGTCTCTCCGGGTCCGACAGTAATCGTAAAGCTGCCCCGGCTATCAGGGTCTACGGTAAATGTATGGAAATACTGACGGCCGAGAACGAGAAGGGTAATGGATCCGTTTGTCGCACCGGTCCCGTGGATCGTGAACGTGTCCCCTTCCGCAATCGTCTGCGGACAACTGGACTCAAACGATATCTCTGCCATGGCCGGTATCGCGATGAGGGTTGCCAGTACGATGGCCGCACCAAAGCGTACAGCCATGATTCCTGCTGGTGATGGTTTCATCTCAAGATTCTCCTGATACCCGGAACTTCTGCGGTCTGCATTTAAACTATTTATGTGCCAATATTTTATCATTCCAATAATCTTTCCGAGCAAAAGACCGGAGTGCTGGGTCAGTGCCGGTAATACAGGTCCAGCAGTTCCCCGGTCTTTGCGTCCACCCAGCCATTGGCCGGAACCGGCCACTGCCAGCCCCGGATCGTCTCGTCATCGAACAGCACCTTCCACGCAAGCAGGACACTGCCGGGTTTCGGGGTGACCTGGTCCGGATTGTGGAAGTCCTTCCACCGGAGTTCGGCGGAAACGATCCGGAGGCTGCTGGCTGATGCCGGGTAGAGCTTTTCCGCCTCCTGCTGCACGGTCGTTATTGCGGTCTCTTTTGAAACAACCGCATCAGCCGGCAGTGCTACGGCATCCTCCGGAAGACTCCAGGACTTCCGGTATTCGACGACATTTCCTGCAACGGAATCGACCACGACAAGGATCCCGTCGTTATCGCAGGGAATCCCGTGGATGACCCGGTTGTACACAAAGACGTATTTCCCGGCAATCTTCTCGCCAGGCATCCCGAGCGGGTCTAACCGGGCCTCGGTTTGGACGATCCGTATATCACCGTTGCGTTTCCGGATCTCCCGGTCGGCCGTTTGTTGTGCAACATCCATTGTGATGGCCGGCGTCCCGGGCCGGCCCAGGCGCGTGATGCCAATAGAGTACGAGCTCAGTTCGCCTGTGTCTGCAGTAAGACTGCCCTGGACAAGCTTCTCCTCACCCTTCCTCAGCTCGAAAGCCCAGCTCCGCATGTACTGTGATCCGTCGTTGAACCGCATCCTGACATTGTCGGCGGTAAATTCCGGAAATGCCTCGCGGGCCTTCGCCTTTGCCTGTTCGATTGTGATCCCTGCCTTATCCTGAAGAGGATTGTAGGGATCGCCGGTCTCCGCATCGATGAAGAGAGTGGCATTCGTCTTGCGGATGGAAGTGTTATCCGGCACTAAAGAGAACTCGTACAGGATTTTCCCGGGATACCGGTCGGAGAGGGTGATGCCGGCAATGGAATAGCCGTGGATTTCCCCTTCATCCAGAAGAGCTTGTGCCTGCTGCTGCGAGATCGTTACATCCGGTGTTTTTGTCATTGTACCGGTGGCAACTGCCGTTGTTGAAACGGAAATTGCTGTAACAGGGACCCCCGGGATACTGGGGTCGTCAGTGCCGGGAGTCCCCCGGGGGGGCTCCGCAACCGAAAACTGCTCTGTGAGAATTATCGAGATGCCGATCATCACGATGATGACGGCAAGAACCAGAACTGCATTTTTTCTCTGTTCCATACTACTCCTCCGGCTGTCTGGAACGGATCGATCCGATCAGGTGCCAGACTGAATGAGGTGTACTCGCATGTCCGGACTTAAACGAATTCTGTGATAAAATTTTACCAATTGTGACCTGAAAAAGGGGTTTCCTTCACGCAGCCTTTTTTGGTCCGCAATACTGAACCAATCCCAAAACGATGAGCGAGAGACCGGCACAGACAACCGGGCCGAGCACCGACAGGATGGGGGGCGAGACCAGGTACATCTCGCGCAGGGGATAGATCATGAACGCGAGGGCCAGGAGGAAGACACCGGGCATCACCAGCGGCTGCCTGCCCGGCGAAAGGTCCAGCCCGCCCGCAATGAGCAGGCCGCAGGCAAGGAAATACCCGAGCGCGGCCAGTGCCGCCATGCTGATGCCGGACACAAAAACAATCCCGGCCGGAACGATCAGACAGGCAACCAGCACTGCAGACAATGCAGGAGTGGAGATCTTTTTCGCCGGCAGACCGTTCCATAACGCATACCCCATCAGGAAGAGGGAGAGGACCAGCCCGGCATCGAAGATGGCGGGGAACGACTGGCTGCGGAGCCCCACGAGGGCATTCACGTACCAGCCGGTGTTCGAAAGCCCCCAGAGAAGGAGCCCGGCCGCGGTCCAGAGAAGGAACTTCCGGTCGCGGGACTGCTGCCAGAGAACCAGCAGGGCTGCTGCTCCGGCAAACGCGGTTATGATCTGGAGATAATTGCTGTAGGCGAGAAAAGCGCCCGCAGGGAGGAGAAAGATCAGCAGTGCCAGGGCAACTGCCAGGACAACGATCCCCCAGAAAAAGCCGGTCATGAACGAGATCCCGGAGACAGGGTTTTTATTTTCCATGCCGGTTTCCTCTGTCGGCTTCATAAAAAACTGTTGTGAAAACCGGTCCGGATATCGGACGGCTTCCTTATTCCCCGGGCAGGGGGTTTTACCACCCAGCGGAGGGGGGCCGTGCCTTCAAAACCGGAACCCGGCAAGCAGGAGTCCGGCAAACCCGAGAACGATCAGGACAATGATCGCGATCATGATCTTCAGGTACGGGATTCCCTCTTCTGCTCTCTTACCCGATCCGCGCCGGGCATCCGCAGCAATCCCGCCGGTCGCACTCACGCCACCGCCCCTGCTATAGCTCATGCCAACGGCCGGCCGGGGTTTTTTGTTCCAGCTGCCGATTCCCGTGCAGTTGTGGTTGGGCGGGAGCCGGCAGTCGGCGCAGAACTTCCCGCCGCAGTGCTGGCAGGTGAACGGGAGCGTGGTGTCGTTCCCGCAGTGGTCGCAGCGCGTCATCGATCTTCCTTTGCATCGCCCGGGATAAAGAGTTCCCGTTCCTGCCATCCGGTGACCCAACCGCTTATCCGTTTCCGCGCCGGATCTGTATGCATGGGGCAGTACACGTGCGGGGATGTCCTCCTTGCTCCGGTTGCGCTGGACGACCGGACACCGAAAAAGACCCGGCCGGTCATCGTGGTCCGGTCCGGGGATTCCGGTCTCCTCCATATCTGCCCGGTCAGCAGCAAGCCACCGTCCGATGCGCCATGCCTCCCGCTCACGATCGATGACTTCTCCTCGGGCGGGCTCGACCTCTTCTCCGAGAGTTACATCATGACCTCGCGCGTGCTCACGCTCGCGGGCAGTGCGGTGATCGGGAAGAAAGGCCGGCTTACAGCGGAATCCCTTGACGAAATACGTTCACGGATACCGGCCATGGTCCGGGATCCGGCACCGGCCAGACAGGCACGTTCCGGCAATTCGCGGAAACACCGCTGACTGGGGAACAGATCTCTTTTCATCGCAAAAATGGAAGCGGTGCATCAGCATCCTTATCTTCCGGTGCGATAACGATGGTTGGATGGACATCAGGGATGCAATCCGCCAGATGGAGGCCGAAGTGGGCAGGATCTCGCCTGTCCAGAAGTTCCTTCTCGGGACAGACGGTTCGGTCACCCAGATCCTGGAATCGATCACCGGAAAAACGGTTGTCATACAAACGCTGGTGCAGGAGATCGTCCCGGCGGATCGCACTGCCGCCGATCAGCTGAGCATTGCCGAGGGCGATCCGGTCAACTTCCGGGTTGTGGAGATCAAGACCGAAGAGAACGGCGAGGTGCTGATCTACGCGGTCTCCCATACGCCCGTGAACCGCCTCTCACCGGAGTTCAGAGACGACCTGATGAAGGCCGACATCCCCATCGGGAAGATTATCCGCCAGCATCATATCGAGGCCCGCAGGGAGATCCTCAATGCCCGGGTCCTGCCCGCATCGGAGGATGCCGGGCGCCTCTTTGCCATCTGCAAAAACGAGCCGCTCCTCTCGCGGCAGTACCAGATCATCCATGGCGGCAAGCCGCTCATCTTCATCGAAGAGCAGTTCCCCTATAACCGGTTCCTCGATACCCGCCGGGTTGTCGTGGACACACCCTCGCGAATCCATCTCTCGCTCATCGATATGCACGGCGGGTCGGGCCGGGTGGACGGGGGGATCGGCATCACGCTGGACGAGCCCGGCATCCTCATAGAAGCGGAACTCGCCCCGGCATTCTCCGTTACCGGTTGCGACCCGGTGATGCAGGAGCGGATCCGGCAGGTGTCTGTGGATGTGCTGGAAAAACTCGGGCTTGGCGGGAGCGTTGCCATCACGGTCAGGAAGCAGTTTGCAGCCCATGTCGGACTCGGGTGCGGCTCGCAGCTTGCGCTTGCCGTGGCAAAAGCGATTGCAGAACTTCACGACCGGCACCTCACGGCCCCTGTGCTCGCCCGTCTCACGGGAAGGGGCGGGACCTCCGGTATCGGGACGGCGGCATTCGACCTCGGGGGGTTCATCGTGGATGGCGGGCACCGCTTCGGGATTGGCGGGGAGAAAACGGACTTCCGCCCCTCGTCTGCATCAAGGGGCATCAATCCCCCGCCGGTGACAGCCCGGCACGCGTTCCCGGATGACTGGAAGATCCTGCTTGCAATCCCCTCGGTCCCGGCCGGGGCAAGCGGCGGCCACGAGGCGGATATCTTCCGGACCCGCTGCCCGGTGCCCCTCGGGGATGTCCGGGCCCTCTCCCATGAGGTACTGATGCGGATGCTGCCGGGGCTTGCCGAACGGGATCTCGACCTCTTCGGGTCTTCCATCAGCGCTGTACAGGGCCTCGGGTTTAAGAAGGTCGAGCTCAGCCTCCAGCCCCCGGCCGTGACGGGACTCCTCCCGGCACTCCGGGAGGCCGGTGCTGCCGGTGCAGGGATGAGCTCGTTCGGCCCAACGGTCTATGCAGTCGGCGACACGGATATGAAGTCCATTGAACGGGCAGCCCGGTCATTCATGGCCGGGTCAGCCGGTGGAACAACACTCATCACCACCGCACGGAACCGCGGGGCAACGGTCCGCGTTGTATAATCCTCCTGTTACCGGAAGAAATTGAAACGGGGCAGCTCATTCAACCGGCCGCTGCATCCAGACAACATCGAACGGCTCGCCGAACTTCTCGCCCACACCTGCAAGGGTGCCGGCAACAGTGAACCCCTGCTTTGCATGGAACCGGACACTCCCCTCGTTCTTCGAGGAGATATTCGCAAGGAGCGTCCTGATCCCCTTCTTCTTTGCATCATCGTTCAGCCGTGAGAGAAGGAGGGCCCCCAGCCCCTTTCCGGTATACCCGGGTGCAATGAAGTACGTCACCATGCCGGTCGTTTTGAATGCCGGGAACGGGAAGAACGGTTTTAAGAGGCCGAACCCCGCAATGCCATCGGTACCCTCCAGGACTATGGCAGAGACTGCACCTTCTCTCAGGAGGGGGAAGAACTGCGGGGGAAGCGGGCCGTCCGGGTAAGCGGCAAAGCTGGTCTCTGCGTAATGATTGAATAACCGCATAACCGCGTCCCGGTCGCTCTCCTGCATCTCCCGAATGTGCATTTCAGCTGCCATGGTATAGTTCCCCGACGGCCGGCCTCCTCTGCCGGATGCCGCTATCGTTGTAAGAAAAGTATGGGAGAGGATGGAAAAAATGGTTATGGCAGGTGGATTATTTCCCGATCTTCAGCAGCATCTCTTCGAGCGAGGGGTACCGGCTCTCGATCTTCTCGACCCGGCCGCCGGTTTCCGTGATCGCTGCGGTACACTCGTTGAGCTCCTTCATGTCCTCTGCCTCGCAGACATAGAAACCCTCTTCCTGACGGTAGGTCTTTGAGTGGCCGATCAGTTTTGCGGGATCATCGATCGAGAAGAAGATCGTGTACGTCAGCGAGCCGAACTGTTCGCGAAGCTCCTTCATGGTACCGAACGCGACGACTTTCCCGCGCCGGAGGATCATGACCTTGTCGCAGATCGCCTCGACCTGGTACAGGTTGTGGGCCGAGAGGACGATCGTCTTCTTGTCCTGCCGGAGCCGGCGGAGGTAGTCTGCGATGAAGCGCGAGGTCATCGGGTCGAGCCCGCTCGTTGCCTCGTCATAGACAAGGAAGCCCGGGTCGTGGATGAGCGAGCGGGCGATCGCGGTCTTCCGCTTCATGCCCTTGCTGAACTCCCCGATCTTCTTGCCGTCGGGTTCGAGCGAGAGGGCGGCAAAGAGCTGGTTGGAGCGGACCCGGATCTCCTGCGGGGAGAGCCCGTAGATCTCCCCGAAGAACGCGAGGTAGTTCTCGGCAGTCATCGTCTCGTACAGGCGCGACTCCTCAGGGAGGTAGCCGAGGTCCTTTTTTAAGGCAAGCGGGTCTTTCACCACATCGATATCGTTGACGAAGAGATCCCCGGATGTCGGGGTGATGAGGCCGGAGATGATCTTGAGGAGCGTGGTCTTGCCCGCCCCGTTGTGGCCGATGATCCCGAAGATCTCCCCGTCCTCGAACGCGAAACTGACGTTGTCGAGCGCCAGGAAGCCATCGAAATTTTTTGTCAGGTTGCGGGCCGTGATCATCCGGGATCGCCTTTCGATCAGACTTGTGTTGACTTGGTGATATAGGTTGGGATGCCGGCATCCCCTGTGCACAGGCATGGTATTTTATCTTCTGCTGACAACGCAATGCATCATGTCCGGGATTGTTCTCCTGAGGGCCGTGGCTGTCCTGTCCCTCATCGTCCTTGCAGCAGGTACCGGCTGTTCGGCACCGGAACAACCCGCCACGGTCACGCAGGCAACCCCGGCAGCAACAACGGGCCTTCCGACACCAACACAGCCCGCGATATCCCCGCCCCCGTCCACGGTCCCGTCAGCCGTGACAACAACCATTCCGGTACCTGCCAGCACGACCATTGTCACCGCCGCACCCTCGCCGTCCCCCACGGCGATCTCCGAGGCCGCACTCAATGCCCGGATCGTCGATGCCCGGAACCGCCTTGAGATGTTCATCGACAGCGATGTCGCCGACACGGTCATCATCCATTATGGAAGTCCCCAGAACTGCGAGGTGAAAAAGTCCCGGGAGCTCGGGTACCTCATCGACATGAACACCGGGGAGTCAACATTCGTCAAGGGCGATTACTGGAGCATCGATGCGGACCTCTTCTCCGGCCCGATGAGAAAGGACCACGAGTATATCGTTATCCACACCCATCCCCGCATGTGGGTGACCTGCGGCGGGTCCGGGATCTACAGCCTGTACACGTTCTCGATCGGTGACCTGGAGGCTACCGCCAACCTCACAGAACAGGGATACCATATCGGGAAACTGATCGCCATCGCAGATAGGGAATA
>Ga0265297_10009113_pt1 | contig 12967 bp, 15 predicted proteins | sample Munlanlwell13791_FD_192502 | JGI IMG/M metagenome (GOLD analysis project Ga0265297, IMG submission 192502) | Leachate microbial communities from a municipal landfill in Southern Ontario, Canada - Leachate well 137-91 | ecosystem: Engineered > Solid waste > Landfill > Unclassified | place...
TGGGGAAAGTATCTCTATTAATATTGTCAGTAATAATACTCGGCGTATCGATATAATAATCTTCCCATGTCCCTTCTTCGCCTCCATATAAGATATTTCCTAAAAACTCCCTGCTATCAGGCAAGAATGTAGGTTCTGAATCACGATATAATTCTAATCTATGATAAATAGGCGTTGAACTCGTGCCATCAGGATATGGTATATAATTAATAAACATATAATAATATCCTTTATATTTTATTGGCTGACCGCAAAATCTGCCATTACCAAAAATCGGATTACTCTCATGCTCAATCCAATTAATAAGATCGGTAGATGTAAGCAACCCAGTTTGTCGTGGTGTTTCTCCAACATCATTGACCCACAAATAATATATATCACCAATTTTTATAACCCCCCAGGGGTCTATTCCTGCTGTACTCCAATCTCCTAAATCTGCATTAGTAATTATTGGGTTTGAGTCGCTTTTTGTCCATGTAATGCCATCAACCGATGTGGCTAATCCTATTGATTTATAGCCTCCCCATTCGCTTGATCTGTACAACATATACCATGTTGTTTCCTTCCATATATAGACAACATCTATAACACCGGCATTAGGAGTCATTACAGTCGCTGATCCAGTCCATATTAACCCATCTGTTGACACTGCCCGATTAACGTTAGTGCCATCGGAATAAAAAAACACATAATCCCCAACCCCATTATACCACACACTACCAAACCTTCCTGTCAAAACAGGATTCTCAGAACTTTTTTCAAATAAAGGAGATTTAACGCCATTTATTAATTTGATGCTATGAGACATTTCTATTTCAAGATATGGTCTTAATGAAGCAGTCGCATTGTGAATAGTACACCAATAATGAGCATCATTTAATTCGGTTTCCATTTTAATTAAAAAACCATATCCCAATGTTAATTCTGATTTACTACTAACGGAAATAGGTATTATTATTTCTCCATCATGATCGGCTGCTACTTGTATTTCGCCAATTGGCGTTTGTTCACAATCTGATAGAGAAAACGCCCCAGCAGACCCCCAATTATTTACACCATCAGCAGTTAACCAATTTGAACTACTATTTGTAGCTACTCCTGTAGTATCTCCTGCAATCCACGATCTCTTCAATCTGAACACTTGTATTTTCCTTGCATTTGATGCAGCAACTAAAGTTCCGTACCTCGTCAATCGTAATTTTGCATTAACAATTACATCATTATCATTGATATAATCAAAGTTGCAATCTAAAAGAGCTCTGGCTGTTTTTTCTCCAGTATTACCAACAGTCCAAAATATACGTGTTGCATACGTATATGTTGGAGCGAGTTCGGTAATATAATTTGACTTAGTTATTGGCATATTGCCTGTAATAAACGCTATACTATTACCGTAATCCCACCCTCTCCTCTTAGCGAAGGGGATGCCTATGCCTATGCCATAAGGTTTCATTTATTTAATTTTTAAAAGCTCTTACACGGTAATAATATAAAGTATTAGCTGTTAAGCCTGTATCTGTAAAAGTAGCCACTTCTAATGCAACTGTATCAACTTCCGTATAAGTAACTCCAATTACATCATGTTCTTTAAAATTGCAACCAATATTTTCTTCTTTTAAATTGCAAGTTAAAATCATGATTTTCTTAATACATTTTTAAGGAACGTTGCTGCCCCACTCCCTAAAGTTATCGAAGTGATGTATCCTTGTTTATATCCATTTTCAGAATAAACTAAGCCTGCAGATATGTAACAATCAAGATCAAGAGTTGTACCTACCCACGTAGGCGTATCGGCGACATTCCCATCTTCGTCTTGAATTATGACAGCGGAAACAATACATCCTTCATTATGAGGCATGAAACCAGTCCATACTCCAAGATGAATATTTGTGTCTTCAAAAAAATCGACACCATTAGCAGCCATCATTCGTGCTAATAAATTTTCAACTAATAAAGTGTAATCAGCCATGTTATTTATTTTTAAGTTATTCCTATTCTACTTCCGGCTTCCATGAATTGCCCTGATATTTGCGTACTATACTCATAATTTAATCTCCCAAAACTTTAAATGTACGTGTCCTGTTTTCAGGCACTCCACAGCCACAATTCCCGTTTCTCCATAAAGGATAACTTTCGTGAAACCTGCAAAGATATAAAGTAACTTCATCCCTGATTGCATCCGCTTTTAATCGTGAATCCGTTTCAAGACGTTGAGTAATTTTATCCCCAACGGGATTAGAAAAATCACTTTCTTTAATTACAATTCCGGCTGCCGTATAGTTATATGCCATGTAATTCGTGTACCTTGCAAAGGCATAGTAAATTATAGCTGCCCTGAGTCCCTGAAATAAATAGGTACAATCATTATAAACATAACTCCCCCCATTTAATAAAGTTAAATTTAACGCTGTAAATGTATCCGGAACAGCCTGCAGACAAAGTTCATTCAAGAGTGCATCCCCCAGCCAGTTTTTCACATCAAATTGCTGTGCTTCAAGTACAAATTGTCCCCAGATAGTCAGATTTTTGACACTATCTGCCACATATTTATACTTGTCAAGATCCGCTTTGTTCACCAGTGCGTTCATATTGATATTTTAAAGGCAAAATTTCAAAATTCGTAAATTGTATCGTAAAAACAGAAAGTAAATCCTTAAAGGCAGTAGAGAGTTTTTTTCGTTCATTGTCGGTTACAGAACTCATAAAAGCATAAGCTTGTGCCATCAATTCACCACCGAAGCCGGCACCCACATCCACGCCTCTCAAAATAGGCGGGATCATAAACATCTTTCCGATATTTTCCTGTACTGTCTTTTCTGTTATTTCATATTGACGGTCATAATTTTTAGCAGAAAATTCTATGAATTGAGGCATTTCTTCATCCGAATCAACATCTACAACCCAGATTTTCGAAGTATTCATGTCTCCCTGCATACGCTTGATTTCATTTGCGGAATACGCCTGCTCTGCATTGTAGCGATCATTCGGATCAAGTGACCCGTCATCCAGGGTGCGAGGCTTGATACCTTTTCTTACTAAAATTCCTGCAGGTAAGAAATTAAACTTTGCATTACGATGCTTAACAGTACTTACCGATTCTTCTGTTAGCATATCGGTAACGATAGGATCAAAAGGACAAACAGGATATTCAAAATCCCCGTCATCGGTAAAATAAAATACCTGCCCGAGATAATTTTCCGGTCCCCCGGCATCAGCAATTTCTTCATTTACTTTCGAAGGATCAAAACGGTTAATGAATTTTACATCAGAAAATTTGAAAGGTTTACCTGTTATACCAGTCCAATCAGGATATACAGCAATTCTGCCAGTATATTCATTGTCTGAATTAATCTCTATACGGCAATGCTCGAAAGGTATATTATAGTATTCAATAGCTTTTCCCCGGTAATCGTATTTTACCAAACATGAAAAGCCATTGAAATATTTAAAATCTTTTGTAAATTTTGAGAGTAAAGAACTTACCCTCTCCCCGTTATCGTTAATGATTGTATCTGCTAAGATTTTATCCGTAAATCCTTCACCATTGATAAATTTAACACAAACATCAAAACAGGTCTTTCCTGTTCCACTTGCTTGTATTATGTCAAGAATCTTCTGCGGATAATCATTATTTTCGCCATAACCTTTAATGCGTTTGCTTCTTAAATACTGATTCCGCTCGACCCTGGGAGCCGTTTTTGCTGCGGAAACTCTCATTATTTCTTAGGTTTACGTTTACGTTTAGGTTTTACGACTTCCGGTTCTGCGATAATTTCAGGAATATCTTCCTGTTCTTCAATTTTTTCTTCCTTAATTTCTTCTTTTACAGGAATAACCTTTGTCTTTACCGAAATAGGAGCTTTTTTCTCAGGTATAAATGCGAAATATTTTGACAATGAAGGATCATTTTGCAGGTATTTTTCAGCCAGTTCATCCGTTAATTTCCATTCACATAACGGAGGTAATCCTATTTGACGTAAAAATACGCCCTTTTTAAGTTTATATGCCATAATTTTTAAATTTAAAAAAGAAGGGGAACTTAATCCCCCTCTTTAGGTTAATCACAACAAGGAGCAAGTAACGAAGCAAGAGCAGCACGTGTAGTGGCAATAGTGCCTCCTACAAAATAAGCCAATGGAGGCAGTGATTCTTTCATTGTATCAGAGCATCCGGCAGTTAATACCCATCCGCCAAGAGTTTCGTCTGAATTAACATCTCTTTCAGCAGCGTTAATTTCAAGACCAAAATCCCATCCAAGAACTTCAAAGACAGTCCTGCCTTCTGCTTCTACGCCATCGTTTTTGTTATAGTTATTTTCGATAATAACCATAAACCGACTTCCAATAGCATTGTCAATCCATTCTTTTACTTCCGGGGTATTGTCAAATATCCTGAATACAAAATTATGATCCCATGTTTTTTGATAACGACCTTTCACCATCGCAACGGTATGTTCGTTGGAAAAATTATATCCTTCGACACAATACGCATAACAGGGCGGAGATGTCGTTTCTAAAACAAGTTGAGTTAAAAGCAGCGCATTATCAACATCAAAAGTGCTGGCGTCTTTGTCAACACAATCAAAATTGATAAAATACGCTCTGTCCTTGATGCCTGGCAATAGCTTTGAACAGTTCGCAAGGACACAATCTACTATTTCTTTACATACAGTCATAATCGTAAGATTTATATTCCAACCTGGACAAGCCTGTCATCAATGATTTTGGCATCAAATGCATCAACAGCTTCAATACGATTGATTCGGCTTCTTTGATCGTAAAAAGAGTTCACGTTTTCAAACAGACCCTGACAGGCCATCCCGATATTCAGGTTTGACTTAGTGGTATAAACGATCCTATTCGGAACGTTCAGGGTAGTTCCATTATTTTCATAAGCCATGATCCACTGATCCCACAAAGGGATAGAATACAATGGAACACCATCCCAGTTCATAAATGTGAATCCGTTTTCAAGAACCTGGCAATCACAAGAAGTGGCAGCCTTCATGGTTTGCAATGCCCTGTATGCTCTCTGGAAAATAGTCCTCGTAACAAGTAGTATCCTGTCAGGCTGTGAAGCAAGTTCAGGAACAGCATTGTCAATGACTGAATTTAAATAATTGAGTGCCTGCAAATTAGTCATTGTGTTTATTTGCTGATTTGTCGTTGGAAGATAATTTTCAGCAATAGTTGTCTGGCGATCTGTATCTGCGGCATAGATAACAGCTAATTGTTGAAAAAATCCATTTATAACATTGAAAAATCCAACATCAACACCTGGGGTGATTAAACCACCAGGGGCGTTGGCTGCATTTTGATCACCGAACCAAACATGACGGAATATCATTTTCTCAATATCCTTACTCAGAATTCCGAGAATAAACTCGAATATCTGTGTTTTGGTAAGATCATAGACTTCAATTCCGCAATTCAGGGCAAGGCGCATCAGTGTATCCTGTACTTCATCTACGCACATATCAATGATGATTTCAAGATAACGAGGTTCCCATGTTTTTTCAATGGCAGTATTTTCATAACAATGAGCAACCGGGTTGCAACTTTGAGCAGCTTTACCGACAAGCCCAAAAGTGCCGGGGATAATCCCGATACGCCTGTCATTTTTGATTCCGGTAACAAGGGTATGTAATTGAGCCAATGATGGTGACTCAAGAACAGCAGTTACTACAAGTTCATTTAATGAACGTAATTCATCCGCAGTAAAATGCAGATTGTCCAAATTCAGGAGGTTTCCACAACTCGGACTTGCGACAATAGGGGTGTAAGGTGATGGCATAATTATTTAATTTTTAATGTTTCTTTTTTCTGTTTCATGTTTTCCCTTACCTGGGCAACATTTATATCCCCAACTTTGTCAACAGAAAATCCACGGCTCCTGTTTTCAGGCTTCCATGAGTTTTTTAATGCTTTAAGTTCAGAGATGATTTTTTCAGCTTCTTCTTTGCTTTTAGCTGCATCAGCAATAGCAGTTTCGGCTTCTTCTTTTTCAGCTTTAGCTTCGGCTGATACGGTTTCCATTTCTGAAATTTTTGCTTCCAGTTCTTTGATTTTATCCTGAGCAGCCTTTAATTCAGAAACAGGTTCGGAAACTTCAGTTACTTTACCATCGGAAATAGTTATTTTCTTTCCATTTTCGAGAGTAAATGTTCCATCGGGAGATGCAGCATCTCCAACAGATGGATCACCTGATTCCTTTTCAAGTGTAATTTCTTTCCCGTCAACATCTTTTATGGTTCGATTGGTTGCGGGAAGTCGTGAAAAATTGGATATCTTAGCAATGATAGCATCCAGTTTCTCACCAAAAGTTTTAACTTCTTTTTCATTCATAACTGATTTATTTTTTAGTTTAAAATATGCTAACGCCTTTATAGGCTCAACAATCTTTGTGGCAAAACCAAGATTAACCATGTCTTCTGCCGATAACATAGTATCCTCTTTCATATACTCTGCTAACTTATCAGCAGGTGATCCCGTTCTTTCGACATAGAAATTCAATATCTTTTCCTCCTCTTGTTCCAACATTTCTGCAATCTTAGTAAGATCATCAGATTCATATTTGTCCGCTAAAGTATAAGGAGGGATAAAAGGATTGTGAATTAACCCGTCTGCATTTTTCATAATTTCACGTTCTTCACCTGCGAGGAAAATTATAGTAGCAATAGAATATATTTTTGATTCACCAATAGTTTTGATTTTTTTACCCGAAGTGGTAAGCAGATCGTATATTCCCCAACCCTCCTGAACATCTCCCCCACGTGAATTAATACGAACTGTAATTTGTGTAGCATCTTTATTTTCGTCAAGAAACTCAGCAACGCTTTTCGCTGAGATAGTTTCCTGACCACCGAAAATATCCATCATTGGGTCATTCTCACCGATATCACCATAGATTTTTAATACAGCTTCTTTATTTTCTGATGCAGGCTCAAAAGCGATATATTCTATTTCATGATCTTTTAACCATGATTTAGCTTCTTTAACAGTAAATTTATCTGATTTAAAACGATAGGATTGTGTAGTCATTTTATCTTCGCCTTTCAATTTCCCAATAATAATATCAATATTATCTTCAATATTTTGACGGCGAAAACTATCCTGAATAAAATCATCAGGATTCCTTAATCTTGCGGAATGTTCGTTTGGATATGGCATAATAAAAAAAACATAGAGTAAATTTACCCTATGTTTCATTTGCCTATATGACATTTGCATGTCAGTAGTTTAATTTTCTAACTCACATTCCGTAGTATGAGTAATCACATATCCGCTTTGAGTTATTGTTATCGTTCTTTTTCCGTCTAATTTCATTACTTCTAAAATATCGCAAACCTGTGTTTTTATTACATTTTGTGTTATTCCACTTTTTTTTATCGTTTCTGTGCAGATCCAGCATTTTTGCTCTATCTCTTCTTTCTCACAGGAAAAAAGAAATATTGTTAATAAAAATAATATCTTTTTCATATTATATATTTTTAAGAATTCCATCACCGTGAATAATCAACTTACAATCAACTTTCGTTAAAGCTGTTTTTAAGTTTACAAAATGTTTTTTTATCCGCTCACACAACCTCGCATCCAGATGTGGATGATCAAGAAGATCAACGCCAAAAACATGTATCTCATCTGCCTGGTATTCTTTATATGCAATCTGTGCAGCTACAAAAGGAGAACAAAAAGATTTTTCATACACAGAAGTATCTAACTTACAAATTAATTCAGGATAAGGAGAATATAAATCCAGCTTTTTAAATTCAGGTCTGAAATCCCAGTTTACTATTTGTGAATAGAACGCTTTCGGCTTGCATTCGTTAATGACTTTTAGCCTGTCATATTTAAAAACCTGTGCATGATCCAGACATACTACTACATCTGTTTTAACAAATCTCCAAATATCATTTACCCCAATAGACATATCATAATCTTCTTTGTTGAATAAACTTAAAGAAGGTCCTAAACCTAAAACAGCTATTTTTATCGTTCCCATCCCGGTTCTATTTCTTGTAATCCTTTTGAGCGTCTTAAATTACGAGTTCCTGCAGTATGATGCTCTATATATTCCCTCGGTTCGCCTTTCCAGTTCCAACCAATTCCGGATGAATGTCCTAATCCCGGGAATTCTTTAATTATCTTCGATGTTAATCCCCTTCGGTGTATATCCAAAGCAGCTTTAAAACACGGTGCTCCGTGATGCACAAACCTGTGAAATTTGAAATATTCCGAAACTTGTAGTAACATAAAATATGGATGTAACATATACATATATCCTTGCTGAAAATGTTGAGGTTTTGCTCCATATTCAAAACCATCAAATCCTGTTTTTTCCAAATAACCTACTCCGTAAGTATCCGGATCCATCATTGCAAGCATTTTTTCTAAAGGGGATTTTAGCATTATTATATCACTGTCAAAAACAAGTGCATATTTTGTAGCAGTCATTTTCAATGCTAAATCCATACCCCTGCCATGTCCTATATTATTTTTTGCAAGATAAACTGTTGTCAAAGGAGAAATAAGACTCTTAACATATTCCCTGCATTCGTCACGTTCATCAGATCCATCAATGATAATTATCCTAATATCAGGATGAAATTTTCTAACCGATTCATACGCCTTTTGAATCAAATCCTTTGAGTTGTAGCAAACTGTTATTCCTGTAATATCCATTAATACCTCCTTGCTTTAAATAAAGTTCCATCCCTGGGTATTCTCTTTTGTGAAGGATATCTAACTCTTTGAGCAATATTTTCATTATAATATCCTCTATACTTTTCAGCATCTTCACCGATAAGACTTTTCAGAACAATTAAATCCCTATCAAATAAAGCTGTAAAATGTATAGAATGACCAGCCCCGATACCACCCCTTCCAGGGATTCCTTTTATTCCTATTGCCAAAGTGCCATCATGAAAAAGATTAACCTGGTTTTTATCGAGCATTTTAAAAAAAGTACAATCAATAAATTTCTGTTTAAAACAATTCGTAAAAGTTGGTATCATTGAAGCCCTGAAAGCTATCTGGAATAAACTCGCATGTTCTTTATTGTTATTATCGCAATACCTTCGTGTCATCGGATTATAATAAATTGTATTTGTTTCACCGATAACCTGGTAATTACCCATTTTATCTATCATTTTATCAAGATAAATTGGCTTGTAATAATCATCGTCTTCAATGATAAAAACAATATTTTCCTTTTTATTATCTACTTTAGCCAATCCGGCAGATAAATTCCGTGCCTGTGTATTTTCGCCAGGCGACCAGGCAGGACGGGGAAAAACTTTAATAATTTTCCAATTTTCTTTAAAATCATCTTTAATAAATTCTGTTGTTACTGGAATACAATCATCAACTATAATCCAGGTAACCTCGCCTTTATAAGTTTGGTTTCGCATCCATTCAGCACAGTGCTGTATCTGCATAGGTCTTGAACCAGTCGGAGTAATTAAATAGATCATTTTATAAATATTAATAAAACTTCATCGTATCTGCCTGTTTCTTTGCGTTTGTCTATCGTCAAAAATTCATATCCTAACTTTTCGAACGCTTGTGTTTGATTGTCATAATCCTGGATATCTTCAATAATAAGCAGTCCTCCTTTTTTAAGTAACGGATAAATTAATTTAACGATAAATAATTGGTCTTCCAACTTGTGAGATCCATCATCAATGACAATATCAGGAATAAAATCCTTGAAATATTTTTTAGTAAGAGTATTTGAATCTTTGATTTCCGTCTTAACTCTTTGTCCTGTTTCAACTTCAGTCAGTAAATTCAAGGCTTTGGCATCCGCAATAAATGGTCTTTCTTCTGTATTGTCGATAGCTTTTATTTTTGCATATAGGAAATACTTCTCCCACAGTCTTAAACTGCCCTTGTACTGGTATCCGATCTCAAAGATATTAACCTCCCGATCCCTAAATTGACTAAACATCAGATCGTAATAAGGTAAGTAATTATGTAAAACCCCTTTATCGGATAGAAAATATTCACCTTCTTTGTTGAGATCAACCAAGGAATCTTTAACGTAGTTACTTCTATCGTATCTTACTGAATAATGCGACTTTCCTGCATTGAACTTTTCAATGTCATTCATTCTTGAATTATGAAACTCAAATATCTTAGCTTCTTTATTCGTGCCAATCCACATCTCCCTTCCGTATTTCCAATCCATATCCAAATACGAATGATCAAGTGAGTTAATATACTTACACGTTGCCCACCAGAATGCTCCTGAAAAATGAGGATACTTTCCGTACACCGTATCCGTGTTCCACAATACCCCACAGGCATCGTAACCTTCGTTCAGTTTATCCACGCAATCCCGCCAACGTTCTACTGTGAAATATTCCATATACTTTCTCCAGTCTTCTGTCGGAAGGTCGTAATGGCTTATACCTTTAGAATGAAAAAACAATACGTAATCTTCAGGATTTGCTTTTGAGTAATCCCGTACCCATCTCATCGTATCCGCAAGTTCATTATTTTCCTTATAGACAATAATCTCAACTTTTGTTTTCCCCTTCCAAAAATCCCGTACCCATTCAGCACCGTTTACTGTATCAACTAAACCGATATATACCTTGTCAGCTTCTTCATAAAGTCCTGATAAGATAAGATCATTAAACTGATCTGTTAGCACCTGTTTGTAATTTCCGTAAAGGAATCCGTGATATACTATTATCATAATATTTTAATATCTGGAAACATAACTATATACTTACCTTTGTATTGATTCTTTAATGAGTTCATAATGTAATCTCTGAAATTATGCGCTAAGATTAATATGTAATCCAGCTTTGTCTTTTTATATACAGGATGAAAATAATTCAAAACACTTCTATCCACAACCTGAATGCCTGTCCCAGGAACAAACTTATCCTGCTTAAATGGAGTGTCATCAATGATGAATTTTATCGTGTTAAAATCAATCCCGCAGGTATTAAGGAATACACACCCCTTTGCTGCTGCCCCGAAACAAGCTATGTTTTTCCCTTCTTTGATAAGTCCCTGGATGAACTCTTTGAAAATCTCTATCTTTTCAATTGTTCTTTTGCCCCACTTAAGATAATATTCAAGAGTAAGTGTTTTTTCTAAGTTCAAAAACGAATCAATAGTACTATCCGGTTGCCTTTTAGATGTTTTTTTAGCTGCCAGAACTCTCAAGGTGCCGGCGTGCATATCGTGGTAACTGACGTTGATAACCTTTAGTCCCTCTTGTGACAATAGATCAATGATGTTTTTCAGGTTGTAATAATAAATATGTTCGTGATATACCTGGTCGTAGTTATCATTTGCCAGAGTTGTAAGAAGATAAGGGAACTCCAAGCACCATACGCCCTCGTTTGTCAGATTCTTGTAAACGCCCTTAACAAAAGATCGTATCTCAAAGGTGTGTTGAAAAACATTAGTTGAGATAATAAGTTTCGCTTTCGCAGGCAAATGTATTTTTTCGTCAAAATATTCATTCACATATTGAATTCCTGCTTTTTGATTGTCATCTATAAAACTAACAGAACAATCTACATTTATATAAATTACAGACCTGTTTTCCCTGCGAAATTCCTTAATTAAACTCCCGTCATTACCCCCTATATCTACAACTAAATCCATGTTATTCAATGTGATATATCTTGACAAGTAATTATACATGTCTATACAGTGATCAAGATACGGTTTGTTTGTTCCTGACCGGTATAGATAATTATGAAATAAATTATTTTTATTTATCACTTGTGTTAAAGTTGTAAGATTGCTTTCGGTAAAAACCTGTATAGCAAGTGGAAACTTAACACACTGTAATGAATCTTCTCTTGTCTTACAAAGATTATTCACCAATGGGACGTTACCTAAATTGAGGTATTCAACTTTTTCAGTACTTCCTGTAATCGGGCATATATTCATGATAAATCAGGTGTTAATAAGTGTTTAGCTTTATAATTTTCATTCTGTAAACTGTTAAATACAGCATAATTTATATTAATTTTATTTCTATCCGTCATTTTAATTTCATGATATTGATGAAAAACAAACGGTTCGGTGCAGAGTTCTATTTCTAAACCCAGACGGCGGATCTGCAAAAGAAAATAATCATCATCATACCATATACCATCGCAAAAACGTTCATCAAATCCGTTTAGCTTCTTTAAATTCTCAACTGTTATAGCTGAACAAAAATGGGTAAATCTCGGCCGGTATAAAGGATGGTTGTACCACGCACTCTCGCCGTCAAAAGTCATACATTTGTTTTTTATCTCATAATTATACGGAGTTTCCCCTGATCCAAGCGAATAACAGGCAAAAGAAATATATGTCTTATCTGTAACACTGTCTGAATAGGAAATTATATCTCCATTATGAAATATCTCTGCATGCTGCATGATAATTTTATCCGGATGCATGTATTTTAAAGCATAGTAAAACCCGTAGTTATGCGCAGATATATAGCTTTCTCCTTTAATTCTTAATATCCGTATTTCAAATGGATATGAATTTAAAGTTAATGGCTCAGTGCTGTTATTATCTATAATTAAAACATTGAAATTTTCATGTTTTGACTGACAAAACGATTCAATCGTTCTTAAAAGCTGTTCTTTCCTATTCCAGTATAAAATAACTATCGTGATCATAAATTATAACCTCCTGTTCTGCTTACTGTTCCACACCATTCATGCACAAAATATGTACAAGATTTCTTTTCTATGCTGTTTCGAAGATCATCGGCAACAAGTTGTTCATGCTGAATCGGTGGACAGGCTTTCATTGTATTTAACATTGGCGCACCAAGTCGCATTGGTAAAGGATAATTTAATGCTATCTCCCTGTTGATAAGTGCAAAAGAAGGGTGTAAATATTTGATCCCGTTCGGAACATTTACCCCTAATTCATTCACCTCGCTTATATCACCTATGCCGTAACTTTCTGGTCTTAGTTTTGACTGAAGATCCTCAATA
>Ga0265297_10009114_pt1 | contig 12966 bp, 11 predicted proteins | sample Munlanlwell13791_FD_192502 | JGI IMG/M metagenome (GOLD analysis project Ga0265297, IMG submission 192502) | Leachate microbial communities from a municipal landfill in Southern Ontario, Canada - Leachate well 137-91 | ecosystem: Engineered > Solid waste > Landfill > Unclassified | place...
AGCCAATTTAACAGGCACGCCACCTCTGCCTGTCCGAGGACCTTTGTTGACCGTCGCGGGGGCGTTCTATGTCCTCCCAAAGAATAGGTTGCGGCATTTTCGGGAGAGACCCCCACGGGCCCCTCGCGCCTCCCCACTTAAATCATGGGGGTGCGAAACTTGAGAACTGATTAAAAAGGCATGTCATTCACACTGAATATGGCCATCAGCATAGAAATGACGATGAATCCCACGACCAAGCCCATGACGAGAATCATGGCAGGCTCCAGAAAGCTGATCAGTCTCTTGACCGTGTTCTTTACCGCCTTGTCGTAGTTTTCTGCCACCTTCAGGAGCATGGCGTCCAGTCTGCCCGTCTCTTCTCCCACCGTGATCATCTGAATAGCCAGCGACGGGAATATGCCGCTGTCGCTCAGTGGCTTTGAGAGCCGGTCTCCCTCTTTTACCCGGTTGTAAACCGTATCCATCGCCCCGACAATCACCCGGTTATTCATAACATCTTTTACCAGACGGAGGGCTTGAAGAATGGGCACCCCGCTTTTCGTCAGGGTCCCCAGGGTCCTGGCAAACCGCGCCACTTCAACCTTTTTCACCAAATCCCGTGTCACCGGAAAACTCAGCTTTTTTTCATCAAACCGCAACCGACCGGCAGGTGATCTCAAATAGCGTCTTATAAAAAAATATCCCCCGCCTATTCCCCCGAGGAGAAGCCACCAGTAGCCGCGTAGCGTGTCGCTCAATCCCAGCAGAAACCTCGTACTCAGGGGAAGGGTCTGACCCATATCCGAAAATATGACAGCAAATTTAGGGATGACAAACGTCAAAAGAACGATAATGGAGATGCCGCCAACAAAAACCAAAAAAAGCGGATACACCAGGGCCGATTTCAGATAGTCTATCAGGTCCTGAGAGCTCTCTAAAAATTCACCCAAACGAACCAGCACGATCTCCAATACCCCACCCGTCTCTCCAGCCCTCACGGTGTTCACATACAGGGTAGAGAAAAGCCTTGGATGCCTGGACAGGCCGTCTGAGAGGTAACCGCCTCCCTGGACTGTTTTGAGAATATCCCGCTCCATTTCCCGTACCTGCTCTTTTTCCGCAGCATCAATCAGAATGGATAGCGCCCTGTCCACCGGAAGACCCGCTCCTAAAAGGGTTGCGAGGTCTTGGGTAAAGATCATGACATCCCTTGAAGATACCCTTTTAAAGAACGATCCAAAAAACTTTGAAACGTCCCCACTGAAAATTTTGGCCTTTCCTTTTTGGCTGTTTATCCGTATGGGGATGAGTCCCATCCTGTGAAGTTCGGACACGACCTCCTTTTCTTCTTGTGCTTCGAGGCTCCCGTCAGAGATCTTTCCAGAGTTATCGGTCGCCTTGTATGAATATACCGCCATCTCTATTTTGAGAGGGTAACCCTCAACACCTCCGATATGGTGGTGACACCCTCTTTAACTTTACGCCAACCGTCCTGACGCAAGGTCACCATCCCCTTCTTTGAGGCCAGATCCTTTATCATCTCTGTCGTGGCACGATTGGTGATCTCTCTTCTGATGTCGCCATCCACAGGCAAATACTCAAAAATGGCGATCCGTCCGCGAAAGCCGGTGTACCTGCATTCCTCACACCCTTTTCCGGCAAAAAACTGAATCTCTTCCGTTTCCTCAGGGCTTAGCCCCATTGACCGTATGAGTCGCTCTTCCGGCATGACCGGTTCCTTGCAATGCGGACAGATCACCCTCACCAGACGCTGAGCCAGGACCCCCAGCAGGGTTGAGCTTAAAAGGAAACTTTCTACTCCCATCTCCAGAAGCCTGGAGATGGCCCCTGCCGCATCGTTGGTGTGGAGAGTGCTGAAAAGGAGATGGCCGGTCAAGGCCGACTGAATGGCGATCTCGGCCGTCTCCCGGTCCCTGATCTCTCCCACCAGGATGATATCTGGGTCCTGGCGCACAATGGACCGAAGACCATTGGCAAAGGTCAGGCCAATCTTGGGCGTGACCTGAATCTGGTTGACGCCGCCCAACTGATACTCAACCGGCTCCTCCAGGGTAATAATCTTGTTTTCCGGTGAGTTTATCTTGGCAAGGGTGGTATACAGCGTCGAGGTCTTACCGCTCCCAGTGGGCCCTGTTACCAGGATCATTCCATAGGGCTGCGAGATCAGTTCCATATATTGGTCAAACATCTCTTTGGGAAAACCGAGTTTCTCCAGATCCAAAATCAGGGTATCCCTATCCAAAATCCGCATAACCACGCTTTCGCCAAAGAGCGTGGGAATGGTTGAGACCCTGAAATCGATCTCCTTATCGGCGATCTTGAGCTTGATCCGTCCATCCTGGGGTAGGCGCCTCTCCGCTATGTCCAGCTTGGCCATGATCTTGACCCTGGAGATGATGGCCGCCTGGAGCCGCTTGGGAGGGGCTTCAACATCGTGGAGGACGCCGTCAATGCGGTAGCGCGCCTTGAATTCGTTTTCAAAGGGCTCGAAGTGGATGTCGCTGGCCCGCTGCTCCACCGCATTGAAAATCAGCCGGTTTACCAGTCGTATAATGGGGGCCTCCGAAGCGAGGTCTCTCAGATGATCCGCATCCTCGACCCCCTCTGAAGAGAGTTCATAAATATCCTTACCCGCCTCTTCAATAATAGTCTCCAGGGACTGGGTCCCTGCGCCGTATAATCGCTCTATGGCATCCAGAATGTCTCCCTCTTTCCCCAGAACCGCATCGATCCTTATCCCATAGGCCAATCTCAGCGCGTCAATGATGTAGAAATCATCCGGGTCCGCTATGGCAATTCGCAGGAAGTCATCGCCCATCTCCAAGGGAACAAACCGCGACTCCTTCATCATCTTGTCCGAGAGGTTGTCGATGACGACCGGCTCTTTTGGATATTCACTAAATGGAATAGGGGCCATGATGCCTTGACATTAAATGGGAGAAATTGAACAATTAATTGATCCTCACCAATACAGCGTTTCTCATCAGGTCTTAAAGTAGTTGATTACACTCTGAATGATCCCTTCCAGGTCATAGGATGGCTCAAATCCAATGGCCCCCTTCAGCTTGCTGATGTTGGGGCAACGCCTTTCCATATCCTCGAAGCCAGGCCCATACGCCCGATCATATGGAATATGGTCAATCTCCGAATCGCTTCCCGTCATCTCTTTCACTTTCTGTGCCAGATCGTTGATCGAGACCTCCTGATCGTTCCCCACATTATAGATTTCTCCTTCTGCGGAGGGATCGTCCATGAGCCGGATAATAGCCCCAACCGCATCGTCCACATGCATGAAGCTTCGGGTCTGGTTCCCGTCTCCATATACGGTGATCGGCTTGCCCAACAGGGCGCTCTGGACAAATCCAGGCAGGACCATGCCGTACCGGCCGGTCTGGCGAGGGCCTACCGTATTAAAGAGGCGCCCTATAACGACCGGCAGCTTCTTTTCATCGAAATAGGCCAGGGCAAGGAACTCATCGAGGGTCTTGGAACAGGCGTATGCCCATCGTCTTTTTTTGACCGTCCCCATCACACGGTTGTTGTCTTCCGACAAATCATGCTCCACGTGTTTTCCGTAGATCTCCGAGGTGGAGGCGATAAAAGCCTTCTTTTTGAAGCGGTTGGCCAGCCGCAATACCACCTCGGTCCCCTTCACGTTGACCTCCAGCGTCTCCACCGGATGGTCCATGACATTGCGCACCCCAACGGCTGCAGCCAGGTGATAGACACGATCGGCTTTAAAAATCAATTCGTTCATAACCGATTCATTTAAGATCGTATCCACCACCAGGTGAAGTCTCTCATGTCCCTGGATCCTTGCAAGATTAGCCAGCTTACCGGTCCATAGATTGTCAATCACAAAGACCTCGTCCCCCCGCTCCAAGAGCCTCTCGGTCAGATGCGACCCGATGAATCCTGCGCCGCCCGTAATCAGGGCCCTTTTCATCTCACCCTGTTGTATCAATGCCGCCATCTTTGTCCTTTCCCCTGTACGCCATATGCCAGTCCGAGCTTATGGCTCCGCTTCTTCGCTTACAACCCACGCAAGCGACGAACTAGTTTGATTGGTTAATGATTCTGACTTGTTGTCTCGGGAACCGCCCCCAAGCCGCAAGGCCGTAGGGTCTGCGCTATGCCCTCAGCTTTAGACCCGTAGCACCTACTCCGTCACCCTTTCAAGGGCCCAGTCCTCTATATCTACTTCAAGGGAGCGTTGCAGCAGCTCGATAGAGACGACCACCCTGTCCGACTTTCCCTTGCGCCGAAGGTAAAAACCGGTCAACCCCTTGAGCGGTCCTTCCATAATCATCACCCGTTCTCCCTCCCGCATTAATGCGCGATTCTGAACCGTTCGGTCGGTTCCGTCAAGGATCATGAGCGACGAGATCTCTTGATCGTCTGCAGGGACGGGCTGCCCCTTAAAAGAGACCATCCAAACAACTCCAATGGTCTTGATAATCTGGTGATAAGCCTCAGGCACCAGAAGTGAGCGGACAAACACGTAGCCCGGAAGCAGGGGGATCAATATTTTTTTGCGCCGATCCTTCCGTCTGCTCATCACCTGGATCTTCGGCAGAAAGGCCTCCAGGGACTTGCCGCAGAGACCCTCATAAACCTTCTGCTCAAATCGGCTGCGGGTATAAAGGGCATACCACTTGAGGGAGTCTTGAGTCTCGATTGTCGATTGATGATGGATCATACGCTGCAGTCACAGACCTCGTTAAAGGGTAAAAGGGACGCATCAGGGGATTCACAATGTCTCGATCTTACCAGGGTCCACTCCCTTTTCAATGAGATACGCTATGTCCCGCGCCGTATCATCCAGTCGTGTGACAAGGATGGCATGCCAGTCTCCTCTGGTGAGGCGTTCGGGCCCTTCGGCCATCAACTCAAAAAAAACTCTTCCATTTCTCTTTTCGTCCACAATCCCCGCAAGATGTATGCCTGTAAGCTGAATATAGAGATAGGCCAGTTCAGCGACCTCTCCTGCGCCGAAAAACAGGATGGACCGGATCTGTTTTCTCTCCATGTCCATAAATTTATCTACTAATATCTTCTTGATATCCCTGTAAAATCTTGCCGAGTACTGTAAATACTCCACCGTCAGCCGGGTCTTTCTGGCCACACCCTCAGGGGTCAGGAAATATTTCACCCGGTTGCTGGGCATGGTCTTGACCTTGAAATACCCTTTACTGACCAGTCTCTTCAAAAAGGTATTGACCAGCCCCAGGGAAAGATTCAGACGTCGGGAAAGTTCTCTCTGACTGGAGCCCCCGTCCTGCTCGATTTCCCCCATCAACCGGAGAATGTGAATATCCTGTTTATCCATCTATACCAAAAGATACAATTCCTATCGCCTGACCGGAAATCACGCCCTGCCGTGATTCAGGCATTAACTAATAAACCTCACCCACCCCCCTGAGGGCCTTTACATCAACGCATGACGCGCGGCCTGCAAACGATAGTTCATTAATTGAACGGCCTTGTCAAGGAAAATTTGACAATCCCTGAGGTTGCAATTACACTCAGCCCCGCGTATTTTCAAATTAATATCCGGTCTGGCATCAGGAATCCCTGCCATGTATCGGAAGGAGATGATAATAATGGAATGCAATAACGAGAAAAATCTTAAGACATGTAATTGTACCTATACCCGCTGCCCACGCAAGGGGATTTGCTGCGAGTGCATTGCCTATCATTTGAGAATGAGGGAACTCCCGGCGTGCTGTTTTCCCAAGGAGGCCGAGGCCACCTATGACCGCTCTTTTGAATATTTCTCGAGACTTGTTCAGGCAGGAAAGGTGTGACAGGGGTGGTCGGGACGACTGGATTTGAACCAGCGACCCCCGCGTCCCGAACGCGGTGCTCTACCAGACTGAGCCACGTCCCGACAACGGGTGTATGTATAACCGATTTCTAGTTGCCTGGCAAGTATAATTTATCTCCTGTAATTTCCACAAAATTCTCCATCATTCGCGCAGTGGCCCCCCATATCATGAAATCTCCGTATTCGAATGCCGCAGTTTCATATATCACACCCTCATATTCCACGGGATATCGCCGCCGTTCTGTACCGCCGCCATAAAAGACAGCCAGGGGCACGGTGATCACCTGCCTCACCTCGGCAGGATTCGTGGCAAGCCCGTCCATAGAGCCAATCCACCCTACAAACGGATGAATCACGTAATTAGAGGCCACGGTCAAGGCATCGTCGATTCTACCTAAGAGTTTGATATTCTCTTCAGAAAGGCCGATCTCCTCATAGGTTTCTCTTAAAACCGTCTCTTCGACGGAGCCATCTTTCTCCTCGACCCCGCCACCGGGAAACGATATCTGGCCTTTATGGTGTTCGACCCGGTTGGTCCTCTGTGTGAAGAGGACCTTGCAAACGCCATCCTCTTCCAGCAGGGGCACCAGCACACCGGCGTGTCGATATCCCGATGTCCCGGCATCCACCACCCTCGGCTCCCTGGAGTTCAATATCTCGCCAATCGCATCAGGCAGGCATCTTTGATCAAATACTACCATCTTTTAGCACAGGCTACCCAGTCTCTATTGGAAAGCTGACATTCAAGCATAATTCAAATGCTGATTGTGGCATTTCTGCCCTTTTTCCGCACCGTAAGCTTAGGATTTCGGATTTTTTGCTCAACCGCTATGAGATCCCGTACATCTCGATGTATGCATCAAATTCCGACTTCGTCCTTTCGTCAATGGGCATGCGACGCCCCTTGATCATGACCGGGGTCTTCTCCTTATATAAATAATCAACTACCTCCCTGATCCCCGCAACAGAGAAGACCGGAATTCCGCTCCTGGCGACGAAGTCCTGAATAGCGTTTTCTCCCTTTTGTCCTAACAAGACCTTTCCATCATGGTCATACACCGCAGTGGTCTGTTCCCGGTCGAGCCCGATCCCAATGCCTATCACGTGATACGACTGACCGGTTGCATGGGCCTCAGCTTCAAGCTTTTCCAATAGTTCAAACTTGGTCCCCATGGAAGTGGCCACATCATCCACGATAAAAATCCGGCAGCCGTCAAACAAAGACCGGTTCACAAACATGCTTTGCGACACACTTCCTTCGCCGTGGGTCTTGGCCTCTTTTCGGTCATACTCGAATGCCAGATCCATCCGGTGCCGCTCCCAGAGGGCAATGGCAGTTGAAAGGGCAATGGCGCTCCCCTTGTAAGAGGGTCCCAGGATAATGTCAACTCGATCTACAGTACCCTTCGTGACCAACATCCCGGCAAAAAATGATCCCATCTCAAGTGCCAGGCGTCCGGTTTTGAACATGGCCATATTAACAAAATAAGGTGTGGGACGGCCATCTTTCAAGATGAGCTTTCTATCAAAGAAAAGAGCCCCTGTTTCCGCTAAAAACAACGCAAACCGTTCCTTATAGGATTCCATACGAGAACATCTCCCCTTAACGTCCATTACACAACAATGGACCCACTATCCAAGAGTGCTTTTGTTTATTTGTTCTGTCACAAAAAAAAGAATTTTGCAAGCGCTCACACGATCCGAGTTCCCCGTTTTGGCTGCCCATTTAAACTCTCAATTTCTGAACCCAAAACCTGACCACCGACTGGGTTGAAGACATGGCCCGCCTGAGTATGATTGATTCTATCGCCTTTATCACCAAGAGGGCCTCATCTTTTTCAGCCGCATAGCCCTGCCCAATCCCTCGCGGGCAGCTTTGAAGCCGGGTTTAAGTTTTAGCGCCTGAGAAAAAGCATGAATAGCTCCACCATAATCTTCAAAGCGCATCAATGCCATGGCCATTTGATAGTGGGCCTCAGGAGAATGGGGCAGTATCTCAATGACTCTGGAAAAGTGCCGTAGGCTCTCCTTCTTGTTCCCCTGCAACATAGCAGCAAGGCCAAGGTTCATGTGCGTTTCCGGATTGTTAGGCTGACTTTCGAGGGCTTTTGAAAAATGGTCGACCGCCTTTTCCATATTTCCCTGTTGCGCGAAAACAATACCCAAATTATTATGCGCTTCAACATATTCAGGCTTTCTTTCAATTGCACGGTTTAGATGATGAATGGCATCATCCAGCTTTCCCTGACGCATCAAGGCGATCCCCAGATTACAGTCTAATGTTGCATCTCGGGGTCTCGTTTTTAACGCCTGAGATAAAAGGCGAACGGCCTCCTCAAGCCTTCCTTCCTGGATTAGAACCACACCCAAGTTGTCTTCTGCCATTGTAAAATTCGGATGAATCTGTAACGCCCTTGAATAGCTCTCTATAGCCTTCTTCAGGTCTCCCTGATCGCGAAAGGCATTCCCCAAATTAAAATGTCCTCTGTAATTTTTTGGGCTCTTGGTTACTACATCTGTCCACAGCGTAACCCTATCGCGATAGACCTGATTCCGATTGAAGGCAGCAGATCCCAGACCGATGATCAAAATACCAACAATACCCATGCGCCACCATTGATTAAGCGGCAATACAAAAAACAGCACATACGACAGCACAAGTGCAAAACCGAACATGGGAAGGTATAGCCGGTGTTCAAAAAGGGCATCCCTGATTGGTATAATGCTGGATTCCACCGATAACGTAATAAAAAAATAAAAGATGCCGAATGCGAGTGCTGGTCGTCTTTTGAGGTTCCAACCAGCGATGACCAATATGCTTATCAGTATGAGGAATGCCCACGGAGTAAAGCCGTCAAAAAAGCCACTTTTGAACGGATACATGTAATCCAAATTTTGGCCGAAAGGGCAAAATAGCAAACGGATATATATTGTTATTACATTAAACTGGGTGCAAAGGTACTGCCAACGGCTGACCTTGCCGGTTTCCTTGGTATAGCTGGAGACATCCTCCAAAAGCCTGCCGAAATCAATTTCACCTTGAGTAATTCCTACCAAATATAGAATAAGGACTCCAAACAAAATAAAAACAAGGAATAAGGATATCCCTCGTATTTTCCAGCTCCCCCACCTTTTATCAAGGAGAAGTAACTCCACCAAAAGAATAGCGCCGGGGATACTGGCCGCATTCTCCTTGCTCAAAAATGACAAAACGGCACAGATAAAGGAAAGCACAAAATAAATTAAAGACCCGAATCTGAATTTGAAAATAGAAGGGATGATGGACACCTGGTCATTACAGGTTCTATTATTACTGTACGCCCTTGCCTTGATGTAAAGAAGGATGCACGCAATATAAAACATACCAGCCAAAGATGTGTATCGCTGAATGGTATAGGTCACTGCCTGAGTCTGAAGCGGGTGGGCTACAAAAATTAACGCTGCAAATAAAGCGGCAAAGCGTATCGCTGTTGGGTCCTCGTTCGCCGTAGATAAACAATCGCCGGTTGGCAGGGTTTGCTCATTGGGTCTTGGATCTGGAGTAACCGGCCGGTCCTTTACCTGCATCAAAATAGTGAGCGTCAAGAAATAGACAAGAAATCCATTCAAGATGTGAATTATCAGATTGACTAGATGGTATCCAAACACATGCAATTTGCCGAATTCATAATTAAGGGCAAATGTTAGGTCTCCTAGCGGTCTATGAGAGAGGAGTATTTTTGGGGAAAAATAGTTGCGAAGATCTCTGATTGTCTCCTTCTCTTCAATCTGTCTCAAATCATCAAAAACGAAAGGGACATTAAATGTATTTGAATAGATGATCGAGGTGATGATGAAAATTACGAGCATCGACGCATAAGTTTTTATTGAATTCTTTTTAATCATAGCTCTGTCCTCAGCTGGGCCGAATCACTGGCTGAATGAGACCCCCTGTTCAGTCAGGCAAAGCTCACCAACGCGGGCGATTCCCTCAACTCAACAAGTGGTCAGGTTTCGGCGTCAGAAGTTGGGTCAAGGGGTTAATCGGGAAACCTAAACGGGGGAACCGAGAACCTGTTGGCACTTACCAATTTCTTGTTTTTCGTGACATGCAACCAGGGCGTAACTGCGCATACAACTTTTTGTTTGAATAACGCCAATCACACAACTCAAAAACCCTATTTCAACAAAATAATTTAGGCTGTAAAAACTTCATTTTGGCAAGGCGAAAAAAAACAGCCGTCTTTAAACAGCCAAGGCCATATTTAACACTTCGGCCAAAATTGATCGATGAGGCTTCGCTGAAATACTTAGTGGGACAGCTGACCTCTGCGATCACAAAACCCGACCATATTATTCGCGCCAGCATCTGGTTATCGAAAACAAAATCATCGGAATTCATCTCAATAGGCACTTTTTCAAGCAGGTGCCTTGAAAATGCCCGATAACCGGTATGGTATTCGGAAAGTTTGGCACCCAGAAGGATGTTCTCAAACAAAGTGAGAAGCCGATTTGAAACGTATTTCCAGATGGGCATGCCGCCTTTGAGGGCATATCCACCTAAAATCCGAGAGCCAAGCACACAGTGATACAATCCGCTGCCGATCATCGACGCCATGGCTGGGATCAGTTTAGGTGTGTACTGATAGTCAGGGTGAACCATGATAATGATGTCGGCGCCCGCCTCAAGAGCCAACCTGTAACAGGTTTTCTGATTGGCCCCATACCCCTCATTAAAGTCATGGACGTGGACCGTTGTGTTGGGAAGCGTATTGGCGATTTTGACGGTTTCATCACAGCTGCGGTCGTCCACCACGATCACGTGATCCACAACCTCCTGCGCCATCACCTCATTATGGGTCTTGAGCAGCGTAGCCGCTGCATTATACGCCGGCATCACCACGATAACCTTTTTGTTTCTAAACAAAACCCACCTCAAATGCCAGATTTTTCCAAACTTCCAATAGAGCTATCCCTTGGTTTCATAGTGCCGCTTGTATACCATAAAGTGATCCGCTTTCCAAAATCATTGTGAAAGACCGATACTATCTAATCAATCCAAGTCGAGTTCGGCACAACCTCTGCCAAATTCTTTTCATTGACAGAAGACCACGCAAAATGCCATAATCATAGCATGTTTAACTCTGCTTAACTGAGTGTTTATACTAACTTGTCAAGGCGGCGCATGCGAATACTAGTCATCGTCCCCATCTACAATGAATGGCCCCACCTCCTTCCGGTTCTCAAAGGGCTGAGGCAGCACTTCTCCCACATCCTGGTGGTGGATGACGGGAGCGAGGATAAGTCTTTTCTGTCGCATCTGAAGCATGAGGGGTTCGAGTATCTCAGCTTCCCCTTCAATCTGGGCCATTGGAACGCCGTCCAGGCAGGATTTCGATTTGCCCTCAAAAAAGGGTACGAGGCGGCGATTACCTTTGACGGCGACGGCCAGCACCTGCCTGAGGGGGCACTCAAGATTGCGCCTTACTTGAACGAGGGGTACGATCTGGTGGTCGGCAACGACAACGGCCGAGGAACTCTCGCCAAAAAGCTTTGCTGGAGGGCGCTCAACTGGTTGGCGGGACTTGAGATCCAGGATTTTACTTCTGGTCTCCGGGGCTACAGCCAATCGACAATGAGGGCATTCATCGGCGGTCCCTTTTTGAACCTTCATTACCAGGATTTGGGGGTCCTATTCATGGCCCAGAAAATAGGGCTCAAGATGGTCGAGGTGCCTACTCCCATGGCGGAGCGGGCCGGTGAAAAATCGCGGGTTTTTCCCACACTCACCAGCGTCATCAGTTATATGTGCATTACCCTGATATTCATTCTTGCGAGAAGACCATGATCCCATATAAGATCACCACCACCATTATCGGCGCTGTTATTTTTTTGATTATATTGACCCTGGTTCGCCGCGGCAAACTCCAGGAAAAATTCGCCTTAACCTGGTTTGCCATCGGCATTATCGTTGTGTTCCTCGGGCTGTTCCCGGTCATTATCGACAAGATCGCCCGGATTATTGGGATCACCTATCCGCCCGCCCTCCTCTTTGCCATGGCCGTGGGGGTCCTGTTGATCCAGAATCTGTATCTGTTTATCTTTTCTTCCCAAAACGAGGTCCGCATAAAAGAACTTATTCAACAAGTGGCCGTACTTAACAAACTGGTGGACGACCTGGCCACCAAAGACAACCCAAATCCTGCCCCCACAAACCGTACAGATTCGTCCCCTGCACAGACTCCCTCGATAAAATAGAACAAAACAGGCATGCCTTAAACCCCTAATTCCCTATACACATCGATAATCTGTCTCGCCACGGACCGGATATGAAACACCTCTTCAAGTCGCTCTTTTCCCCTCATCCCCACCCATTCGCACAATCCCGGATGGGAAACCAGTCGCTCAAAGAGATCCGCGAGCGAGACCGGATCGCCCGGTACCGTCAGGAACCCGCACGATCCTTTCCTCACCACCCACCCGGCGCCGGACCCGGGGATATCGCTCACCACCAGGGCCTTGCCGTATCTCATGGCCTCCAGCAACACGATCCCGAACGCCTCGGTCCTCTCTATAGACTGGAGCGAGAGGAGATCGCAGGTGGCCATGAGGGCCTGAAGCTCCCGGTCGGGGAGACCTCCCCTTAGCCTTATCCGTCCTGTTACCCCGCTTTTTGAAATCTGCGACTGAAGGGTATCCCGCAAAGCGCCGTCGCCCACAATCTGAACCGCAACCCCGGGAACCCTTGCTGCGGACTGAATCAGCACATCGAACCCTTTATAATAGGTGAAGCGGCCCACCGCCAAGACCTTTAGCATCCCAGGGCTCCAGCTTCTCTCGGCCTCTTTGAGGAGCGGCGCATCTGGCCAGGCAAGCCTTTCCGGATCGATCCCCAAAGGGATCACGCGGCACTTAGAGGTCCATCTCGTGAGGGGTTCGCTGTATTCCAGGTAGGGCTCAGACGCCACAATAACCCTTTTCGCCCTCTTGAGGACTGCCTGCTCCAAGGGACGATAGATCTGGTAGGCAGCCTTGAGGCGACGATCAATGGTCGAAGGAACCACATCCGACTGCCACTGAATAATCCAGGGAAGGGATCGGGCCTCGGGGATCAGTAGACTCCAGCATGCGGACGGATTTGGGAAATGAAGGTGGAG
>Ga0265297_10009115_pt1 | contig 12962 bp, 33 predicted proteins | sample Munlanlwell13791_FD_192502 | JGI IMG/M metagenome (GOLD analysis project Ga0265297, IMG submission 192502) | Leachate microbial communities from a municipal landfill in Southern Ontario, Canada - Leachate well 137-91 | ecosystem: Engineered > Solid waste > Landfill > Unclassified | place...
CTAAGGGAAGAAAGGGCGAGGAGGAATTATATCAAATATTGATGCAACCAATCATGACAATTCCTTGTTCGGAATGTGGAAGAGAAACAGAAATAGAAAGTATTCATACAATTGATGGTGATCCTATTTGCTCATCGTGCTTGTGGGACAAACAAAATGAATAAAGATGAGATTGTGGTTTGTATAGGAAATTATTTGGAACGGCACGAATATGTTGAAGCGTCCTGTATCCAAAAACAAATCATGAATTCATCCGTAGAAAAGAAAATTATTCCTGCCAAAGAAATTGAAGACATTTTAGAGTTTTTAGTGATGGCCGGATTTTTAGAAATTTATGTAGCAAACGAGCATTGTCCGGCAATTTATATGAGGTTTATACCGGATATTATTAAAAAGAAGTTGAGAAAAATATGAAAGATTATCCAGAAAAAGTTGCATCTATATTAAAATTTATTAGAAAAAGTATAAAAAACGGATTGTTAACGGATGCCGATATAAGATTAAAAAAGGAAGAAGATGGAAATTATATAATATATGGGCAATACAAAATTGGAAATACAATTATGTTTTTATCTGCAACAGATAATACAGCAATTGATAAAACATAATAAAATCCATCTATTTATGTTACTTAAGGAAAAATAATGGGAAAAGAAATTAAAGTATATTTCAAAAGAACTTTGCCGAACGAAAGAGAAATATTTAGCGGTCAATCTAAGCGAGTAGCCATTTCTGGAGAAGAAGATGATTATGCTTCATATGTTGAAACAGATATGCGGATATCTGTGAATGATGTTGGGGATATTTATCTTTATGATTATACAAGTAGCGATTCTAGTATTTTTATTTATTCAGATCAGTTAGAACATTTTGAAGAGGCTTTGAAAATTGCTTTTGCTCAAAGAAAATTAAACCCTTGACAAATCCTGAAAATGTGCTATACTTATTGAAATTAAGGAGATAATATGAGACTTTGGCACATTGATCTTATTCCAAAACTTCCTAGTTGCAAAGACTATAAAGGATGTAGTAATCAGCTTGGAGGACAACATACAGAAATTAGAATGATCTTAGGAAGTATTGCAAAGCATGGCGAAGTAAATCATTCTACGGTCAATTATGTCAATAATCATCCATTGTATTATCTGAAGGCATATGGTTTGGTCGTAATGCAGGAAATGAGAAAAAGAGGATTCAATATCTCTCAAGATATTTTTCGTGAATATTATAGTGATATAGATGCTTATGATATGTTTATGCAATATCGAGATGGTGGTATAGAAACGATATACCCAGAGCATGATAATGAGTATTTGGAAGAGTGTTTGGTTAATTTGAAAGGGAAAGGGATTGTGATTTAAATAGGTTAGAATGAATAATATTAACAATAAATTTATAACAATTTGTGATAGGCATGGCAAAATAATAGATTGGGCAAAAGATATTCAAAAATTCAAAGTTTCTGATTATGATAAACCAGAGAATATGTTAAACGATATTCAAAGGCTAGCTATATGGATTGAAGAAGAGACATATAGTGCAAAAGAATCTGGAAGTGATATGGAATATCGTTTGAATGAATATTATGATGCGATCAAATCTTTGGGTTTTGAAAGAATAAAATAAAAACCCAATAAAAAAGATAATTTTATTACATTTTACAAGGAGAATAACAAATGAAAGAAACTTTATACCAATTAGATCAGAATGGCAACACAAAGGTATGGACAATTAAAGTAACAAATAACACAAGTTTCTCTACAGTTACGATTGAAAGTGGACGACTCGGTGGTAATTTAATTATCAATTCTTCTGATATCAAAGAAGGTAAAAATGCTGGCAAGTCCAATGAAACTAATCATTATGAACAAGCTATTTCTGAAGCTAAGTCAAAAGTAGAAGAGAAACTACGTAAGGGTTATGTTCGAGATTTGAAAGACGCCAAGAGTTCTACGATTTTGGGGAGTGGGATTCCTTCTCCTATGCTTGCACACAAATACAGCCCTGATGGAAGTCAATCTAGCTCTAAAACATTGGCACAAATTGGTATTCTAAATAAACAAATTGCAGTGCAACCAAAATTAGATGGCAATCGTTGTTTGATTGTTGTTGAAGATGGCGAACCAAAAATGTACACGAGGAAGGGTGATCTTATGCCAGTTCAGCTTTTTCACATTTTAGATGATGTAAAATCTAAGTTGGGTGTTGTGAAAGATATTATTTTGGATGGAGAATTATTTTCTTCTGAAATTTCCTTTAACACACTTAATGGTTTGATCAAGCGAGTTAAAGTTAATAATGAAGATATTAAAAATCGTTTAAAAATTAAATATCATTTATATGATGTAATTGAAAACACAGGATATGAAATTCGTAGTAAAATTCTTCCAAGTTTCGCGTCAGAAAGTATTTTGGTTGTTCCCACATACTACATTACTGCCACAGATGAAAATATTAAAAAGTATTTGGAACAGTTTCTTGTTGAAGGTCATGAAGGCTTAATGGTTCGTCAGCTTGGTATTGGCTATGAAAGCAAACGAACATGGCAATTAATTAAAGTTAAGTTGTTTGAAGATTTAGAATATAAATTGGTTGATTTTGAGGAGGATGTTAGGGGAGGGTTTGTTGGGGCTTTCGTCATGGAAATGAAAGACGGTCGCACATTCAACGCAGGTGCATCTGGACAGTCCGTAGAAGAGCGTACAGAGATGTGGAATAACAAAGATAAGTATTTAGGGAAGATGGCAACTATTGAGTATTTCGGTGTCAGCGAGTATGGGATTCCTAGATTTCCGAAATATAAAGGTGAACGATAAATGGTTTTTAAAAAGAAAAGTTTTAATGAATATTAAAATACTAGATGATTATGCTATTATATACGCATATGATAAAGATGATAATTTAGTTGAATCGCTGGTAGATAAAGAAGTTTTGGAAAAATTAATTAAGGTAGATTATTATTGGTTTGCGACTTATAGAAAAGGAATTGATAATTATTATTTTCAAACAAATGTTTATACTAAAGGAGAAAATAATAAATCCCATAAAGTAATTACTTTGCATCAATTTGTTATGAATTATTATTATAATGATTTTACATTTCATGTAGATCATATTGATAGTAAATATACTTTAGACAATAGGAAAAGTAATTTAAGAATAGTTGAGGCAAAAAATAATTTAAAAAATAGAAAATCAAGAAATTCAAATAACACAACAGGGCATAGAAATGTTTGTTTCTACGAAGGATGGTATTTAATTCAATTACAGGTTAATGGTAAAAATACTATTGTCGGAAAAACAAAAGATTTAGAAGAAGCAGGGCGAATAGCAGAAGAAAAGCGTAAAGAATATTACGGAGAATTTGCGGGTAATAATTAAACTCCGATGAAATAAACATTTTATACTATAAGAAAGGACAAAAATGAAAAATAGTAATTTAAAATGGACAGACAAATATATTAATGAATTAAAATTAAAAGCTAAAGAATTTGATGAATATGCGATTTATGATTCATATTGTGAAGTATTAGATGAAATAGTTAGAATAGTTAAAGAAAATGAATATGATTATAATGATATGCGTAAGTTTCAAGAAAAATTTATGAAAGCTAATTCTGAATTGATTTATATTAAAGATTCATTAGATGAATATTTTGAAGAAATTAGAAAAGGAATTTAAAATGACAGATATTTTTAAGAAAGATGCAATAAAAATGTTTTGTAAAATTTTAAAAGATGTTGGATTAGAAAATATAGATAAAAACGATGTAGAGTATTTTGTAGAATCTCTTATTCATGCATCTACAACTGAAACAAACGATATAATGTTTGGAGCATTGAAATCAACTTTTGGTGAAAAAGATACGGACAATGTAGAATGAAAGTTTATGTAGTCACAATGTATCGTTGGGGAGATCAAGAAAATCATTCTTATGTATTAGGAGTTTGGACACATCCAATTGTGGCAGAAAATAATGGACTAACAGAAGAATCTTTCCGTGGTGGCAAATATGAACATAAAGTTACAGAATGGATTCTCGATGGCAATGAAAGTGATAATAATTGGAAGGATGAATAATGGAAGATCAATTTAGAAATAAAAGTATTTTTGTTCCTTGTGATTGTGGTGCTGAAATTTTAGGAATTACTCATGCCAAAAAAGATAAGTATTGGACAATAGTATATAATGAAGATAAGTTCTATAGTCTTCAGGATAATGGATGGGATATTTTTAAGCATCGGATTTCATTTATATGGAAAATATTAACTGGCAAAGAATATACTTTCTTTGAAATTATAGTAAATGATAAAAATATGCAAGAATTAATGGATTTTGTTAAGGAAAATATGTAATGGAATTAATTGGATTATTATTTGTATTTTTTAGTATTTTCTTTTTTACAGTTTGGACGTGGTATTGGAATTGGATATTCTTAGCATTAGGAGTCATTTTTATTATAATCGGTATTTTTATATTAACTGGTAAAATAAATAAAAATAATATACAAGAGTAATAAAATCTAAGTTTCATGTGTTTTAAAGAAAGGATAAAAATGAATCTTATTGAACAAATTCGAAACATAGTGAATGACAACGAACAAGTTGTAAAGTTTTCATTCTGGACAGATGAAATGACTGTATATCTGTGGGAAAGTGAAGTGGGAATTCTTATTTTGCCAAAAGAGAATAAGGTTGTCTTTGATTGTGAGGGATATGATTTTAAACTCGATTGTGGCGAAATGATGACACTTGCAAAAGTTATGGAAGCTTTGCTGGACAATATGGATGATATTAAGAGAATGACAGCGTATTTGGAGTAGAATATGAATATGGAAAAAATATTTTGAAAGTTAATCGAGTAGAGCGACATCTAATTAAAAAATCTGATTCTATGTGGAAAACAATTGATGATTATTGTTTAATATCTAAAAATGTTTATAATGAAGCAAATTATTTAATTAGACAAGAATTTTTCAAGAACGGAAAATGGATTAGACATAGAGATTTAGATAAAGTTATGCAACATTATGATTGTTATAAAATGTTAGGTTCTCAGGCAAGTCAAAATTTATTAAGGCTCTTAGATAAAAATTGGAAATCATTTTTTATTGCAATTAAAGATTGGAGTAAAAAGAATGGAGTTGGTTATCTAGGAAAGCCAGTTCCTCCAAAATATAAAGAAAAAATAAATGGTCGTAATATTTTAATGATTAAAAATATACAATGTAAGATAATTAATAGTACAATATATTTTTCCTGGAAGCCTTTAAATAAGTTTAGTGGAATTAAAACAAGAGTAAATGGTAAACTTCAACAAATTAGATTTATTCCTTCTGGAAATTGTTATTGGATGGAAATTGTTTATGAAACAAATGTTCCAGACATAAATAAAGATGCAAATAGAATTATTGGAATTGATCTTGGAATTAATAATTTTGCAACTATAGCAAATAACACTGATTTAAAATCAATTGTTATTAAGGGCGGAGTTATTAAGTCTATGAATCGGTATTATAATAAAGAAAAATCTCGAATTCAAAAAGAAACAGGAATGGTATGGAATAATCGATTACGTAATTTGACAGATAAACATATGAGAAAACTTGATTATTTTATGCATATTACAAGTAAATTTGTAGTAGATTATTGCTTGACAAATAACATAGATACAATTATAATAGGCAAGAATAATGAATGGAAACAATATGTAAATATGGGACATGTAAATAATCAAAATTTTGTTTGCATTCCATTCAATAAATTTATAGATAAAGTCAAGTATAAATGTGAAAATGTAGGAATTAATTTTATTGCAAATGAAGAAAATTTTACAAGTGGCACAAGTTTTTTAGATGGAGAATTACCTATTAAAGAGAACTATAATATAAAAAGGAGAATAAATAGAGGATTGTTTGAATCAAATAATAATATAAAAATAAATGCAGATTTAAATGCGTCATATCAAATTATAAAGAAAGTATTTCCCAATGCCTTTAATGACAAAGGGAATAGAGGATGTGATTTACATCCAGTTGCAATTAAAATTCAACAAATGGGTTTAAAAACCCAATAAATCTTCTATTTTATGCTACTTGGAGAAAGAAAATATGAATGATCGCATTGATGTTAAAAATATATCTTGGGATTATTGGGAATATTCGGTTAATTTTACTTGTCCTTATTGTAAACGTACAATTAGCTTTAATGATCAAAGACAGCCGTATGAATGCGAATGTGGACATAAATTTGGCGTATGTTTAGATATTATTGAATACACATAGAGTTGGAATTTTATGAGGTATTATGATTGAAATAATTAATGGAAACATTTTAGACTCACCAGAAAATATTATTTGTCAGCAAGTAAATTGCAAGGGGGTTATGGGTGCAGGACTTGCTAAAGATATAATATTGCGGTATCCTATTGTTTATAGTCAGTATAGAAAATATTGTAATATACAAGAATCTTTGCTTGGAAACGTTTTATATATTATGGTGAAAATTCCGAATAAAATTATAGCTTGTTTATTTGGACAAGATGATTATGGGAGAAGCAATAAGGTTTATACCAATTATCAAGCGCTCGAACAATCATTAACGAGAGTATGTCTATATGCTAAAGAAAATAATTATAGCGTAGCAATTCCATATGGACTCGGATGTGGCCTTGCTAATGGCAATTGGAACATTGTTTATGATATGATAAAAAGAGTATTTGAAAATTTTAATGTGACGATATATAGATTGGAGAAATGATGGAAGATACTTTGTTTACTGAAACTGATTTGGCGGTTAGAAAAGCGTGGGGAAAACATGGTGACTACATTAAAAAATGGTGGTTTAATAATAGTACTCCTCATGATATTAGATATGTAGTACGTAAGTTTAACTCATTTTATAGTTGTCCAGTTTTGCAGAAAGAAGTTTATATTGAAGTTGAATTTTATAAAGAAGTCTTCATAAATCAGGATTTTCGCATTACTGATAATAAATATGTTTGGTTGGATGTACCAACCGTTGAAGAAACAGCATGAAACTGAAATTTTATTGGGTTTTTAAGGAGGATAATGTTAGAATTAAATAAGATTTATAATGGAAATTGTTTAGATTTAATAAAAAATATAGATAATAAATCAATTGACTTGATAGTTACAGACCCCCCCCTATGGAATTGATTTAACTCCTCAAAGACAAAATGCAAAATTTAAAAACACTAAAGTTATTAATGATAATAATTTGGATTGGTTGCCTGAAATTGTAGTGCAATATAAAAGAGTTTTAAAAGACAATAGGGCAGGATATATTTTCTGTAATTGGCAGAATTATGATATTTTTAAACAAGAATTTCAAAAAGAATTTATCATAAAAAATTTAATTGTTTGGGATAAAGATTGGTTGGGAATGGGAAATAATTGGAGGCCTAATCATGAATTTATTATGTTAATAACTAATGGAAAATTTCAAACAAAGTCTAATGACAAAACAAATATTATAAAATGCAGAAGGTTATCTTCTCAAAAAATGACACATAGTTGTGAAAAGCCAGTTGTATTATTAGAAAATTTGATTATAGAAAGCAGCGATGTTGGAGATACAGTTTTGGATACATTCTGCGGAACGGGGTCTACATTAGTTGCTTGCAAAAAATCTAATAGAAAATATATTGGTATGGAACTTGATGAAACATATTATAATATCGCTTTAAATAAAACCCAATAAATCTAATATTTCATGCTATTTATAGGAGATATTTATGAGTGTTCCAAAAGACATAATCAGAGAAAATCCTGGGATTGGCGAATGGAATATTATCCATGGCTATAGGGGTAGTATTGCCCACGGTATGTATATTCCCAATACTGATCCTTTTTCTATTGACGATAAAGATACTATGGGGATATGTGTTCCTCCGAAAGAATATTATATTGGCTTGAAAGAATTTGGTTCTCGTGGTACTAAGGAGATAAAAAGAAACGAGTGGGATATTGTTATTTATGAGGCTAAAAAAGCTATCAGTTTATTGTCCATAGGAAATCCAAATATTTTAAGTCTTCTTTGGCTTAGTCCTAAATATTATATAAATATTACTCCTGCTGGTCAATTATTAATTGATAATAGAGATTTGTTTATTGGCAAGCACGTTTATAAGAGTTTTACTGGATATGCATATTCTCAACTTCATAAGATGGAGCATTTTGTATTTGAGGGATATATGGGTTCTAAAAGAAAAGAAATTGTTACTAAGTTAGGATATGATTGTAAAAATGCCGCCCATTTGATTCGACTACTTAGAATGGGAATTGAGTTTTTAAATGATGGTGTTTTGTATGTTGAGCGAGAAGATGCCCCTCAATTATTAGATATCAAAAGAGGAAAATGGACGTTAGATCAAGTGAAGGCAGAGTCAGATAGACTGTTCAAACTAGCAGATGAATCTTATTTGCGATCTAATCTGCCTACAAATGTAAATAAAGATAAGATTAATGATTTATGTGTGTCTATTATAGAAACGGCCTTGACAAAATAGCGATTCTATGCTATATTTATTAACCAGAGGAATATTATATGGGCAAATTATTCGAAGAGAAAGACGTGAAAGTAGATTTTATTAATCATTTAGATCAAGCAGGCTTCGTATATGAAAGTATGCAAAAGCCAGTGCTAGAAATGAGCAAAGAAGAATTAGAAAATGCGTTTATGCTAGAAAAGCAATTGGTTGAATTTTGGCAAATACAATATAATACTGCTCAAAAGAATTTTGATAATCTATTTTTATCATATCAGAAAACGATAAGGGAACTAGAAACATGAGAAAAGTTAGACTTACAGCGGGAAATATTTGCGATATTAAACTTTTAGTACAGGATTTATCGTTTCCGGAGCAAGAAAATAAACCAGAAATTGTAAGTGGATGGGATGATAATTTAGACTCCTTCGCACATTCTACATTAAGAGATATTGCAATCATTATTGATAGCATGGTTGGGCAAGGCGTAATAAAACAACTAGCCAATGAGTTATCTGAAAAGTTAAATTTAAATAATTCCCGTCTAGTTAAAGACAAATTAGAAAAAATACTGCATGAATATTCTCATTTGTCCGAAGAAGAGGCGAATAAAAGGTGGGATAGCTTGGGTGATTATGATGAATATGGGGATTGAAGGAGCATAAATTGAGTCTTTTATTATATTTTAGAAAGGAAATTATATGAAAGTTTTATTAATAATTTTAAATCCAATTATCAGAAAACAAAGATTATCAGATTATTATAATGTAGATGTTGCTAATCTTCACAGTAAGGTTTTGCAAGAATGGAATAAAATTACCGAAGAAAATTATATTGTTGTTGATACTATTGTTGCCGATTGGATTCCAGATAAAGAAGATGGATATCAATATACACCAGAAGAATATTTTAATGTGTTGACAGGAAAAAAAGAACATCATTCTCCAGATTATTTAAATTATAAAACTTTGATTGATAAGTTTGATTTAATTAATAAGAAAAATAATGGGGATTTTGAGGAAGTTCATTTGTACGGATTCCCTTGGCAGGGCGCATTTGAATCACGAATGATAGGAAGAAACTCTATTTGGTGTAACGCTCCTTTATATAATGCAGATACTGATAATTTTATTATCATGGGTTTAAATGCGGAAAGAGGAGTTTCAGAAGCAATTGAAGCGTTTTCTCATAGAGTTGAAAGCACATTAGATTATTGTTATCCTAAATTCTGGAAGAAATTTCTTTCTGTTGTGGGAAGCGTGCATATTCCTCATAATGGTAATATAGATTATGATTGGTCTAATAAAACTATGAAACTATGTTATGCCGATATGTTTCCTAATTCTTGGAATAATAACTCTGTTCCTGTGAAAAAAGGATGTAATATATTTGCCAAATTGTTTTCAAGATTTAAAATAGATGCTCCAGAAGGTTTTAAACCAGTTCTCAGAAATTGTGAAGCGTGGAAATGTAATTCACTTGATTATTTTCGTTATTGGTATCAACACATTCCAAAAGAAATGTTTGACGTAATTGTTCATCCCGATAAAATTAATATTATGGAGTAATATATGAGATTCATGGATAATCATTCAGAAGAAGTTTTAAAAGATATTTTATATAAAATGAAAAACGATTTGGGCATTAATTTAGATGATACATGGATTAGTGTTAGAATTCATCAGTTCTTGGATGATATGTGGAATGCCGGTTATGATAATGGCCTTTATGATGATGATAGATTAAAAAACGAATATGAACAAGGATATAATAATGGATATGAAACCGGCAAACAAAATGCCAAAGCCAACAGTCAAACGGATTACGAATCCGGATATGATAAAGGTTATGCCGAAGGCGATAAAGACGGATACCAACGGGCATTAAGTCGATTCAATAATCCAGATGTAGGATAATAATGACTCTAAAAGTATATACGTCTGTTTGCCCCAACATGGCCTATGGTGCTAGATTATAAAAGTGGAAAGATTACAGAAGAAGAATATACAAAATTATATTTTGCCAAAATGCGTAGATCATACAAACATTATAAAGATATTTGGGAGTGGCTATTGAAACAAGATAAAGTTGTATTAGTATGTTTTTGTAAAGCAGGAGATTTTTGTCATAGATTGTTATTGGCAGATATTTTAGTAAAATTAGGTGCAGAATATTTAGGAGAAATATGAATATAAAAGAATTAATCAAAGAACTGAAAAATTTTAATCAAGATTTGGATGTTAAAATCTTTGTTAATTATGATGGCGAATCAATGTTGGATGATGTTTCCGAATTGTATGTTGATTGTGATTATAATAAAAATAAGTTTTTAGTTATTAAAGAATAAAAAATATAATAAAATTGCGATTTTATAGTATTGAAAGGATAAATAATGATACGTCAAAAAGTAATTCGTCAAATGGTAAATGTAAACAATAATGTTGAATGTGATGTCTGTCATAAAAGTTTTGATACCGAAACAGATATATTTGAAACTCAAGAATTTTTATATATTAATTTTCGTGGAGGATACGGATCTGTTTTTGGAGATGGAAATAAAGTTCAATGTGAAATTTGTCAACATTGTTTAAAAGAATTATTGGGGAAATATTTGAGAATAGAGGAAGATTAAAATGAAATATAGAAAATTACCAGTTATAATTGAAGCTATAACATTTGAAGAATTTGCAAAATATGGAAATAGTAGTGCGGTTATTGGGATAGATGGGATGGGTTTAGCATTTTATTATAAAGGACATTATATTACAATGAGAAATGACCATTATTTAATTCCAACTTTAGAGGGAACAATGAAATTTAATCGTGGAGATATGCTTATTACCAGAGTAAATGGAGAAATTTATCCATGCAAAAAAGATATTTTTGAAAAAACATATGAGAAAATAAATGAGGAAAATAATGGCTAAACTAAAAAATAATCCAAAATTAACAACAACTATAACACTTGAATTATCTGAATAAGAAGCACGAGCACTCATAGATATTGCGGGATATGGAACAGATGAATTTATTAAATTTTTTTATTCCAATATGGGAGAACATTATTTAAAGCAGCATGAAGATGGACTTCGTTCACTTTTTGAAGCAATAAGAGAATTATTAGTTCCTATTCTTGACAAATTTGACAATGATCGCAGATTAATTGGTTTATAAACTAATAAAAGAAGGATTTATTATGAAAATAAAAAATAAAGATGGTGTATGGTGTGATACCAAATTAGATTGGGGGTTTAAAACAGATGAAGAATTTATATCATCTATTTGGAATCAAAGAGAAGCGATGAGTAAAGTATTAAAGGAAATAAAAGAATTTATTATAGAATATAAAGAAAATTATATATTTAAAGAGCAATATTATAACAATATACTTAATAAAATTGATTTTGTTCAAAGAAAATCTAATTTTAAATAGATTTAGCCTTGACAAAATAGGAAATTAAGATATAATTATTGGACAAAAAACAATAAAACATATCTTTTATTGGATTCAAGAAAGGATAAATTTATGAAAACAACATATGAACATTTACTAGAATGGCTAATTGAATTAAATAAAGAAAATAGAAGTAAATTCGAAAGAGAAGCACTTTCATTTCCTTTATTAGGTTTTATTATGGAGTTTGGAACAGTTAAATTAGATATTGGTCGTGCAGTCGGAAAAACTCAATTTATTAAAAATCATGCTACAAGCAATGATTTAATTTTGACATTTGGTCAACAGCAAGCTTTTGAATTTGCGAAAGAAACAAAGGCTTTTGTATTTAGTGATTTTGATATTATGTTTGAAAAATTAAAAGGAAATTCAAAAGTATTTGAAACAATTTATATAGATGAACCACATCTTACTTTTAGAAATATTGATATGCGCCTAATGTTGTCAAAACTGATTAGTAATATAAATCAAACAATTGTCATTCTGGGAAAATAAAAAATAATGACCTCGCAAAATTTAGATAAATTATCTCAAGACGCAAAAGATTTAATAGCATTATTATTTACTATGCAAACTGGATGGACTAATACTTATATGGTTGAAGTTAAATTAGATGATCCAATTAATAATTTGTTAAATGGTGGAGATGGGCTAGAAACCCATGGTGGTAATAGATCAAAATGTTATGCTAAACATTGGGATAATTCGGAATGGGCAATTGTTCATTATGAGGATGAAGATTGGTTGGCTAATCCCGGAAATTCCAAAGAAGCATATGACAAATATGTGAAATAGCATAAAATCATGCTTTTATTGTAGTGAAAGGGAGATTAAAATGAAGGAACAGTTAGGATATCTTTTTTCAATACTTGAAATGGTAGGAATAATTACTTTTGTAATTTTTATAATTTTTGTCTTTAAATAAAGGAGATAAAATGAATTTTATACAAAAATTAACACAAGATACATTAAACGGCAATTGGAATTTTCATTGGAAAT
>Ga0265297_10009116_pt1 | contig 12961 bp, 10 predicted proteins | sample Munlanlwell13791_FD_192502 | JGI IMG/M metagenome (GOLD analysis project Ga0265297, IMG submission 192502) | Leachate microbial communities from a municipal landfill in Southern Ontario, Canada - Leachate well 137-91 | ecosystem: Engineered > Solid waste > Landfill > Unclassified | place...
GTATTGCGCGAGTATTCACCTTGTGGTGAATATTGCGTTGGTGTCGTCCTTGTGGACGATTTTTTTAAAAATTTCTTGACATTAAATCAATGTTATGATAAAAATAAAAATAACTTAAGTATCAAAAACAATAGCGGTTAAGAGTTTTATGGGGGTTTAAAAGAAGATTGAAAAAATTTAAGGATCTATAAGAGGGCTCAAAAGAACAGGGGCCCTTATTTTTTGTGCTCCCCGGGGCAAGAGCGGTAAAAACGCGTAATCTTGCGAAGAAACTTAAACTGGACATAAAAAGTTAAATTAAAACACTAAAAAATATGAAAACCGTAGGACTGACTTACGACTTAAAAACGGACTACCAATTTAAAGAAGGCGATCCCGATGACGCGAACGCCGAATTCGACCATCCTTCTACCGTCGACGTGATCGCTGATTCTATCGCCTCATTAGGTTATACCGTAAAGAAGATCGGCAACGTGAATAACCTGCTTGACAATATCCACAGCCTGGGCGTGGACATTGTATTCAACATATCGGAAGGGCTGATCGGCAGGAACAGGGAATCCCAGGTCCCGATACTTCTGGAGGTGGCGAATGTCCCGTTCGTGGGAGCGGACGGACTGACCCTGGGAATAACCCTGGATAAAATACTCACCAAAAAGATCCTTCTCTATGAGGGGATCCCGACTCCAAAGTTTTTTGAAGCCAAGGAAACGGGGGAAGCTATTAATGTCGACCACATGCGGTTCCCGATGATAGTCAAGCCGCGTTTTGAAGGTTCATCCAAGGGCTTAAGCGAAAAATCAAAAGTGGAGAATACTAAAGAGCTAAAAGGACAGATAGATTATATCACCAGTACCTACCGCCAGCCCGCGCTGATCGAAGAGTTCATATCCGGACAGGAATTTACGGTCGCCCTGATAGGCAATAACCCGGTAGAAGCCTTGCCGCCCGTCCAGGTCAGGATCGACGGAGAACTGGATCTGGGAGACCTTTTTTACACCTTTAACCGTATAAGCTCGGACCGGGCCGGATATGTCTGCCCGGCGCAGATAGACGATAAGCTCAACAAAAAATTAATGGACCTGGCTGTGCGCACCTATAAAGCGGTGGAATGCCGCGATTTCGGCAGGGTGGATTTCAGGGTCGATAAGCAAGGTAACCCTTACGTGCTGGAAATAAACCCCCTGCCGTCGCTTTCAACTGAAGACGTTTTTATGTTCATCGCCAATTACCTGGGGATCTCCTATAACGATATCATCGCCAAGATCATCAATGCCGCCCTTAAAAGGCATAAACTAGGCTAGAATGAAGATCACCCTGACCTATAACTTAAAAAAGGATGAAGAGGGAAGGCCGGCTGATTTTTGTTCGGAATACGACGCGCCCGAGACCATCGACGCGATAAAAGGGGCGCTGGAAACAAAGGGGCATAATGTGGCCTTACTTGAGGTGACCAGCACGAACCTGCTCTCATATTTCAAAAAACACAGCGTAGACTTTGTCTTTAATATCGCGGAAGGCACGCGTTCGAGCTGCCGTGAATCCGAGATCCCGGCGCTTTTAAGCCTGTTGAATATCCCGCATACGGGTTCAAGCCACCTGTCATTAGCTCTGGCCATGAATAAAGCTACAACCAAAAAAATACTTAAGTATGAGAACATACCCACTCCGGAATTCCAGTTATTCCAAAAAGGGACCGAGGCGCTGAAGACCGGCCTGAAGTTCCCCCTTATAGTCAAGCCTAATTGCGAGGGATCATCTAAAGGCATTTGCAAGTCCAGTATGGTCGGCAATGAAAATGAGCTTTACGCACAGATCAGGCGCGTCATAGACGAATACCGCTGCGAAGCGCTGGTCGAAGAGTTCATCGACGGCAAAGAAGTGACCGTGGGAATACTGGAAAACGGCAAGATCACCATACTGCCGATACTGGAGATCGATTTTTCCTCCTGCAAGAAAAGCGGAGAATTCTTCTACTCCTGGCGGATGAAAGAATTCCAGGGAAATTCCGATCTAGGGTTGACCCCGACTTTTTACTGCCCCGCCAGGCTGGATAATAACACCAAGAAGGAGATCGAGGCGCTGGCAGTCAGGGCGCATCGCGCCCTTGGATGCCGCGATATTTCGCGCACCGATATAAGGCTGAATCACGACGGAAAACCGTACGTACTGGAAGTTAACCCGTTACCCGGACTAGACCCGATAGAATCTATTTTCCCGAAAATGGCGCGAGCCGCGGGATTAGATTATCCCGACTTAATTGAGGCGATATTGCTCAATGCCTCGGAAAGGAGAATAGCCAGTTGAATAACGCCAACCCTATAGTTAACGAAGACCAGCAGGTAAAGCAGGAACAGGCACCGGTCATTAGCTATATCGGAAAAAGAGAGATCAAAGATTACCAGCAGATAAGCATCTATAAAGACGTAAACCCGCTTGAATGGGAAGACTGGCACTGGCAGGTCAAGAACAGGATCTGCACCAGGGAAGTCCTTTCCAAGATCATCAGCCTCACCCCGGACGAAGAAAAAGGGATAGAGCGCGCCAGCGGTAAAATGATGATGGCGATCACTCCTTACTGGGCGACGCTTATGGATACGGATGACCCTGCCTGCCCGCTGCGCCGCCAGGCAGTGCCGTCGATCCTGGAGCAGACTATCGGCCCGCATGAAATGACCGACCCCTGCGCCGAAGACAGGGATTCTCCCGCGCCGCACCTTGTGCACCGCTACCCGGACAGGGTCCTGGTGCTTTCAACCGAGCAATGCGCCATGTATTGCCGCCATTGCACCCGGAGAAGGCTGGTCGGCGACAAAAAAGAAAACTCAAAAGAAGTAGACACTAAAGACAAGTTTGACGCGGCCATCGAATACATTAAATCCAACCGGAAGATCCGCGACGTCCTTATTTCCGGCGGCGACCCATTGATGCTGGAAGACGATATACTGGAAAGCCTGGTCCAAAGGATCCGCGCTATATCCCATGTGGAATTCTTAAGGATCGGCAGCAGGGTCCCGGTAAACTTGCCTCAGAGGATCACCCCCCAATTAGTAGCGATGCTGAAAAAATACTCTCCTATCTTTATCAGTATACATTTTAACCATCCTAAAGAGATCACCCGCCGCTGTAAGATAGCCTGCGATATGCTGGTAGAGGGAGGGATCCCGCTGGGAAGCCAGAGCGTACTCTTAAAAGGCATCAATGACCGGCCCTATATCATGAAAAAAATGATGCAGGAACTCTTAAAGATCCGGGTCAGGCCTTATTACATCTATCAATGCGATCCCGTAAAAGGAACGGCGCATTTCCGCACGCCTGTTGCCACGGGGATCAATATCATCGAGAAGCTGCGCGGCCATACTTCCGGATATGCCGTTCCGACCTATGTCATTGACGGTCCGGGAGGAGGCGGGAAAATACCTGTGGGACCGAATTACGTTCTCTCCCAGGCTAAAGGCAAATATGTCCTGCGTAACTACAGAGGCAAGATCTATACCTATTTGGAATAGACCGTTCTCGACACTCCAAAAGGAGGGCTGCAGGTGAAGATAAAGATCTTACTAATTATCGGCATATTACTGCCCGTGACAGCTTGCGCTCAGGAAGGTTACGATTTTGAAGTTGAAAGGGATAACGAGATAAGCCGCTCGCTGGCAATGATGGAATCGGCGGCGGAGTATTCCTCCAGGGCAAACCAGGGCCAATACGAATACGAAATAGTCAACGCGGAAAGTGACGCCGGGTATTCGATGGAAGACACCCTTATTTGCGCAGAGGAAGATTACCAGGCGGCGGCGCAAAGTTACCAGGTTACGGAAGATATTACCGCGCAGGCAGACGCGGCGGCTCAAGAAGCGATGACCAGCGCGCTGGAAACAAGCGCCCTGGAAGGAACTCCCAACCTTGCCGATGAATGGCGCTACACCAACCTTGAACAACTCCCCGAACCTAAAGTCAAACTTCCTCCTCCCGATAAAAAAACCCAAAACGCGCTGGGCGAGAAACTAAGAGAACTCCTGGGAGAGAGGACTTACGGTTCATTTGGGGCCAAAAGCGGATATATAAACGGGTTTAGCATGTACCGTATCAGTTTTGACACCCCCTGGGCTCAGGGCGGACACGGAGAAAGCGAATTGCTTTTCCCTTTAAGGAACAGCATGATCGGCATAACCGGCAGCCTGAATTACAGGACCGCCAAGAGTTCTGACGAAGATCCCCGCAAGTTATGCGGTTTAGACCTGCAATGGCAGACCAGGATGTCGGAAGGCTCCGGTCATATGCAGGATTCCGACTGGATAGAGAATGACGTAGGATACATTGAGGACCAGACCGGCGCTCCGGCGCCCTGGGCCTGGAACCACCCGGGGAAAGACATCTACTCAGAAACAGATACGCAGGTAAACCACGCCAATATCGTGGACGTAACCGGGACTTACAACTTCTGGCTGACCAATAACATCGCTATCGCTCCAAGAGTAGGTTTCCGCTATCAGAAATTCGAATTTTCCGTCCTCAGCGTGAACCAGGTCGGCTATGGCCCTTATGCCCCCGGATTCTACGATATGTCCTACCTTGATAACGACCACCTTAAGTGGGGAGACTATGCCGTAAAATACCGCCTGCCGTATTTCGGATTAGGCAGCGAAATGACCTGGAATAAATTCTCGTTACTGACGCATTTTGATTATTCCTGCTGGGTGAACGTGAAAGATACCGACAGGCACCTTTATCCCGTAAATAACCCGACGAATCTGATCAAAGTATCCGAAGGCCACAGTACGGGACATGCTTATCTGTTCGGGTTCGAAGGAGGGTGGCAATTCTGGCCCGACTGGAAACTGAGCGTCGGCACTTCATACGTAAAGATCTATGCCGCGGGCTCCACTACGCAGAGATGGTATCAAAACGGGGTCTATGTTGCCTATACCGATCCTATAACCGAGCGGATAGTCAACAAATACTGGCTGACCAACGCCAATATTCAATACGTATTCTAATAAAGCCTTACCGTGTCGCCGGAGATCCTCCTTTTTGACAAGGGTTTTGTAGCAACCTATCCCCCTTTTTGACAAGAGAAGAGCTCAAAGGGGGATTAATTCGGCCATGCAACTTACGTTCACTCGCTTTGCTCGTTCCGTAAGTTGCGGCCTCATTTAATTCGCGGACGGCTTCGCCTACAACTTATGTCGTTCTTACGAACGCCGTAAGTTGTCCGCTCATTAAATATTTATTGACCCTTGGTTATTTATTTTGTATAATGAATTCCTTCGGTTAACGTTTCAACCAATCTTTTAGGATATGGGTAACCCGGCAAAAATAAATTTTCTACTTGCGGGACACGCACAATCCGGAAAAACTACACTCGCCGAAAGCCTGCTGTCTCTCTGCGGAGCCACCAGCCGTAAAGGCGTGGTCCTGGAAGGCACGACCGTCAGCGATTACAGCAGCGACGAAATAGAAAGAAAGATCTCCATAAACGCAAGCATGCTTTTTTGTAATTACCAGGGAACCCGCGTCCAGATGATCGACGCGCCCGGTTACCTGGACTTTTACGGGGAAGTAATAAGTTCGGCGCGCGCGGTCGACAATGCCGTCATAGTCGTCGATGCCGTAAACGGGGTGGAGGTCGGGACGGAAAAAGTCTGGGACCTGCTGGAAGAATCACAGATCCCGCGCATCATTTTCATAAATAAAATGGATAAGGAAGGCGCGGACCTGGACAAAGCGCTCTCCGACATTAAATCCAGCCTTTCCAAACATGCTATTATAATTAAATCACTGGATGACCCCGAGTTAATAGAAGCGGTCGCCGAAAATGACGACAAACTGCTGGAAAAATACCTGGCCGGGGAAAAACTTACCGAAGAAGAAATAAGGCTGGGATTACACCAGGCAGTCGAATACGCCAAGGTGTTCCCGGTAATATCCGGAAGCGGGCTTAATAATGAAGGCGTTAAAGAACTGCTTGATACCGTGATCAAATACGGGGCTACTCCGGCTGAGCACGCGAAGGTCATCTTAAAAGACCAGCGGACTCCGGGTGAACAAAAGGAATTAAGCCTCAGCGAAAGCGCGCCGCTGGCGGCGTTCGTATTCAAAAGCATCGTCGACCCATACGTAGGCCAGCTTACCTGCCTGCGTATCTTTTCCGGGAAATTACAATCCAATACCGGCTTTTACAACGCCAACAAAAGGACTAAGGAACGCATCGGCCAGATATTCATGGTCCAGGGAAAAGAGCAGATAGGGGTAGAATCAGCCTCCTGCGGCGATATCGTGGCCATCGCCAAGCTTAAAGAGACCAAGACTTCGGATTCCATTTTTACGGATGAAAAAGAACATTTTTTCTTTGAACCGATAATATTCCCTGAAGTTGCCATATCCAGTTCGGTCAAACCTAAGACCCGCCAGGATGAAGAGAAAATATCAACAGCGCTCTCAAAGCTGGCTATGGAAGACCCCACTTTTACCATAACCCGGGACGCGGCGACCCACGAAATGATAATCTCAGGGCTGGGTGACCTGCACCTGGACGTAATGGTGGCGCGCCTGAAAAAAAGGTTTAACGTGGAAGTAGAGGTAGGCGTGCCTAAAGTCTCCTATAAAGAGACTATTACTAAGACCGCCAAGGTCCAGGGAAAATTTAAACGCCAGTCCGGAGGCAGAGGCCAATACGGGGATGTCTGGCTTGAGGTTTCCCCTATACATAAGGCAGAGAACGGCAAAGACATGGAATTTGTGGATAAGATAGTCGGAGGGGCCATCCCGAGGAACTTTATCCCCTCGGTTGAAAAAGGCGTAACCCATGCCTGCCTTGAAGGGGTCATCGCGGGATTCCCATTAGTCAATATCCGTGTTACCCTGGTCGACGGCTCCTACCATGACGTAGATTCCTCGGATATGGCTTTTCAGATCGCCGGCGGTATGGCTTTAAAAAAGGCCGCGATGGAAGCCGGCCCGGCCCTGCTTGAGCCGATAATGGACGTGGAAATAGCTATTCCGGAAGACTATTTAGGCCAGATATCCGGGGACCTGAATTCGCGGCGGGGCAGGATCATGGGGATGGACACCAAAGGCAAATGCCAGGTTGTCAAAGCCCAGGTCCCGCAGACAGAAATGTTCAAATACGCCAATGACCTGCGCTCTATTACAGGAGGGCGCGGAAGTTATACCATGAAATTCTCGCATTACGAAGAGCTGCCTTCCAAAAACGCTTCCGTAATCATCAGTAAATACCAGGCGAGCAAAAAACCCGAAGAACAATGAAAATAGCGGTTATAGGACTTGATCAATTCCCCCAGGGCAAGAAAAACCTGCCCGATGAACGGCTGGATAAGCTTACCGATATTTATCACGCCAGGAAAACTATCCCCATACAGATAGAATTCATCGACGCTTCGCGCCTTAAAGAGGCGGACGCGGTCATCTGCGAAAAAAACTCCAAGCTTGACCTTGTTATCGGCGACCTTGAGATAGCCGAACAGCGCATGTATAAGGAAGAGACCAAGGAGCTGTTCACCAAATGCAAAGATGCCCTGGAAAAGGAGACCCTTCTTTGCGAGATCCCCCTTAGCGAAGACGAGAAAAAAATACTGCTGAATTCCAACCTCGTCACCATAAAACCCCTTACCATTATCGACGCCAATAACATGCCTGACCTGCCGCAGATCATCAAAGATGCGTACAGCAACGCGGGAATGATGGCTTTTCTTACGGCTTGCGAAAAAGAAGTGCGCGCCTGGCCGGTAAAAAAAGGCGCCGTCGCCTCCGAAGCGGCGGGAGTGATACATTCGGATATCCAGCGCGGTTTCATCAAGGCTGAGGTCATCGGTTATGAGGACCTGGTCAAGGCGGGCGGAGAAAACCAGGCGAAGAACGCCGGGTATTTAAGGTTAGAAGATAAAGAATACGCGGTCAAAGACGGCGATATAATGCATTTCAGGTTCAGCGTATAATCCGCATAAAAAGGCGAGTAGATGAACAAAGTCAAACGGGCGTTGATAAGCGTGTCGGATAAAGCGGGGATCGTCGAATTCGCCAGGATCCTGCATGGATTCGGTGTCGAAATCCTTTCTACGGGAGGAAGCGCCGGGGTTTTAAGAGAGAACGGGATCCCGGTGATCGAAGTCTCCGATTATACCAATTTTCCGGAGATGCTCGACGGCAGGGTTAAAACCCTGCACCCCAAGATCCACGGCGGGCTTCTGGCCTTACGGGATAACCCTGAGCATATGGCAAAGTTAAAGGAACACGGCATCGGGCTTATCGATATGGTAGTGGTAAACCTTTACCCTTTTGAAAAGACCATCCAGAAACCCGGGGTCAAGATAGAAGAAGTCATTGAAAACATAGATATCGGCGGCCCCTCAATGCTGCGTTCCGCGTCCAAGAACAGCCAGTCAGTGGCGGTCATCTGCAACCCGAAGCGGTACCCTCAGATCATCGATGAGCTGAAAAAAAATAACGGCGCGCTCCCGGATAAGCTGCTGAGAGAATTGGCGGTCGAGGTATTCGCCCTGACCAGCCATTATGACGGGGTAATAAACAAGTACCTTACGGACTACTTTCAGGGGAAACCTGATGGAAAAACTGACTTTCCGCAGGACCTGACGCTGAACTTTACTAAAATACAGGAATTGCGTTACGGAGAGAATCCGCATCAGAAAGCCGCATTTTACAGGGAAAATGGAAAAGCAAAGGGTCTTATAAACTTAAGGCAGCTTCAGGGTAAAGAATTATCGTTTAATAACATCCTGGACCTGAATGCCGCGGTCGGGATAGTGCAGGAATTTAAAAGTCCTGCCGCGGTCATCGTCAAACATAATAACCCCTGCGGCGCGGCGCAGGAGAAAACTCTTGATAAAGCCTTTGCCGACGCCTTAAAGTGCGACCCCTTATCGGCATTCGGAGGCATAATAGCTTTAAACCGCAAAGTAGACCTGAAAACCGCCGGGCTTATCGCCAAAAGCGGATTTATGGAATGCATAATAGCCCCGTCATTCGATAAGGAAGCCCTGGAGCCTTTTAAGAACAAAAAGAACCTGCGCCTGCTGGAATTACCGGGTTTGGATGAGATCATCAAAGAGATAGAATTTAAACGCGTCAGCGGCGGGATGCTGGCGCAGGATAAAGATACCGGAGAAATAAATATCGATAACCTTAAGATCGTCACCAGGAAGAAGCCGTCCAAAAAAGAACTGGAGAGCCTGCTCTTCGCCTGGAAGATCGTTAAACACGTTAAATCCAATGCTATCGTACTGGCTGTTAATACCCGCACAGTCGGCATCGGCCCCGGCCAGACCTCGCGCGTGGAATCGGTCATGATCGCCAAAAGAAAATCCGGCAAACTGTCTAAAAATTCCGTTTTAGCGTCGGACGCGTTTTTTCCAAAAGCCGACTCTATTTCCCAGGCGGCTAAAGCCGGCGTAAAAGCCATTATCCAGCCCGGAGGCTCAATATCGGACGAAGAAGTGATCAAGGCTTGCGATAAACATAAGATCTCGATGGTTTTCACCGGGCTCAGGCACTTCCGGCACTAACAGATCAGCTCGTCGGATCCGTAATGACCTACCCTCAGGCTTTAAAATACTTAAATTCTCTTATCAACTACGAAAAGATCCCCGAATACCCTTACAAGGAATCTTTAAAGCTTGAGCGTATCAGGGATTTTCTCGCCCTTCTCGGAAACCCCCAGGAAGCGCTAAAAAGCATCCATATCGCCGGAACGAAAGGTAAAGGTTCAACCTGCGCCTTTATCGCTTATATTTTGAAATACGCCGGCTATAAGGTCGGGCTTTATACCTCGCCGCACCTTTCGGACTTCCGGGAAAGGATCCGCATCTTGCGGGGGATCCGCGCAATCAACAACCCTCACCCGGAATTCGAAGGCATGATCTCGAAAAATGAACTTGCCTGTTTAGTAAAAAAGCTGCAAAAAACGATAGAAAGCTACAATAAAAGATCGCCTTACGGACCCTTATCATTCTTTGAGGTATATACAGCGCTGGCATTCATTTATTTTAAAGAAAAAAAAGTAGACTTTGCGGTCATAGAGACGGGGCTGGGAGGCAGGCTCGACGCGACCAATACCGTTGATCCGCTGATATGCGCCATAACCCCGATAAGCTACGAACATACTCAGAAACTCGGCAATACCCTAAAGGAAATAGCGGGGGAAAAAGCCGGTATCATCAAATCATCGGCGATCAACGGCCGGACTTCAATAGTCATTTCAGCGCCGCAGGCAAAGGAAGCGCGCGATGCCATCAGGAAAAGATGCAATGAAAAAAAATCCAGGCTGTATGAAGTAGGAAAAGACATCCGCTGCGCGAAGAAAAATGGAAGAGCGGACATAGAAGGGATATTCGAAAAATATAAAGACCTGAAGATCAGCCTTACCGGCAGACATCAGCTTGTCAATGCCGCGGTCGCGGCAGGGGCGATTGAAACGCTGAACTTCTACGGGATAAACATAAAAAAAGCCGCTATCCGCAAAGGGCTGGCAAATACGCTTTGGCCCGGAAGATGTGAAGTAGTATCGAAACACCCCCTGATCCTGGTAGACGGCGCCCAGAACCGCGCCTCCGCTAAGACATTGAAAGAAACCCTGAAAGAAAACTTTCATTATAACCGGCTTATCCTGGTACTGGGTATTTCCAAAGATAAGGACATCCGGGGCGTCTGCTCGGAACTAAGACCGCTTGCCGACAAAGTCATCTTGACCTGCGCTGATAATCCCCGCGCCGCTTCGCCCGCGGACCTGATCCCGTATTTTAACGGCAAAGAAGCGTACCTGACAAAAAACCTGAAAGAGGCTAAAAAGTTATCTTTAAGCATTGCCTCCGGCAAGGACCTGATCCTGGTTACAGGCTCGCTATTTATTCTAGGAGAATTCAGAAAATGAGAGGATACAATACCAGCGACACCATCGCCGCGATCTCGACACCGCCGGGAGAATCAGGCATAGGCATAATAAGGATAAGCGGGAAGGACGCCCTGCCGCTCGCCGACAAGATCTTCACCCCTAAGAAAGGGCCCAAGCCGTCAACGGTCAAGACATATACCATGCACTACGGGCACATAACTAAGCCGGGCCAGGGGGTCATCGATGAGGTCATTCTGACGGTGATGCGCGCGCCGCGTTCTTACACCAAAGAAGATGTAGTTGAGATAAACTGCCATGGCGGGATCGTTTCCCTGCGGGCGGTGCTGGACCGGGTCCTGGAGAGCGGCTGCCGCCTGGCTGAGCCGGGCGAATTCACGATGCGCGCTTTCTTAAACGGCCGGCTTGACCTCTCACAGGCTGAAGCGGTATTGGACATCATCCGGGCCAAGACCGACTCCGCGCTCAGGGCCGGGCTTAACCAGCTCAAAGGCGCCATCTCCGCGAGGATCAACGGTATCCGCAAGGGCCTTCTTGAGGCGCTTTCAGCCCTTGAGGCGAACATTGATTTTCCCGAAGAAGATATAGCGCCTCCCGATCACAAACAGACCCGCCTGCTCCTGGACAGCGCCAATAACAGCCTCAAATCCATGATCGAAGATTCCCGGTTCGGCAGGGTCCTGCGCGACGGCATAAAAACGGTCATCTGCGGCAGGGCCAACGTCGGTAAATCTTCCTTATTAAACGCCCTTTTAAAGACCGAACGCTCGATCGTCACGCCTATCGCCGGCACGACCCGCGATACTATCGAAGAGATCATCGACATAAAAGGGATACCGGTCAGGATCGTCGATACCGCGGGTATAATCGAACCCAGGGACTTGATCGAAAAAAAAGCCGTCCAACGCTCCAGGAAATATATCGAAACGGCCGACCTGGTCATCCTGCTCTTTGACGGCAGTAAAAAGATCTCGCCGGAAGATAAAGCTCTGATGAAAAAGGTAAAGAGCAAGGTCACCATAGCGGTTATAAATAAAACAGACCTTCCCTTAAGGGCCGATAAAAAGCTTATCCTGGGTAAATTCCGCCACACACTTGATATTTCGGCAAAGAAGAATAAGAATATAAACCTGCTTGAAGACAAGATAGCCCAGCTTGTGCTGCAGGGCAGGATCATCGGAAGCGACTCGGTACTAACCGCTAATTCAAGGCATATCCGCGCCGTAAAAGAAGCGCAAAAACTTATTGCGCAGGCGATAAATTCGTTAGATAATGGACTCACCGCCGAATGCGTGGCCGAAGACATAAAAAGCGCGCTGACCTGCCTGGATGAGATATTGGGCAAGAGATTCTCGCAGGAACTGCTAAACAAGATATTCAGCGAATTTTGCATTGGCAAGTAAATGAAGCCGTAACTTAAGGAGCATGATGAACAAGAAAAAGATCGAAAGAGCTGTTAAGGATATCCTGGAGGCGATAGGAGAAGACCCCCGCAGGGAAGACCTCCTCCAGACCCCCAAACGCGTAGCCGAGATGTATGAAGAGATATTCTCGGGCATAGGTAAAAACCCTCAAAAAGAGCTGGAGGTCATATTAGACCAGAAACACGACGAGATAATCCTGCTCAAGAATATACCCTTATACAGTATTTGCGAACACCACCTGCTGCCGTTTACCGGCAGGGCGCACGTTGCTTATATACCGGCCCAGGGCAGAGTTACCGGATTAAGCAAGCTCGCCCGGGTGGTCGATGTCCTTTCCAGGAGGCCCCAGGTACAGGAAAGGCTCACTACGCAGATCGCCGAGATAATCATGACCAAACTCAGGCCCCAGGGATGCATGGTGGTCCTGGAAGCCGAACACATGTGCATGTCTTTCAGGGGAGTAAAAAAACCCGGGACGCTTACCATTACATCAGTCGTCAGGGGCGTTTTTAAGAAAAACGAAAAAACGCGCGCGGAGACACTGGCCCTGATCAAGGGATAAACATGGATAAAGCGAAAAAGATCCTGATCATATCCTCCGAAAAGAACTTAAGCAAAGTCCTGAATATCTGCTTTACCGGATGGGGATATAAAG
>Ga0265297_10009117_pt1 | contig 12956 bp, 12 predicted proteins | sample Munlanlwell13791_FD_192502 | JGI IMG/M metagenome (GOLD analysis project Ga0265297, IMG submission 192502) | Leachate microbial communities from a municipal landfill in Southern Ontario, Canada - Leachate well 137-91 | ecosystem: Engineered > Solid waste > Landfill > Unclassified | place...
GTTGAGCGGCCTCTGCCGGCAGAGCTTCACCAGGGAAATTTCCGATTCCATCATAAACCCGAAATCCGCCCCGGAATCGATCAGGGCCTGCTCTCTGACCGTAGAGACGTGCGGCCCGCCGATTGCCACCGGGATATTCGACTGCTTAAGATACCTGACGATCTCATAGGCCAGGTTATGGTAATAAGACATCATCGTTACGCCGGCTAGGTCTGGTTTGAATTTATCAAGCGCCGCCTTTAGCTTCCGGTAACCGTCACCTAAACGGAAATCCACCACCGCCGTTTCGATGCCCTGCCGGTTCAGGCTCTCGCAAAGATAACCTATCCCGGTATGCGGATGAGTAGGCAATCCGTAACGGTTGGGAAACGGCGGAATACAAAAAAGGACGCGTTTATACATTTTTATCTGCGTAAAACATTTTGATAGGCCTCTTGATAAAGCGCGATTTGTCTTTCCCAGGAAAATTCCTCCGCACGCGCGGCGGCCTTAAGGGCAAACTTCTGCCTTAACTCCCGGTCGCCGGCAAGCAGGGCAATCTTTTGCGCAAGATCAGGGGCATTTCCTTTTTCAAAAAATACCCCGCAGCCGTCTACCACCTCCGGGCAGGCGTCGACATTTGCCGCGATAATCGGCAACCCCGCGGCCATCGCCTCTAAAAAGACAATCCCGAACCATTCTTCTTTACTGGGCAATAAAAACATGTCCGCGGCCGAATAATAAGCGGGCAACTCGCTGTCACTGACAAAACCCGCCTGATAAATCAAGTCCCCCAGATTATCTTCCCTGATTCGCAAGGCAAGCGCTTCTTTAAGGATCCCATCACCGGCAATAACAAACCTGAGATTTCTTACCTTTTCCCGGAGGAGCCTGGCCGCTTCGATCAGCGTAAAAAGGTCCTTTCTCGGTTCCAGCCTGCAGACAGTTAAGACCAAGAGTTGATCCGGCAGAACAAACCTGCTTCTCATCCGTTCCCGGGCCTGACGGTCGCGGGCAAAGCGCTGCCGGTCAATCCCGATGTAGATTACCCGGGAATCAACGCCGTGTTTCTCCTGGTAGACGCCGGCTTCGAATTTGGAGATGGCGACCCGCTGATCGGCATATTTGGCAATTGCCGCCTCTTGCGGGGTGTATCCTTCCAGGACAAAAATAAAAGGTGTCCCGCTAAAAAACCGAAAGAGCATCGCCACTAAACCCTCGGTTGTAAAATGCACCGAGATAACATCGAAACGCCGGCCGCGTAAATGCAAAATAATGAGCCGGCAGAGCGATTTAACCATGAACAAGGCAGTATGGATATAAACGCGGAAGTCTTCATAAGAATGGTCGCTTTCCCGGAAGTTACGGCTGACCCTGATGACCTCGATCTTTTCACCGGGATCCCGCAGCATCTTTCCTTCCCTGGTGAGAATGGTTACCTCATGCCCCATCCGGGAAAACCTGCCGGCCAATTCCAAAAGATGGGTCTCCGTTCCTCCGCCATGCACCCCTGTCCATCTGTGGAAAAAGAGGATCTTCATTGGTTTTTATCAAGGCCTTTCCTGAAAAGATAATCCAGGATCCCCCGGAAGAACCCGTAAATACCCGCAAGCTGCCTTGGATTACGCGTCTCTACGGTTTTATAAACCCAGTAAAGGTTTAAAGTGGTTATGTTGATCATCGCCGCGAGCACCCCCTTTACACTCCCCGGCCTGATATTCTTGAGATAAAAAAAAGCGGTATCCCTGCCGATAAAAAAAGGGTAACGCGAAGGACCCAGGCGGTTATAGTGCACCCCGCGCATCTGCGGGTTATAGATGATCTTGTAACCGTTTTTTTTCAGGCGCACAAAAAGGTCGCCATCGGCATGATTAAAGATAAAATTCTCGTCAAAACCATTTACCTTGAGCAGCGCCGAACGCCTGATCAACATGCAGCTGGTAGTTGCCAGGTCCACTTCCAGCTCCCGGGCAGAAGTCGGCTCGAATCCCTGCCCCAGGCTGTAGGCCCCGCTTGCAAAAAGACGCCCCGGGGCAAAAGGCCTGCCCTCCATAACGAAATTTTCATAAAACCCGACCAGGAGGCGCAAAACCGCATTTTTCTGCGCCGCATCATGCAAAACATGCATCTCTCCGGTGTAATTAGAGGCCGAGATAAACGGGCCGGTAACCACCGCCGCTTCAGGATGCCTCTTAAAACTTTCCATACCAAAAAAGAGCCATTGCGGGTCCACTTCCGCGTCATCCGCCAGATAAGCGATATATTCACAGGGGGAATTTTTCCAACCCAGATTAAACAGGTAAGATAAGCGTTTGGTCTGATCATTGATCGCGGTAATTTTACGCTCCGTGAGTATCTGCCTGGTGGGCAAATCAGCAGAATTATTAACCGCCATTATCTTATAGTGGGAATACGTTTGCCTTAAGAGAGAATCCAGGCAGCGCTTAAGATCATCGGGGCGATTGCAGGTATATACGAGCACGCAGACTTCATTCATCTTTTCTTTCTTTAACCAGGTAGCAAAGCGCGCCCCATGCCGCGGCCGATGCCTTAACCAGATAAACGTAGAACAGGCCGGCGAACAAAATAGGATTTTTCAACGCCCGGTAATGAAAGTACGTCCTGCGCGGCAGGCTGTGATGCACGGCAAGCCGGCGGTTAAACTTATAAGCGGGGATGTAATAGTAACCGTAACGGAAAAACTTGCGCGCTACTTCCCTGATCGTGGTAGTCTCATGATGCCAGATATAGGCATCGACGAATTTGATCTTCGCGCCCATTTCAACGATCTTCTGATGGATAATCGTATGTTCGAAGGTGATCGGAGGGTTCTTTTCAAACTCCACCCGCTTAAAAAAAGACGCGCGGAAAAACCTGGGGATCGCCGTTCCCTTTATCGGGTCATCGTCTTGCAGCGAATGGAATATATCTTTATCATAGGCAATTACCCGCTCAACAAAGGTATTTTTGGTAATCAAGGACTTTTCGAAAAGCGTCACCCCGTCGAATCCTTCTTCCTCGCAGGCCTTAACACAGCGCTCCACCACATCCGGTTCCAGGATCTGGTCGGAGTCGAGGATAAATATATATTCCCCTTTACTGGCATCGGCCCCCGCCTTACGCGCGGTGGCCAAAGTAGGCGCAAAAACTATTTTTGCCCCGAATTTTTTGGCGATTTCCAAGGTGCGGTCCCTGCTTTGGGAATCCATGATCACGATCTCGATATTCTTGTAACTCTGCTCCTTGACCGAGCGCAGGCATTTTTCCAGCGTCTTTTCCGAATTGTAAGTCGCGGTATTTACCGAAACCAGCGGCGTCATTTTCTTCTGTCCTTTATGCGCTTGATGTCGGAATCCACCATCATCCGAACCAGGTCCCTAAAACCTACCTTGGGCTTCCATCCCAGCTTCTTTCTGGCCTTGGAGTAATCACCCATCAAAAGGTGCACTTCCGCGGGGCGGTAAAAGGCCTTGTCAACGACAACGTGTTTCTTCCAGTCGAGCCCGGCAAAACCAAAGGCCAGCTCCACGAATTCCCTGACCGAATGGGTTTCTCCTGTGGCGATCACATAATCATCTGGCTTGTCCTGTTGCAGCATCATCCACATTGCCTCGACATAGTCTCCGGCAAAACCCCAGTCCCGCTTTGCCTCCAGATTTCCCAAATGCAGCTTCTTGGTCAGGCCCATTTTGATCTCGGCCGCGGCATAAGATATCTTGCGGGTCACGAATTCAAACCCCCGGCGCGGGCTTTCATGGTTAAAACAAATACCGTTGCAGGCAAACATCCCATAGGCCTCGCGATAATTCCTGGTCAGGTCAAACCCGGCGACCTTAGAGATCCCGTATGGAGAACGCGGATGAAAAGGCGTAAACTCGTTTTGAGGTGTTTCTTTGGCGTTCCCGAACATCTCGCTGGACGCCGCGAAATATACCCGGCATTGCGGGACTTTTTCCTTTAACGCCGACAGCACATAATGCGTGCCGTTGATATTGGTATTGATCGTGGAAAATTCATCCTCGAAGGAATAACTGACGAAGCTCTGGGCGGCCAGATGGTAACATTCCTGCGGTTTTATTTTTTCGACAACATTGAAGATACTGGGATAACTTTCCAGCGAGGCCGGATAAATAGTGACGTCCTTGAGCAGGTGTTTTATCCTCCAGAGGTGATGTTCCGGATCTTCCAGGGCAACCCGCCTGACCATACCGTAAACATCGTATCCTTTTTTCAAAAGCAGCTCCGTCAGGTATGAACCATCCTGACCATCGATACCGGTGACAAAAACCTTTCTTTTTTTCATTTTTTTCTCCTTCCGTAAAAATAATAAAGTACCAGCAGAAATAGCAGGCTGGTCAATGTTACGCCGTTTGCCAGGATGATAATCAGGTCATCCAGGTATACCCCGTAGGCCATCCAAAGTAACACCCCTAAGGAAAATTGAAAGAGCATCACTACGCTTACGTCGTGCGCGGACTTGTTGCGTATTACCTTCACGATCTGCGGGATAAAGGAAAAGGCGGTCAGGCTCGCCGCGGCAATTCCGATCATTCTCCAATGCATAGTTTAAAAAGGCAGGCGGATCCCCGTCTTCAAAGAGAGACCCTTCTGCTCTTTCTCCATGCGCAAGAATATCTCTGCGCCGTATTTTTTCAGCAATTTCCTGGTAACCGCCAAGACTATCCCCAGCGGGCGGCCGCTTTTATTTTTTAAAACCAGGCTCAACTCATCCTGCCGGCTTAAACCCAGATCGCACTGAAACTCCTGCTCTACGATCCGGCCCGCGCCATAATCCATAACAAAGGAAACTCCGCCTTTTTTAGAAAACTTCCAGGCACCGTAAAGCGAAATCGTTTTTACCCCTGGACGCCCCCGGCTGCTCAAGCCGGCACCCAGCCTATACTTGATCCTGCCTTCCTGGGGATAAAGGTTCGGGCTCTCGGCCTGCACCCGGAAATCAAAAGCCGACTGTTTTCCTCGTTCCAGAATATAAGTCAGCCTGTTTCTTTCGTTGACCTGCCAATAACCGGCAAATTTAACTTTCTGGCTTGACTTGTTCCTTCTTTTCAAAAAAACCTTTTCATAGGTATAAACCAGTTGGCGGCGGTTATCAAAGCCCCATCCCCCTTCCAGAGTGATTCTTTCCGGGTTCAGGCCTCTCTTAACCGCAAAAATCAGGCTACCTCCATCGCCGAGTGACCACTCTCCAGTGAGCTTTATTATCCGGGCGTGCAGCAGGCCATCCTGGTCATAAGAATCCACCTCAAAAACAAGCGCATCATCACCCGTATCAAGCAAGCGGCCCCGCAGCACCAAGGACCCCGCTTCTCCCGCAGGCTCTGTCCGGGCAACCTTCAGCTCTAGATCATGGTTACTGTTTATTCTCCAGGAACCGGTAAAAAGCAGACGCTTGCCCAGCCCAAATTCCCTTTTCCAGCGTGAGACAGGCTGATTAATATGAAAGATCAGGTTGTTACGGCTATCTACCGAAAAATTTCCCGGGATGAGTGCTTTATTCCCCGCGCGCCTGACTATCAGCCGGTTATTGCCGTCCAGGGAAAATCTTGCCTGTTTATCCTGAGCTGTCATGAGGCTCCTTATTTAACGCCCCGCAGAGGACTGTTTCCTAAAATCAAAAAGGTGGCCGAAGACTTTTTCGCCTGCCCTGAATAGATATTTCAGATCATCCGTATCCCTGACCGAGAATATTTTTCGCAAGAGAAATTCCGGCTCAAAAGACACCCGGTACATCCCCTGAACCAGCTCCATCAGTTCCCGTTCGGGTATAGGCGAATCCAGGACCGGCTGTTTCATGTCAAAATCTTCCCATTTCGTGGTCTTGAGCCAGCGGTTCTTTTGCGCTTCTTTAAAAAGAGGCGACCCCGGATAAGGCACCACCATAGTCGCTTGCATGGTATAGGCGTAACCTTTTTTAAGCAGCCACTTCCCCAGCTCCAGGGTCTTTAACGCCTGAGGTTTCGTTTCCCAGGGGTAACCGAACATAATCGTAATGTGCGGGAAAAGGCCCGCCTTACTCGCCAGGCGGCAGTCTTCGATTATCTTCTCCGCGTCCAGCCCCTTGTTTATTCTCTGTAAAGTGGCCTGATTCGCCGATTCCAGCCCGAAAAGCAGCAACCGGAAATTAGCTTTTTTCATCAGCGCGAAATCCGATTCACTCAAGGCCCCGAAACGCATATTGCAGTCAAAATAGATTTTTTTGTGATAACCGCGGCGGACCATCTGCCGGCAAAAATCAGCCAGCCATTCCCCTTTCGGAAAACAACCCGAATCGTCCATGATCTCCCTGACCCGCTGCTCTTCTATTAATCGGCCGATCTCATCGCAGACATTGTTTACGCTGCGCGAACGAAAACTTGGATAAAGCGTGGGCCAGGAACAAAATGAGCAAGCATGATACCAGCAATCCCTGGCGGACATAATATAAGTCCCCGGTGTCCTTTTGTAATTTCCGTTTTTATAAGCGTAGAGTTGCCATTTTGTCAGCTTGCGGTCAATGAACGGTGTCGCGTCTAAATTATGATCAAGCTTAAACTGGCCCGTATTTTTAACTTGACCGTCCTGCCGATAATATATTCCCTCTTCCAGCCTTGCCCCTTGCCCCTTGCCCCTTGGAGGTAATCACATAAATTCAGCAACAGCCAATCATAATCCCCGCCCGTAAGCACATAGTCTACCGTTGAATTCTCAAACGACTCCTCAGGCAGGGCCGTAACATGGTCGCCGAAAAGCACAGTTCGTAGCCGATAGTCCGTAGTTGATAGCCGACCAAGTTCATTAATAATTTTCCAGTGCTGTTTAATCACCGGGGTCTTGGTCTCAAAGGCAATGAGATCCGGCCGCAGGGAACGGATAAAGTCGAAAAACCTGTCCAAGGGGATATTTTCGGCAATACAATCCAGCCAGGTCACCTCAAAACCGTTCTTTTTTAAAAGTGTTGCCGCCTGGGCGGGGACCACCGGATAGATATAAGTCGGCTCCTTAAAATACTGGAACTGCCTGTTTTGCCCCAGGGTAGGATACCCTTTATGGCTGGTCAAAGGCGGGTAACAGATAACGATCTTCATTTTTCCTCTCTGAGCCTGAAGGCCAGTAACCCTTTAATGAAATATATCCCGTAAGCCAAATGAGTAGTTATTATACCAGGAAAAACCAAAAGGATCAATTGCAACTCGTTGAAAATGCTAAAGATGAGCACCAAGGACAGATAAGTTGCCAGACCGGCCAGATAGATCAGCCTCAACTCAGCGGAAAATAACCCGGCTACTCCCCCGATAATGATCCCCAGGACCAGCAGGCTGGGCAAAAAATATGTCAATTTCGCGGAGGTCGCAGGAAAGCGTTTTACGAAATAACCGCGATGCAAGGCATAATTAGCCACCTGCCTGATATGCCCGAGAAATAACCTGCGCCGGTGATGATAAACGAACACCTCGGGATCGTAAATAATCTTTTTCTTTAGTTTTCCGGTGATCTCCTGGCATAATTTAGTATCTTCTCCCGGCCAGAAAGCGGTCCTAAAACCACCCAGTTCCTGCATCACAGATTTTCTCACCAGTAAATTACAGCTGGGCAGATCATCCGCGGTTCTTTTTTTCCGGGGCCGGTAACGGTAGACATAACTTCCGCTGACGAGCAAAGAAGAGTAGACCGCCCCGCTGGCTTTCTGGCGCGGCGAATCTTCGGGCGGAGTAACCGCCGGCCCTCCTACCGCCGCTACCTGCGGATCGGCAAAATCGGCAATTGCGTTTTTCAGCCAGTCTTTCCGCGGATAGGCGTCATCATCGATAAAAGCCAGGATCTCTCCCCGGGCATACCCAAAGCCGATATCCCTTTTCTTTGCCGGGTCGGCCGCGCCGGTCGGAATAACCCGTAGATCTGGACTCTCGCCGGTTGAGAAAACCGGTTTATCCGCGCTCGGGCCCGAACCCTGGTAAACATCAGGCAGGACAATTATCTCGAAATCCGGATAATCAAGCTGCCGGCATTTACTTACGCATTCTTCTAAATTCTTTTGCCATTCCTTTGCGGCGATAATAATCGATACGGTCATAGTATTTTAGGATGCGCATCCGGTAAAATACCGCAAGCGTATCCTGAGTAGTGGCGAACACGGCCCGCGAGCCGATTCTCGTGTATTTTCTTTGCGGATTCAAGACTATCGGGGCCTCGGCGATCTTATACCCCAGATGATGCGCGTTCACTAATAGTTCGAGGTCAAAGGCAAATTGCTTGACCAGTATCCTGGGAAAGACCTTACGCAGGACTTCGCTCTTGAACAACTTGATCCCGGTTTGCGTATCATGGCAGGGCAGGCCAAAAAGCAGTTTTACCAAAAGATAATACCCGAAACTCATGATCTTTCTTTCCAGGGGGTAATTGACCCGGGAATTCGGATGCAGCTTCGAGCCGATCACAATATCGGCGTTATCCAGCCGCAAGATATCAAAAAGGGTCTGGACCTGTATCGGATGCAGGTCCATGTCGGCATCGAGAAAAACCACGAAATCCCCGCTGGTATAACGAAAGGCTTTCTTCAACGCCCTGCCCTTGCCCAGGTTAAAGGGATTTTTTTTGACGATCAGTTCCCCGGGATATTTTTTTTGCAGCCCGCAAAGGATCTCATAGGTCGCGTCGGATGAGCCGTCGTCAATAACCAGAAGTTCCCAGGAACAACCGAATTCCCGAAAAGTCCGTATCGTCTCTTCCACGCTCGCAGCAATGTGCCCGGCCTCATTATATGCCGGCATGACCACGGAGACTTTCTCTTGTAGGGTCTTCATCTTTTTTTATAGGCCAAAAACAGGTGTATCAGAAGAAGCGACGCCCCGCAAAAACAAAGAATAAGCTGCACCGCGACCAAAGATGGATGGAAAATAACCACCAGGGCATTCTGCAATAAAAGAAAACCGGCCAGGTAACCCAAAAACCGCAGGTCCTTTACCGAAAGAAAATAAGAAATCATGATGAAGAGAAGCGCGTAGAGGCTCATTGATACGCTAAAGAGCCTGCCTAGAAAGACCGCTTCGGGAAATGATTTTCCCGTCAATATCTTTAAGACAAAAACGGGAAAAAGATTATAGAAGATCATCGCCGCCCCGCTTAAGAGGACAACGTATTTAAGGGATTTCGAAAGAGTGGAAAGCGTCTCCTGATTTCCGGCGCTTAATCCGCTGGTCCGGGGAAACATTACTATGCTGATCGCCCCCGGCAAGAAAAGAAATATCTTTCCGAGCATCTGGGCCAAGGCATACGCCCCCGAATCCTGCGGCGCAAAAAAGTATTTCACCCAGACCATGTCGAAGCTAACCAGATTGATAAAACAAAAATTTGCCGCGGCAACGGGAAATAGATAAATTAATACTCCCCGGTAATCGACATCTTCCCGGGGCAAAGCGAAACTGATGTATTTTTTTAGCGGCAGATAAAGGATAATCAGAGAAACCGCCGCGGAAATCAATAAGGCACCCAGGGAACCGGCGATACCGTATCCTAAATACAAAAAAACGGCAACCGACGCTAATTTCAGGATCCCGCCGGCTGCCTGACTGGAACTATACCACCCAAAAAGCTCTAACCCCTGAACCCCTCCCAGGAATAACGGAACCAGGCAAACCACGCCGACCGTCCCGGCCAGGATATAACCGCTGGCAAGAGAATCGATCTTTAAGGCGTTAATTATTCCCCTGGAGGAGAATGTAAAAATCAAGAATGCCAGAATTGCGAATACCGATACCTTCTTTAATAATCCCGAAAACAGATAAGTTATCTTCGAGGTTTGCCCGGCGGCCCTGAACTTAGAGGTGTATTTCGCCATTGCCAGCTGGAGGGTGCCGACCGGAGTGGCGATCAGCATAAATACGGATAAAAGCGAGTTAAACGCAGCGAATTCGAAGGCGGAAAGGCTGTGCGCGATCAATAACTGATAAAAAAGATTGAGCAGGTTTGCCAGCGATGTGCCGGTAAACACAATAAAAATATTCCTGCTAAATTTATCTATTTTTTTCAGTCTATTCAGCACTTATATTTTAGCGGGCTTAAATTACGATTTTCAGGAATCTGCGGCTGCCGGCCTTCAGGGTCCCGGACTGAACAGGAACAAAATCCTCCGCTTCCAGCTTTTTCTCGCCAAAAAAGACGGCACCTTGTTTGATCAGGCGGCGCGCCTCATTGCCGCTTTTTACCAGGCCGCTATTCACCAGGATACTCACCAGGTTATCATTGGCTTTCAGCCTGTACTCGGGGATCTCCGCGGGAGATTCTTTATGGCTAAAGACCCTCTCGAATTCCCCGGCCGCCTCTTGAGCCGCCGAACCGGAATGGTATTGAGTGATGATCTCTTTGGCTAACCTGATCTTGGCCTCCTTAGGATGCATCTGTTTGATCCGGGAGATTTCGCAGTCGGTAAGCAATTCATAATACTTATACATCAACTCATCGGAGATCGACATGATCTTGCCGAAGATCTCTCCGGGAGGATCATTTATCCCGATATAGTTGCCGAAGGATTTGCTCATCTTCTGCACCCCGTCCGTGCCTTCGAGTAGGGGCATGGTAATCACCACCTGCTGCTCCTGGTCATAATCCTTTTGCATATCCCTGCCCACGAGCAGATTGAAGATCTGGTCGGTCCCGCCCAATTCTATATCCGCCCGGAGCTTCACCGAATCATACCCCTGCAGTAAAGGATACATGAATTCCAACAAAGAGATATCCTCGGATTTAGCCAGCCGTTTTTTAAAATCGGCACGGGCAAGCATCTGGGCCACGGTTGCATGACCTGTAAGAGACAATATTTCAAGAACCGACATCTTTTCGAACCAATCCGAATTAAAAACAATCTCTACCCGGTCGAGATCCAGGACCTTGGATACCTGCTTCTTATAGGTGGCGGCATAGGCAATAACTTCTTCCTTACTCAACTGCTTTCTTTTTTCGGAACGCCCGGTGGGATCTCCGATGCGGGCGGTAAAATCTCCGATCAAAAAAACCACCTTGTGCCCGAGGTCCTGAAATTGCCGTAATTTTCTTAAAAGCACGGTATGCCCCAAATGAATATCCGCCGCCGTAGGGTCAAAACCGGCCTTGATCACCAGGGGTTTATTGTTTTTCAGGCTATTTTCCAGCTTGGCCTTCAGCTGCTCCGTGGAAATGATCTCCACAGCGCCTCTTTTAATGATCTTTAACTGGCTTTCAAGATCATTGCTTGGCATTTGTCCTCTCCTTGGTCAATTTTAGATCTTTGCCGAAAGCCCGATCTTTCCCTGTTCGGTATCGATCTTGATTACCTTGGCCTTGATCTTATCCTGAGGCTGTAACTTTGCAGCCTCAGCCTTATCGATCTCGCTGGAATAGATTAAACCTTCCAACTCTTCTTCGATCTTTACGAATACCCCGAAGTCGGTCACACTGACCACCTCGGTATCCAGGACGACATCCAACGGATACTTTTCCGCGATGGCCGGCCAGGGATTATTCTGAAGCTGTTTTAACCCCAGGTTGATCCGTTTATTCTGGGCATCGACTGATAATACGATAACGTCGATCTTCTGGCCTTTCTTGAGCACGTCCTGGGGATGGCCGATCCGCTTGGTCCAGCTAAGATCCGAAATATGGATCATCCCTTCCAGGGAACCGTCTATCTCGACGAAAACCCCATAGTCGGTAAAACCCCGTACCTTTCCGGAAACCTTGGTCCCCACGGGAAATTTCGACTCTGCTTCCAGCCAGGGATTCTGTTCCAGTTGTTTTAAGCTCAAAGAGATCCTGCGGCTTTCCTTTTCGATGCTCAAGATTTGGGCCTCCAGCATATCCCCGATGGCGAACATCTCGCTGGGGTTATTCACCCTGCGCGTCCAGGAGATCTCTGAAACATGGATCAGCCCCTCAATACCCTTCTCCAATTCAATAAAGATCCCGTAAGGAAGAATATTCACTACTTTACCTTTTACTTTCGTGCCGACGCTGAATTTTGTTTCGATATCCTGCCATGGATCGGGTAGCCTTTGCTTAAGCCCCAAAGAAACCTTTTCCGCTTCCTTGTCCATGTTCAAGACCATTACCTCGATCCGGTCGCCCACCGCCACTACTTCCGAAGGATGGCTGACCTTTGACCAGGACATATCCGTAATATGCAACAGGCCGTCCACGCCGCCTAAGTCGATAAAGGCGCCGAAATCGGTAATTGCCTTGACCATCCCCGGATAGGATTCGCCGATCTTTAAGGTCTGCCAGATCTTTTCCTTGGCCTCTTCCTTTTCTTTTTGCATCGCTTCTTTTCGCGAAACGATCAGGCTCCTGCGCAGGTTGTTCGTTTTGACGATCTTGAATTTGAAGGTCTTGTAGATGATATCTTTGTCCGCGACCCCCTTGAAGGCGGAAAGCGAAGCCGGCAGGAACCCTTCGATCCCCGCGACATCTACCAGAAAGCCACCTTTGACCTTTTTCACCGGCCGGCCGTTAACCAGGCCGCCCTCTTCCGCCTGCTTTATAACCTTGTCCCAGCCGCTGATCCTTAAGGCCTTTTCACGCGAAAGCCTGATCATCCCGGCGTCATCTTCGATCGAATCGATGAAGAAATCCAGCTCACCGCCGACTTTCAGGTCTTCCGGAGGGAACTCCGCGATCGCCACGATCCCCTCAGACTTAAACCCCACGTCTACCAGCACCTCTTTCTGGGAGATCGAAACAACCTTGCCCTTAATGATCTGGCCTTCCTTTATTTTTTTGATAGTTTGATTATACAACTCTTCCATGCTAATGGGTTTCTCTTCGGTCATTTAATGTTTCCTCCTTATGCAGCTTTAATATATATTTTAGTTTTATTTTTTAACGAAATCAGGTGGAACAAAACACCCCCTTTTCGGAAAATTTACAATAATCAAACAGCAGATAAAAACAAGGCATGAAAAATTACCGATCCTGAAGCTTCAGGATCAATTCCCTCCCGTAGCTAAGAA
>Ga0265297_10009119_pt1 | contig 12949 bp, 14 predicted proteins | sample Munlanlwell13791_FD_192502 | JGI IMG/M metagenome (GOLD analysis project Ga0265297, IMG submission 192502) | Leachate microbial communities from a municipal landfill in Southern Ontario, Canada - Leachate well 137-91 | ecosystem: Engineered > Solid waste > Landfill > Unclassified | place...
GGCGCTGAGACCGCAAAGATCGTGAGGTTTTCTAATTTTGGGGGATTGGAATAATGGAAACTGCCAAAAATATCACATCGCAAGATAACGACATCAACCCCGGAATTTTTACGCCAAGGGAGGTTTTTGCGGAGTTCAATGCGGAATTTTTGGATGATGAAAAATGCCGGCAGTGGATCATTGAGATACTTCATCCCGAAAATAAAAAATGTCCGGAGTGCGGAGAAGAAATTTTAAACTCTCTATTGCAGAGTTTTTGGGATGGTAAGCGGATTAAATGCTGGTATTGCGGAAAGTATTTTACTGCGCTGACAAACACTTTTCTTTCGGGATGCCATTTAAATTTTCAGCAGATCGTTTTGATGTCCATGCTTATCGGCCTGGGCGTACCGGACAAAGTTATCGCCTTGATTATAAAAATCAGTGCGGAGAGCGTTCGTCTTTGGCGGTTGAAGTTCAGGGAGCTGGAGAAGGCAAAACAATGATTATCCGGACAATGAAATTATCCGATCTACAGCTGGCGCCATATAATCCGCGGAAGGATCTCCGGCCTGGAGATAAAGAATATGAAGATATTAAGCGGTCGATCTGTGAATTCGGCAACGTCGATCCGATCGTATGGAACGAACAGACCGGCCACGTCATCGGAGGGAACCAGCGCCTTAAAGTTCTAAGGGATCTCGGCGTCGAAGAGACGGAAGTCTCCGTTGTGGTCCTGCCTATCGAGAAGGAAACACTTCTTAACCTGGCGCTCAATAAGATCTCCGGGGAATGGGATAAAATAAAACTGCGCGAACTCATCGCGGAGCTGCAGACGTACCCGGTCGATGTCACGCTTTCCGGATTCGATGACGTTGAGATCGAAGCGCTCCTGGACACCGAAATCAAGGAAGACAATTTCGATACCGCGGCAGAGTACGATAAAATCATCACGCCCGTTGCCATCCGCGGGGACATCTACCAACTCGGCCGGCATCGGATCATGTGCGGCGATTCCGGGATCATGGAAGAAATGGATCTGTTAATGCATGGCGATAAGGCGGCCATGGTATTCACCGATCCGCCTTACAATGTCAATTACGGCGCCACGATGAAAGACAAACTCCGCACCCGGGTATCGAAAGAAAACGCCGGCCGCAAAATTCTCAATGATCATTTTAAAGACAACGACGGATTTTATCAATTTCTCAGCGGCGCCATTCTTTCATTCAAGCCATACACGGCCGGCGACGTTTACATCTGCATGTCATCAAGCGAGCTGCACACCATGCAGAAAGCCTTCGCCGATTGCGGAGGCCACTGGTCCACATTCATCATCTGGGTTAAAAATCAATTCACTATTGGCCGGGCAAATTACCAGCGCCAGTACGAGCCGATCCTGTACGGCTGGTTTGAAGGTTCCAGCCATTACTGGTCCGGCGTCCGGAACATGGGCGACGTCATCGGCCAGGACAAAATCAGAAGAGACGACGACGGCACTCCGCTGATCCGTGTTGAAGCATGCGGCATCGAAAGCGACATTTGGGAATTCGCCAAGCCGACCGTCAGTAAGGAACATCCAACCATGAAGCCGATCGGCCTGGTGGCCAGGGCGTTGCGGAATAGTTCAAAGCCGGGAGATATCATTCTGGATTCTTTTGGCGGGAGCGGTACCACCATGCTGGCCGCCGAGCAAACAGATCGCTGCAGCCGCCTCATGGAGCTCGACCCGAAATATGTAGATGTTGAAATTAAACGCTGGGAACAATTTACAGGGCAGAAGGCCGAACTGATCCGCAGCGGGAAGGTATAATCACAGTAGCCGGTATTCCAGGGAGGTGCAACTCCCGAAGAACCAGTGGATGGCACTGGGCGCGAGCGCTACCGGCCGGAGAATAAATTAGCAAAAAAAGACGCTCAGGACAATGGGAAAAGCAAGCAAGCAAGCAAGCATAAAACAGACCAAGTTTAGGCGTTCTGACGTTGTCTCTTACGGAGAATATAATTTGGACCAGGACAAATTTAATACACTTCTGGGAAAAACGAACAAGCAGGAAGAGACCACCCTGAAGGTTTTATATAACGCCGTTGTCAAATGCGTCAACGAAATGAACGCCGGATCCGCGCCCGCGGTGAAGTCCTGGGAAAAGACGCGATCGTCTTATGAGCAATATGCCAATGAACTTTGGAATAAATATTTCCCTCCGGAGACGACGGCGCCGGCAAGCCCGGAATATAAAACGATTCAGGATGTCATCCGCCGCGTCAACGAAATGGGCTTTAAGCTCGCGAAGTCGGCTTATAATCACGCCGAGCGCGGATTGCTCCGGCCGAATGAACTCGGGATCTATACGCAGGACATCATCGATAAATATATTGTCCAGGCGAATCTGAAAAAGAAGGACGGGAGCCGCCGCGAGAAACAGGAAAAGTCCAACTCCGAACGGCAGAATGCCGAGACGCGCCGTATCAACGCCCAGGCTGAGCGCGAGGAATTCAAGCTCCAGCGCGAGCGTGGCTTATATGTCCCGAAAGAATCATTTGAGCGGGAGCTTTCGTATCGCGCGATGGTGTTTAAGATGGACGGCGATTCGTTTTGCCGGTCGGAGGCCGGCGCGATCATCGAGCTGGTCAGCGGAGACAAGGACAAGATTCCCGACCTACAGGAATTCCTGCTGGAGCGGTTTCATAAATGGCTGGCCAGGTACGCGGCGGACAAGGAATTCACCGTGCCGCAGCCGGCAGCGGCGGAGATGATCAGCGATACAGATGACGAGAATAGTGAGTTAGTGGATGGTGAATAGTGGATAGTAAAACCAAAGAAAACGACAACACAATCAAAATCGACATGGATAATAACTGCACGAATTGCGGAGAGCCGGGCGTCACTGAAAGCGGTCTATGCTTGAAATGCGTCGGCTTTGCGGCAGCTGTTCCACCCCCGGCGCCCATGGGCGACACCCCTCCGGCATCCTCCGGACCTTGCGCCAGCGGGGGAGATTCAGCCGCAGACATCCGCCAGCAGGTTCAGGAGCGCGTTCAAAAAGAAGCTGAACAGCAGCAGCTGAAGGAAGAAGAAAATAAGATCGACAGTAAATTCATCGCCCAGTGTCTGTTCGGCAATTCGACCGGCGACGGCCGGCTATACGCGGAGCTATTCCGTGACCAGTTTCTTTACGTTAAAAACACTCAGGAATGGTTTGAGTGGACCGGGCATATCTGGCAGCGCGACGTTATGAATCACGCCCTGGCTTCCGTCGAGAAGATAGCCGAAACATATCTGGAAGAGTATAAAAAAATATCAGCGAAAATTACAGAGCTGGCCGGCAGCGACGATAAAGATGAAATCTTAAAGCTCCGCAAAAAAGGCGATAAGATCCTCGAGCGCGTGCGGCAGCTCCGCGGCGACAATCGCCGGACCGCGTGTCTGAAATTCGCGCATACCATAGAAAACCCGATCGCCATTACCGGCGAAGAGTTTGACAGCAAGCCGATGCTCTTCCCGTGCGCGAACGGCGTCATTGATCTGGAGACAGGGAAATTCAAGCCCGGCCGGCCGGGTGATTATTTATCACTGGGCAGCCCGATCGAATGGACCGGCATAGAAACCCCGGCGCCGCTCTGGGAAAAATCCTTGCGCGAGATCTTTAATTGTGACCGTCCCGACGATGATCAATCCATCATCGAATACACACAGCGCCTTTTCGGTTATGCTATGACCGGCATGGTCGTCGAAAAGGTTTTCCCGGTGCTGTACGGGAAAACCGGATGGAACGGCCGCAGCCTGATCATCGAAACAATCAGCCACATCATGGGCGCCCTGGCCGGATCCATCCCCTCGGAAATGCTGTTGAGCCAGAAATTCAGCAAATCCTCCTCCGGACCGAGCCCGGACATCATGTCACTGAAAGGCATTCGTATGGCCTTCGCCTCCGAGATCGATGAAGGCCAGCGATTCAGCGCGGCCAAGATCAAGTGGCTGACCGGCAAGGATGAACTGACCGGCCGTAATCCGCATGATAAATATCCGACGCGGTTTGATCCCACGCATAAACTGTTTGTCATGACCAATTCACAACCGCAGGCCCCGGCCGATGATAAGGCTTTTTGGGAGCGGCTGCATCTGATCCCGTTCAATATCAGTTTCGTCAACCGGGATCCGCAGGAATCTTATGAGCGCCGCGCCAATCTCAACCTCGACAAAGAAATCAAAAAAGAAGCGTCCGGGATCCTGGCCTGGCTGGTCCGCGGCTGCTTAATGTGGCAGCGCGACGGATTAAAGCCGCCGGCCGCCATTACCGAAGCCACGGAAAAATATCGCCAGGACGAAGACATGCTGGCCGACTGGATCGACGAATGCTGCATCCGGGAACCGGGCGCCAAGGACAAAGCTGCCAAGCTATACGCGTCGTTTGTCGCCTGGTATCACGCCAACATCGGCAAAAAAGAGCCGACCGGCACCTGGTTCGGAAAACAACTCAGCAAGAAATTCGAGAAACATAAATCCGAAGGCTGCGTCATGTATCACGGCATTGCCCTGGGAACGACTCAGGGAGAAATAGAGGCTTAAAGATATGATTAAAGAAAGTAAAAAAACATCAATACAACCCTCCACTCTCCCCATTAATGGCGGATTTCGGGGAGGGTTTGAAAAATCGGCAATATTTTTTAATTCGTCTGTATCTATCGAATCTATAAAAGGGATTGCCGTAGATACCTTGAATAGAATCGACAAAAAAAGGGAGGGTGGAGAGTTCACCCTAGAGAAGTTTCTAAGTGGTTTTTCGTAAAAACGCCGAACAATATATATAAGGGGCAACCCTCCAAACCCTCCCCGGAAGGGGTAATAATAAATATAATATAATAAGAAATAATGAATGAAATTAAATAATTAAAAAGGAAAAAAAAGAGAGAATGGAAAATTTTTTCAAAAAACAAAACCCTCCCTGTGGTGAATTATTAAAATGTTAAACGTCTTAGATCTGGCCAGTAAAAAAGTGAACCTGAAAAAAGTCGCATCGACGCATGGTGGCGAATGGACAGGTCCGTGCCCGGCGTGCGGCGGGAATGATCGCTTTCACGTTTGGCCAAACACGAACGGCGATAAAGGATCCTATTGGTGCCGTGGCTGCGGGAAATCAGGGGATAATATCCAGTTCCTGATTGATTTCGAAGGCATGAACTTCAAAGAGGCATGTGAGTACCTGAATATTCACATATCGGACGACCGTCCTATAAACAGGCCGCCAGCCGAAAAGACGGAATTTCAACCAGTTACACATCAAAACCCAGCCGAGCTCTGGCAGGAAAAAGCTGAAAAGTTTGTCAGTTGGGCCCAGCAGTGTCTCACGGAAAACGCGGATGTGATGAAATGGTTGTCAGCTCGAGGGATTTCAGCTTCTGCGGCTCTCGCCGCGCGCCTGGGATGGAATCCCGGCGAGAATGGAAATGACATTTTCCGGCCGCGGACGGCATGGGGACTGCCTGAATTGAAAAAAGAAAACGGGAAGCCGCGCATGTTGTGGATCCCGCAAGGGTTGGTCATCCCCTATATTATTGATGGCATGATCCAGCGGATCAGGATCCGCCGGCCGGAAGGCGAACCGCGTTACTATGTTGTTCTAGGATCATCAATGGCGACTATGATCCTCGGAATTGAGCGGCACGCTTATGTCATTGTCGAGAGCGAACTTGACGCCATTTCCTGTGCTGCGGCAACGGACCTGGCCGGCGCCGTTGCGTTGGGAACGTTAGAGGGCAAACCGGACGCCGCCGCTTACGGCATATTAAAGGGCGCGCTCCAGATCTTGAACGCCCTGGATTATGGCGACAAGGGCGGCGGTAAAAAAGCGGCGGAGCGGGCAATGGTATGGTGGTCCGAAAATTTTGTCGACCGTTGCGATCGCTGGCCAGTCCCGAAAGGAAAGGATCCCGGTGAAGCGGTCCAGCAAGGGATAGACCTGAAAAGCTGGATCGAAGCGGGGCTGGTGCCAGCGCTGACGCTTAGTAAGGGTTCTAAGTTCAACGTTCAAGGTTCAACGTTAGATAAAGATGTCATACCGGTCCCGCATGCGCGGGATCTTACTCCGGCCGGTATCCAGGAAAAAGAATGTCATTGCGAGACGAGCCTTGCGAGTCGTGGCAATCTTGAACCGTCGGCCGATACTTCGCCGCTCTTGCTAGAACTCTACCAGCTTCTAAAAAACAATCCGGCTGTTAAAATCATCAATACGCCGGACCGCTTCACCGTCCTGCGCAATGATCGCTATGTCGGCGGCCGCATCAACGAACTGGTGATAAAGCCGGGCGAAGTAAATGATTATTTATTGAGCCATCCGGATGAAGAGATAACGTGGAAAAATTTAATTAAAGGTACAAGCCCCGCGCCATAAGGCGCGGGATAATTCGTCCTACGCTTCGAGCGGCGCGGTGCTTGCTCTCAACGTGGACTCATTAGGAGAATGACTATGTTCGGTTATCCAAGAGGAATAGTAGCAATCCAGTCCGGGAATAGCAACGGACGCAGCATTCACGATCTGCTGTTGAAAGGGAAGATCGTTATTCGCGGAGAGGATCATAAGGGCCGTGCTTTTGAACGAACGGCGATCGTTAGAAACGGCGAAGTCTGGGAGAATAAACTTAAGCGAAATAACAAACTGATTTGTCATATCGCCTATGGCAAGTTTGAAAAGTATCCTGGTAATGGCAAGGAAATCGTTCGCTTTAAAGAAGGTACTGGAAAAGGACGCCACGGTAAATCACGGCGCAATGAAATATTATTCAGCCATGCCGGCGTCTGTCACAGCTGGTATAAAAACGGCCGGCTGGTCCGCCAGAAATTCATCTATGACAATAAAAAGACAGCCTATGATTACAACGGATTCAAGACCACCTGTATCATCAAGGGGTATGACGGCCGTGTTCTGTATGAGATCAAAGGCGCCCTGGATGGCCGGAATAATATCTATAACGGGTCGCATTCAGTGCTCAGTAGGGAAATGAGCGACTGGTTTCTCCCGCGTCAACCTTTCGAAGTAAAGAAGGGCGGTAAGATAATCTATAAAGGCCAGGTGCAAAATCATCAGCGCGTCGGTGAATGGGTAGAAAAAGGGAAAAGAGTTTTCTATGTCAACGGCGTCGCCATTTCAAAGAGGCTTTATGAAACCCCGCCGGAAAAACTTGATCCTGCAAAAATAATAAAACTGCCGAACGCCCAGCTGCGCATGGCCATGATGGAAAAGATAGGCCCGGATCGTATTGCCGAGATCGGCCGCGTGGTCCACAAAGACAAAGCCATGCGGCTGTATGATATTAAGAACTATGACGTCAGGATACTCCGCGTCCAATGTCCGACGACCAAAGCCTATTACTACCTGAAAGTTCCCAAAGATTCGACCAAGTGCGAAGAGGCGCGGCAGTGGACGTTCGGCGTGGGCAACGGATTTAACAAACAAATAAAATTTGCAAAGGAGACTTAATATGCCGAAAAAAGTAGAACATTTTTCAAACGGAAGAATGTCGTTCGATTATACAGAAGCGAACCGACAGGGCGAAATGCTCTTCTTTAAAATCGTTCCTGGGACGTTGAAGACGCATTACAACAAATCTTTAAAAGTAAGTTCTGGCGTTGTCCGCACTGGAGAGAAGCCGGGCCATGAGCACAAAATAACCGGCAAGGAAGTCCAGGTGACCATGTTTCCGGAAGAGACGACGACACTCAGCGCCGAGACGGAAGATCAACCCTCGGCCGGGATCGTCGATGTCAAAGAGAATGGCGCGAAAGTAGTGCATCCGGAGCATGGAGCTCTGCCGCTGAAAAAAGGGAAGCACGTCGTTTTGACTCAGAAAGAAGCGATCGGGAAAAACAAAACCGCAACGGTGAAGGACTAGGGGGATAGAATGGGACCATACTGTAAATTCTGCAATCAAAGATGTTTTGTGCCTATGCCGACAGAAACACCGGAGCATATTGTCAAGGCATACGGGACGTCGACGATTATTGCGACTTGCCCAGAAGGCCAGAAATTTGAAAAAGAAAAGATCGGTTATTGTTACGACTATATTCAGAAAGTGATTAAGGAACGAGGACCTGTATGTCGTGTTTGTGGATGCACGGATGATGATTGTTCTCAATGTATCGAGAAAACCGGAAAGCCGTGTTATTGGGTAGAAGAAGATTTATGTTCGGCATGTGTGGAGGTATTTTAATTATGGAATTTACAATCAATCGAGAAATATTTTTAAACGGGATACAGAAGACGCTGGGAATCGTCGAAAAACAAATTTCCCTTCCCGTCCTGCAGAACGTCCTGATCAGGACCATTCCAGACGCTAACGCTATCGAGATCCTGGCCACAAACCGCGAGATCAGCATCCGGACCGATTACGACGCGAGTGTTATTAAAGAGGGGCAGTTAACCATTCCGGCGAAGAAGCTAAACGAAATACTAAAAGAATTACAGGGCGAGACCGTCCATCTGGCAGTAAAAGGGAAAAAGGTATGTGTGATCACCTGCGACAAGGTTGTCTGTAAAATTAACGGAATAGACGCCGCTGATTTTCCGGCGACAATGGATTCGTCTGAATGCTCATTCTTTGAGATCTCTCCGGTACTGCTGGCCGACATGGTCAAAAAAGTTATCTATGCCGTCAGCCAGGACAACGCAAGAAAAAATCTCAGCGGCATTGCCATGCAGAAAATTTATGTCGATAACATCGCGGCCATGCGCCTGTGCGCGACCGACGGAAATCGCCTGGCAGTCTCTATTGCTGAAAACTTTGACGATATTATGCAAATTCCCGGTGATAACGTTATCATTCCGCGCAAAGGATTTACAGAAATCAAAAAAATAGCGGAAGACACTGAAAATAATTTACAGATCGGTTTTACAAAAGGCGCCTGTGTCGTCGAAGCCGATCGCGCCACGCTTTGGGTGAACCTGATTGACGGCCAGTATCCCGATATCCAGCGCGTCATCCCCGATGAAAACAAGGACGGCGTTCTTAACCTGGTCGTCGAGCGTGAGGCCATACTGCATTCCCTGCGCCGGATGGCCGTGTACGGTGATGGCTGCAGTATGGATATTAACGGCGGCTCCATTCATTTTGAGGCCAATGATCCGGTAATCGGAGAGATCAAAGACGAAATAGCGATTGCCGACCTGGATGTCTCTGTATCGAGAACAGTCAAATTTAATATCCGGTTTCTCATCGAAGCCATCGAAGTGCTGAGTGAGAAGAAAATTGCGTTAAACATCCATGATAACGGCGGCCCTGGCGTCATCCATGGCGCGGACAATAAAAACTATACGGCCGTCGTTATGCCGCTGAGGGGATAATGATGACTAAGAAAAAATTATCACCATGTCCCTTTTGCGGACAAAACGATGAATTGCCGGTCTGGGATGAGGATCTGCCGCAGCACATCAGAAAGCATGCATTTATTGTAATCTGTGGAAACTGTGGAATGCGCGGTCCTTGGGGATATACAGAAAAAGAAGCGAAGCAATTATGGAACGAGAGAAAATCATGAGTCAGAAACTTTTCCCGACAATTTTGATTGTGCTGAGCATCTGCGCGGGGATTGTATGCGCGGTGAAGGGCGACGTGCGGCACGCTGTTTACTGGTTTTCGGCGGCGGCGCTGAATATTAGCGTCACGTGGTGAAGGTGAAGAAATGACACACGATGAAGTCGTATCTTTGATTTTTAGTGAACTAAGGGCGGCAGAAAAGAAACATCCTGGCTGGCCTAACGACGTAATTCACGCGGTTGCTATTCTTATTGAAGAGTCCGGTGAGGCCATGAAAGAAGCTATTGATGTTACTTATATAGGAAAATCAACCGAAGACTTAAAAAAAGAATTAGCACAAACCGGAGCAATGGCGATTAGGGCATTGTTAAATTTGTAATTATAATTATGGATTCCCGCCTTCGCGGGAATGACAAAAAGGAAAGTTATGAGTAAATTTAAAATCGTTTTTATCGATGGGAAAGAAATCGAAATTGAAGCGATAAATTTCAGTGTCGCTAGTGTCCTGGCCGCGTATGGAAGATTAAAATGCGGCGGCAGCACTCACAAGGAACTGGGTATTGATGAAAAACGCTCAAAACAAATACTGGATTCCCGCCAGGCCCACGCGGGAATGACAACAGTGAACCGTTGAACTTTGAACTTTGAACCTTGAACTTTGAACGTAGAACGATTATGAGACCAGCAACCATCAACCATCAACCAGCCACCGCTTTCCGCTTCACGGAAGGCGAACGACGGGTCTTCCGGATCCCGGAGCGGATATCGACGGCGGACTGGGCCGAGCGATACCGCATTGTTGTGGATGGCGGGCGGAAGTCGCCCTGGCGAAACGATCTATCGCCCTGCGCGGTCGGAGTCATGGACGCGCTCGATGCGCCGTTCATCCGCGAGATATACGTGCAGGCGTCCCCGCAAACGATCAAGACGCAGCCGTACATCAACTATCTGATGAAGCGTGTTGATATATCGCCCAGCTCGGCCGTGCTGACGATGCCGGTTGAAAAGCTCACGCTCCGCATTTTCAAGCGCCGGTTATCGAAATCCATCAAGGACACGCCGCGAACCGCCGCCATGCTGTCGCCAGTCCTAGGCGATGTCACGCGGACGTCTATCGCGTTTATCAACGGCATGGATATCATCGGCGCGTGGGCCGGTTCGATATCGTCTTTATCTTCCGACGCGTTTGAGATTGCCATCGGCGACGAAGTCAACAAGCCGGAATATCTGGAAACGCAGGGCGACGAACCGAATGCCGTTGACGCGCTGCGCGAGCGCACGAATTCATTCCCGTACACTTATAAATTATATTTATGCTCGTCGGCATCCGGAGAATACGGACTGATTACAACCACGATCCGGGAGCGGGCCGACGTGATTTATCACTATCACGCAAAATGCCCGGTGTGCGGCGACATCCAGCGCCTGGTCTGGGAAAACATCACCTGGGGCGATCTCGTCGATCCGCGAAAAGTCATGCGCGAAAAACAGGCGCGGTATAACTGCAAAAGCTGCGGCATGCAGTGGGATGACGACATGCGCAACCGCGCCGTTCTGTCCATGATGAACAACGGCTGGATTGCCGATAACAGAAAATGCGCGAGTGAAGAATGCGGATGGACGGGACACGACACTGACGCCGATTTCATCAAAAACAAAAATAAATGCCCGCGCTGTAGTGATGAGGTCGTCGAGCTGGAGGAAATCGCCCGGCCGCGCGCCGTCGCGTTTATTCTTCCTTCCTGGTATGTCAAGACCATGTCCAGCGCCGCGGCGAACTTTTTGTACGGGCAGAAAGATCCGACTAAACTCAAGGTCTGGGTGACGCAGGATTGCTCGGAAGCGTGGAAAGAACGCGCCGCGCGCCCGAAAAAGATTGATGAAATTCTAAAATCAAAATGCGCCCTTAAGCCGCAAACAGTGCCGGAAGCGGCCATCGCGCTGACGTGCGGGATCGACGTCCAGAAAGCCGGATTCTGGTTTGCCACGCGCGCCTGGGCGCGCGATGTCCACGGCCTCACGGGCTGGCTGATCCATTACGGATTTTTGATGACGTGGGGCCAGGTCGAATCATTGTTATTCGAGACGGAATATCCCATAGAAAACGGCGGTTCCATGCGGATCTGGCGCGCGGCATTGGATACCGGCGGCGGCAAGAAAGACGACAATATGTCCATGACAGAAGAAACCTACTGGTGGATCATCGCCAATTATTACCGCGGCGTCCAGTTATACGGGACCAAAGGATCCTCGCGCCCGATGTCCGCGCTGTTTAAAAAAGGCGAACCGCTGATGAAGACGGCGACCGGGAAAAAGCTGCCCGACTGGTTTCATATTGTTCAGGTTAATACCGATATGGTCAAGGACATGTTTCATTACGGTCTGGAGCGTGCCGCAAACAGCGAATCGAACGCGCTGTATCTGCATTCAGAAACGGATGAAGTTTACGCGCGTCACATTCTGGCGGAAGAGAAACGCCCGGAAGGCAAATCGAAGGTCGCGCGATATGTGCGGATCAGCCCGTCGAACCATCTGCTGGATGCCGACCTGCTGTCCTGGTCGCTGGCTCAGCCGCAATGGATCGGCGGCGGCGTCAACATCCTTGCGCCTCCGGTCAGGGATTCACATCCCGGCGCAAAAAAAGTGATAAACAAAAAACAACAAAATAAAATATCGAGGTGGTAACTATGACAGACGCGGCATTATTGGAAAAAGCAAAAACGGCGTTATCCGGCATGACGGCAATCCGGGATTTCTGCCGATCGATCAACTTGTCTTCGTCCGAGGCATCGGTCATTTACATGATTGTGTCATGCGGCTTTCCGGCGCGCAAGATCGGCGGAACCTGGGAAAGCGACAAAGAAATGATCATTGAATGGCGCAAGAAATACATCAACGGCGAAATTGCCGAAAAGGTGTCTGGGCCGGAGGAAAAGGCCAAAGACACGCCGCGACTGCCCAAAGATACACGCAAAATATTCCGTGGCCGTCCGGGATCCAGGAGAAAATGAATGCAAGTCAAAGACCTAAAACCAGTGGGTTATAACCCGAGTAAGATAATAAAAAACGTAATAAAAATAATTGACATTTTGAAAATATTCTGGCAGGGTGTTCTTACTATTATTCGAAGCGGCATTTCCGCACCCGTCAGCAGCGGTTTTTTTGTGCCTGAAATCTGGGCAGACATGCAGCCAATCTGGTGGGTCGAGAGGGCCGAATACAACACCCGCAAGGGGAATAAGCCACGCCGTCTTCGAACGGTAGTTAAGACCCGCCGCCTTAATAATGCGGCGCAACTACTAAATTCGAAGGAGGTGTGCCAGTGGGCCAAGCAGCCGTATCTGAACACACTCCTCGGTCTGCTCTTGGATCGGTGCTTCCGTGTCTATCTGACTTCTGATCATGGCAACCTCGAAGCGGAAGGTTGCGGTCGTCCATC
>Ga0265297_10009120_pt1 | contig 12949 bp, 7 predicted proteins | sample Munlanlwell13791_FD_192502 | JGI IMG/M metagenome (GOLD analysis project Ga0265297, IMG submission 192502) | Leachate microbial communities from a municipal landfill in Southern Ontario, Canada - Leachate well 137-91 | ecosystem: Engineered > Solid waste > Landfill > Unclassified | place...
TCTCAAAATAGTTGGCGGTGTTGCCGGTGGAACCGAGATCTGAACCGGTGAGCGATAGGTTGGCGCTCGTTGAACTCCAAATCGAAACCTGCTTCGGCGTGCTAGCATTGGTATCAACCCAAACTCGGATGGTGGCCACCGGACTGTTAAAGCCGCGGACCATGAGCTGCTGGATAGGATTAGCGTTGTCAAACAGCGCCGCATATCCATCCAAGTCCGTGGCGGCGCTCGGGTAGGTTCCCCAGTTCAGAACCACTGCCTTACCACCCAGCAGGTTTGCATCGGTTATCAAAGCGGCTTCCGCGGTGAGGCTGCTGACGGCGGCCAGCAGGGCGGCCAAGAGAGCCAGTTTTTGGATTTTGCGGTTCATGGTGCTTTTCTCTTTGGGGGTTGTGATGTTCTTGGGGGGCCACGGATTCGTTAAGTGTTTGCGGAGTAGTCCATTTTGTTGTTGACTATCTTCCCTCATTCAACGATGGTGGAATCAGAAATCACTCGCCGAGCTGGGGCTCGGCGTTCCCAGGCCCAAACACGCCCCGGCGGTCTTACCGGCGCCGGCGATACAGCAGGGTTCCGGCCGCCAAACCGAGCAATGCCAGGCTGGCGGGTTCGGGGATCAGGGAACCGGTAAGCACGAACGGGTTATTGCCGACATCGGTAAACGAACGGCCGAACTCAAGCTTGTATTTGGTTGCGTCGCGGGTGCCGTCGTCCCAAGTGGGATATTTCACGTAAAACGCAAGATAGAGATCCGAAGACCCAGCCCCGATTCCATTGAGGCTTTTTGCCGTGAGAATCTCCGTGTCAAAGACCCATTGGCGGGAATAAATAGTATTCCAGCCGGTTAATGACCAGTTGTCTAGATTGTCGGTATTGCCAACGGTGCTGCTTAGGACATAAATGTAGGCATTAGCCCAGCCATAGTTGCTAACGCTGCCGCTTACCTTGAGGTCATCGCCGAACACCACCCCGGTGGTCTCCGTTTTGAAATGCCACATAACATAGGCAGAACCATTTGAATACCAACCATTTGGAGCAAGATAAGTGGCATCTCCAGGGGCGGTATTGGTGTAGAGATTATGACTGCCTGTGGCGTTGGCGAGCGCGTCAATGGTGCTACAGGTATACGTGAACGAGCTGCCGCTGCTGCCGCCGACATTGACGATGGGGCCGGCCTCGGTGGTGGTTCCGATGGCGGCGGCCAACAGGCCGGCCAGGAGGGATAGTTTGTGGGTCTTGCTGCTCATGTTTACATTCTCCTTGGGGTTGAGATTTTTTTGAGCGTCTTGAATTGGTTTTTGACGTTTTATATCGCGTTAGCTTGAACGTTAATCACTTATAGATAACCCTGACCTTCCGCAGCCAGAAGGCGCCGCCCTCCTTGGGCAGGGCCAGGCCAATCTTGAGGGCGGTGGTTTGGGCGGGATCGAAATAGGGCGGCGCGTCGGCGGGGAAATAGACGAACCGGGTGGTCCAGTGCGTCGTGGGGGCCGGATAAACGATGCCTTCGGCGGTGCCGTCGGCCTGCACGGCCACCAGCCGGGAGGCGTAGGATTGGGGCGGCGGGGTGGCCGCGGTCCGGATCTCAAAGGCGACGCCGACGGCGCCGCGCAGGCTTTCTTCGGGCAGGCGCAGGGCGTATTCCGGCACGGCATCGCACGCTTCCGGCGTCGCGGCCACAAACTTGACCGCCTGTTCCCGGGGGTCAGGGGAAATCACCAGCGTTCCCGGGGGGGCGGCCTGCCAGCGGTCCGGCCGGTCAAACGCGAACGCCTTGGCCGGGGCCGTGGCGATCTGCCAGACCGGCGCGTACAGGGGGCTGCAGGGCCGGCCGTCGAAGACGCCGGAGAAGGCGATCCGGCCGGCACCCGCCGGCACCGCCGTGAGGCGGAGGTTGAGGACGGTCTTGCCGTGGGGGGGCACGGTGACACTGTCGGGGAGCCCCTCCAGCCGGCCGGTGCCGGTGAAGGCGACCCGGCCGGTCTTGGCCACGGCGCCGAAGTTGTAAACTTCCAGGATCAGCCCGCCCGTTTCTTCGGTCATGGCGGCGCAGGTCTTTTGGGGGGCGAAGGCGTGGCCCAGAACCAGCTTGAACACCACGTCCATCTCCCGGCCGGCGGGCGGCGGGCGCAGCCGCTTGGGGGCGGGCGCCGGCGTGGCGGGCTTCAGCCCCAGCGGCCCGGTCAAGTAGGCGGGGAAGCGGCAGGCGGTGAGCGCCAGCCGGCTGTCCTTGGCCGCCACCGGCGTTTCCCGGCCCATGATGTCGGCCAGTGAGAAGGAAGCGCCGGCGGGGGCGGCCACGGCCAGGGCGAGGGGCAGCTCACGCCGGTCGTTGACATCGACCCCGAGGCCGCCGTCCCGTTCCCGGTCGTCCAGTTCGCTGCGCGACCAGAAAACGAGCGTTTGCCGGCCGTCGGGCTGCCGGTAGAGGAAGCCGGAGAGGTGCGGCCCGAGATCGACCGTGCCCTCGTAGTGCGCCCCGCCCAGCCGGTAGGTGAGGTTGGCAAAGGCGACATAGCCGGGTTTCGCGGTATAATCCCAGTTGAGCAGCCCCCAGACCTTTTTCCCCTCGTTGTAGGCGGGGAAGGCAAAATGGAAGCTCCGCGCCACCCCCAGGGACTGGGCGATGATCTGGCTTTTCGGCACGAACTCGGCGACAATGCGCGACTGGCAGTCATTGAGTTCACGGCGCCAGTCGCCCAAATGGGTCGGCACCTCGCCGTAGCCCTCGTAGTTCGACCCCAGTTCGGTGATCCAGGAGGGTACGCCGGCCAGGCCGTGCTTGGCCAGCAATTCTTCCCGGGCCCCGACGATCAGGGGATATTCGGTGAACAGCTCATAAAGGTGGTAGTTGAAGACGTCGAAATAATCGCCGATGCCGTTGTCGAACAGCAGCGTCTCATAACTGCGGGGCGGACTAACGAAACGGTTGCCGCCGCCGGGCGGCCGCCGTAGGATGGTGGGGGCGCTGGGGAAGGAACCGTTGAGCACCAGTCCCTGGGGGTTGCCAGCCTTGAAGCCGAGATAGGCGACCTTTTGGGCGGTGGCAAAATCCCAGGCCGGATCCGAACAGTACTCGGAGGCGGTCTCCTCGTTCCAAAACTCCCAGGCGGCAACCCGGCCGGCGAAATCATGGGCGGCGGTCTTGGCAAACTCGTAAAGGGCGGGCAGGTCGTCCGGCAGCTTGCGGACGCCGGGCGTTTCGCGCTCCTTCGCCCACGCCGGGGCGTCATGGAACATCACCACCTGGGGGATGCCGTTGGCGGACAGCCGCCGGGCGTTGTCCTGATAGCGCGGATCCCACGCCCGCCGGGTGGGGAAGGGGGCAAAGTCGTTCCAGTTGGTCATTTCCCGGGCCATGGCCAAACCGGCCAGTCGGGCCAGGTCCGCCACGCTCTGATACGAATCGGCCGGCTGACGGGGATTGCCCGGCTCGGGGCAGGCCAGCCACGACAGGACGGTGTCGGCGGCATAAGGGCTGTCCGGGGCGACCCGCCGTTTGGCCGGCGCCGGCACCACGGCGAAAATGAGGCGGCCCTGGCAATCGGCCTGGGCCGAGTGGAGGACCAGCGTGTACCAGCCGCAGGGCAGCGGCTTGAGGCGCAAAGAGGCGCCAGCCTTGGCATCCCATGTGCCGGAGCAGGCGGGCGCGTCCAGCCAATCCTTCACCTCATACCGCAGGATGCCGGCCGGCGGCGCGTCCCGGAAGGTGAATTCCGCCCGGACGTCATCGGCAAAAACATTGCCCGCAACGGCGGTGCGCACCGCCCAACTGGTGTCGATGGTCATGGGATCAGCCTTCCCCCACAACACGGACGCCGATCCGCCCAGTATGCCCACCGCCACCATGGCCTTGATCCAATGTCCAACCATAGAATTCCGCCATTGTGCTTGAGAAACCCGGATTACGCATGAGACTCCGTTGCGCATGAAAACCATCCATCCCTCGCAGGTGCGATCACAAGCGCTTGAAAAGTTTATACTTAACTCTATTGTAAATATGGAGTTTTGACAATAGGACTGAACTTCTATTATTAGGACGCCATTGCGAAAATGATGTTGTTTGACCCCGTTGTCCGGATCTTTTGGGAGGGGGGGTGGCCCCCCGGCTTCCTGGAGCCGCGGCGCAAGCTCTACGACTGCGAGCTGGTGCACGTGGACAAAGGCTTCTACTTTCTGAACCTGGACGGGGAGGAACGGCGCATCGCCGAGGGAACCTTCATCGTCATTCCCCCCGGCACCTGGCATGAAAGCCGGGCGGATACGAAGACCGAGGTCTGGCGCCAGTGCGTCCATTTTGACTGGACGCCCGCCAGCGGCCCGCCGCGCGCACCGCTGTGCGTGTACACCGGGGAACGCTATGATCACACCCTGGAACATGTGGTCCCGGAGGCCATTCTGGCGCACCTGCCGCTGATCCTGCAGTCACGCGATCCCGAACTGAACGAGTTGATGGACCGCGCCCTGGCCCGCCTGCGGCGCGGCACGGGGGATGCCGGGCTGCTGCTCTGGCCGGTTTTGAAGTCCCTGCTGGCCGCGCAACGCCAGCCCCTGCCCGCCCAAGTCCGCAACACCTCCATGGGCAAACCGATGCGGGCGGTGGTGGCCATGAAAACCTACATCGACCGGAACTATGCCAAGCCGATCAGCTATGACGACCTCTGCCGCGTCTCCGGCCTGACTCGGAGCCACATGTGCAACCTGTTCACCTCCATGATCGGACGGCCGCCCAACACCTATCTCCGGGACTTGCGGATCAGCCATGCCTGCGCCCTCCTTGAAGTGGCCAAACTGAACGTCTCCCAGGTCGCGACGGCTGTCGGCATTCCCGACCTGAACTATTTCTCCCGGATTTTTCGGAAGAAATTCCAAGTCGCGCCGTCCGAATACGCCCTCACCATCGGCCGGCGCAAAATTCTGGGGAAGAAAGGCGAGGACGGCGTCGCCTATCTGCGCCTGCCGGGACACCGGTATTCGTAGCGCGGGACGCGGCGGCGGCCACGGACTTGCATGGACCCACACGGACTGGCACGGACTGGCACGGACACCCGTCGCGCCGCCCGGTTTTTTTGTCCGTGCGCGTCCGTGTGGGTCCGTGCAAGTCCGTGTGAGCGGGCGGCGCCAAACGTTTTAGCGCCCACGGTCAGCCGTCCCGGACAAACGCCCGCGGCGACAGGCCGGTGTAGCGCTTGAACACGCGGCTGAAATACGCCGGATCCCGGAACTGGAGTTCCGCCGCCACCTGCTTGATGGACCAGCCGCCGGCTGCCAGCAGCCGTTTGGCATGCTCCAGGCGCGACTGCTGCCAATACCGGAGCGGCGACACCCCAAACGCCAGCCGGAACACCCGGCAGAGATGCTCATAGGCATACCCCATAGAGGCCATCTGCCGGCGCAAGGAGCCGTCAGTCAGGGTGATGAAATCCAGTCGGTTCTTCATTTCAAGCGCCAGCCGGGCCTGCCGGCTGTGCCCGGTGGACGGTGCGGCGGCCGCGGACGGGGAAAGCAGGCGCAGCAGGATCTCCAGCAGCAGCGCACGGCAAGTGGCGCGGCTCAGCGAATCGTCCTCCAGCCACCGTGCCGCCATGCTCTGGATCAGGGACAACACGGGGGATCCGGCAGGCAACGGCCCGTGCGGCAGCGGCAACGGCACCCAACCTGGGGCGGGGCACACCGCCGTGGGCGGAGGACGGTCGGGCCAGAAATAATAAAGCGGTTCCGGGGTGACGGAACGCTGCCGTTCCCAGTCAAAGTGCGCACAATAGCGAAACGTCTCGGTCTCGGCGATGCTCAAATGACGGCGCAGCGGCGGCACAATGATGAAATAAGGCGCCCGGCAGTCGATCCGCTCCCCCTCCACCTCCACCACGCAAACGCCTCGGGCCACCACCACCAGTTCGTGGTCGTAAAGCAGCCGTGGCGGTTCCAGATTACCCCGCCGCCAGGCGCCATGCCAGACGATGTGGAGTTGCGGATTCAGTTGGTCCCGCCAGTCGGCCATGAGCACTCCCTTGCCGGCCGGGCGGTTCCGGCACCACCGGCCGCGGCCAAGATCGGACGGCTCAGACCTGTCGGCGAGCCGGACAGGTCCGATTTGTCCGAGCACCGCAAAATCCCAAATCGTTCTCCCGTAAAAAATCAATTTCGTCCAAGTTATATCATAATTTTTATCTATTTCAACCCCCCGCTTTCCACTATAGTGATATCATAATCAGTCAGTTTATTCCCAAACTCCATCGCCCGGGTGAAACCATGAACCAGTCCCACCTTATCCACGCCGCCCTGGACCAGGGCCAGGGCATTCTCCGGCTCACCCCCGCCTGGGTGCCGCGCTCCTTTTGCGTGCCCGGCCGCCGGATCAAGCTGCATCCCGATGACTATTATGCGCTCGGCGGCCAGCGCGGGGGCATTGACGAACGTTGGTTCGCCTCCACCACGCCGGCCGACAACGGCCCGCTCACCTCCCCGAACGAGGGTCTCAGTTTTGCCGCCTTCCAGGATGGCGCCGAACTCCGGCAATTCCTGCTGCGCGATGCGGTGGCCGAACTCAAGGGCGCGCTCCTCGGCGAACGGCTGTGGAAGGATGCCGGCAAATGGCCGATGTTCTCCAAATTCTTCGACAACCAGGGGGCCCTGCCCCATCACATCCATCACCGCGACCGGCATGCCGCCCTGGTCGGCCAGATGGGCAAGCCGGAAGCCTATTACTTTCCGCCCCAGGCCAACAACCACGGCGGCGACTTCCCTTTCACCTTTTTCGGTTTTGAGCCCGGCACCACCAAGGACCAGGTCCGGGACTGCTTGAAGCGCTTCACCCAGGGCGACAACCACATCACCAGCCTGTCCAAGGCCTACCGGCTCGATCCGGGCACCGGCTGGGACATCCCGCCCGGCATCCTGCATGCCCCCGGCAGCCTCTGCACCTATGAGCCGCAGCGCGCCGCCGACGTCTACGCCATGTATCAGTCCGTGGTCGGCAAGCAGGTGGTGCCGGCGGAGCTGCTGTGGAAGGACACGCCGGCGGACAAACAGGGCGACTTTGACTATCTCATGGACGTCATCGACTGGGAAGCCAACACCGACCCAGAATTCGCGAAACACCACTTCATGCGGCCGCTGCCGGTCCGGCCGCCGGCGGAAATGACGGTGGACGGGTACCAGGAAAACTGGATCTGCTACAAGAACCAGGCCTACAGCGCCAAGGAACTCACCGTTCTCCCCGGCCGGACCGCGGTCATCCGCGACGCCGAGGCGTATGGCTTGATCATGATGCAGGGGCACGGCAAGCTGGGGGTGTGGGACATCGAGACCCCCGCGCTGATCCGCTACGGCCAGCTCACCCATGACGAATTCTTTGTCAGCGCGGCTGCCGCCCGTGCCGGCGTCACCATTGTCAACCCGTCGCCGTCCGACCCCATCGTCATGCTCAAGCATTTCGGGCCCAACAACCCCGACAACCCCCATGCCAAGGCGTAATACGTGATGCGTAATACGTGCGTGATGACACGTGATGCGTGATGCGTAATCTCGCCAGGACGGACGGCCCTCAGTGTGGGGCAGGCATTCTTGCCTGCCTGGGACGTGCCGCAACGCCGTGAAGTTCTTCCGCGCCGCCTGGCAGCGGGAAGGGCCGGATCCGCACCCAATCATCCTCCGTGAGGTACAATTATGCCCTCGCCATCCCTGCCCGCCGCCGCCGCTCCGCTTCCCTGGTTCCAGCGCGGCTACCGCCGGATGCTGGTGGACATGCACATCCCCGACGGGGATCCGGCATTCCTCGCCCACTACGACCCGGCCGCCATGGCGGCCATGTACGAACGCGCCGGCCTGACCTCGGCCATGATCTACTGCCAGTCCCACGTCGGCCTCTGCTACTGGCCGACCCGGAGCGGCAAGATGCATGCCGGCCTGCGGGGCCGCGACGTCACCGCCGAGCTGCTGCGCGAACTCCGCCGCCGCCAGATTGACGTGTGCGCCTATTACAGCGTCGTTTACAACAACTGGGCGTTCCTTGAACATCCCGAGTGGCGGATTCAGCCAGCCACGGCGGCCGCCAACAGTGCTTTCGCCAGCACCCGGTACGGACACTGCTGCCCCAACAACCCGGGGTACCGCGCCTTCGCCCTGGCCCAAACCACGGAACTGGCCGGTGACTACGCCTTTGACGGCCTGTTTTTCGACATGACCTTCTGGCCGGCACTCTGTGTCTGCGACCATTGCCGGGAACGCTTCCGCCGGGAGGACGGCCTGGAAATCCCGGCCACCATTGACTGGTTCGCCCCCGGCTGGTGCGCCTTCCAAACCGCCCGCGAACGTTGGATGGCGGAGTTCTCAGACATCCTCACCCGCCAGGCCAAGGCCGTCCGCCCCGGCCTCACCGTCTACCACAATTTCGCCACCGCCACCTTCAACTGGACTCTTGGCTTGCCCTTCGCCGCCAGCGCCAGCCACGACTTTCTCGGCGCGGACTTCTACGGCGACGCCCTGGAACAGCTCATGGTCAGCAAATTCATGGGCGGGCTGAGCCGCACGCAGCCGATGGAGTTCATGACCAGCTGCTGCGTCAACCTGAACGACCATGTCCGGCTCAAGAGCGCCGACGAAATGCGGCGCCAGGCCTTCGCCGCCACCCTGTTCGCCGGCGCCTTCCTGTTCATTGACGCCATCAACCCCGACGGCAGCTTCAACCCGGCCATCGCCGGGCGTATCCGTGCCATCTACGACGAGACCGCCCCCTATGAACCGTTCCTCGGCGGCCAGGCGGTGGCGGACATCGCGCTGTATTTCAGCGACGACTCCCGCATGGACTTCAGTGAAAACGGCCGGCCCCTGGCCGACGCCCCGCTGTGGGGCGGCCAGTACCCGCACAACCAGGCCATGCGCGGTCTCTGCCGGATCCTGCAGGCGGCGCACCTGCCGTACACCGTCATCACCCGCAAAGATTTGCCGGAACTGGCCAGATACCGGGTCGTTGCCCTGCCCAATGTCCTGCGTCTGACCGCGGCGGAGGCTGACGCCTTCCGCGAGTACGTCCGCCAGGGCGGCCGGCTTTATGCCAGCGGCCAGACCGGGCTGACCGAATCCCGCGGGGTCCGCCATGGCGACTTCCTGCTGGCCGACGTGTTCGGCTGCCATGCCGCTACGGCCGACTGGGGCAAGGTCGTCTATCTGAAACCGGCCGTCGCCGCCGTGGCGGACGCCATCGCCCCCCAAACCCATCTCAGCCATTTCCAGGCCCCTGCGGCCCCGGCGGGCGACCGCGCGGTGCCGCTGGCGGCTGAGGTCGCCGGCGAGGTGCTGGCCACCATCACTCTGCCCTATGCCAGCCCGCATCCCGGCTCCGTGCTCGACCCCAACTGGGCCAGCATCCATTCCTCGCCGCCCTGGCAGGACACCGCCACGCCGGCCCTGGTCCGGAACGCCTTTGGCCAAGGTGTCGCCGTCTATGCCGCCGCCGCCCTGGAGGCCGTCGACAGTGATGCCAGCAACCATTTGCTGGACATGATCTTGCGCGAGCTGCTTGGGCCGCGGCCAGGCTTCAGCGCCGCTGCCCATCCCGCCGTCTGGATGAACGTTCAGCACTGGCCGGAACGCCGGGCCTTCACTGTTGCCTTTTTGAACGGCCAGTTGCAGGCCCCGCCCCTGCCCGTGCCGGAGCTGTCCTTCACCCTGCGGACTCCGCAGGGGATGGCATTCACCCGGTTGCTGCAGCTGCCTGACGGCACCCCCGTGCCGTTCACCGTGGATGCCGCCGGCGATCTGCAGGCCACCGTCCGGCAACTGGAACTGTTCCGGATGCTGCAGGCGGAATACGCCCCGGTGCCAGCATCGCCAGGCTGAAGCCGCCTTGGTGGGCGCACGGGTACGGTTTTCCCGTCCCGGCGGGACGGGGCGGAAATAGGCAGGGGCTTCAGCCCCTGTTTTGCCCGCCCCCCATTGCGCGTGCCGTCAGGTACGCGGCGAATCGCGGCGTACCTACGGCACGCCATCGTTTCATTTGGGGGGGAACAGGGGCTGAAGCCCCTGCCTATTTTCATTCAGTCCCTACGGGACGAAGCAGCTCCATCCCCCCGTACTTATGCCCAGGCCAGACACGCTAAAGCGTGAACTCAAACGACCGGCGCCCCGGGTTGGAGTCCAGCCTTCAGGCTGTCTTCTGAGTATGGCACCGGCTGGCGCGCATGGTTTCTGCCAAACCCCAGAGCGGGGCAGGACGCTCCGGCCGCTCCCGCGGGCTATTTCTTCGCCTGCGACTGGCGCTCGATCTCATCGAAGCGCGCCTTGTCGGCCAGTGACACATGGCCGACGACGCGGCCGTCATCCAGGGTGTTGGCCACCCGTTTCTCCAGGTCGCGAATCAGGCGGCGCGTGTCGATGATGCCGCCGACCAGGAACCACACCGTCGAAACCGCGCCCACAATCAGTGCCGTCGGGATCGTGTTGATGTAGAAATACAGGCTCCAGGCTTCGGGCGACCACGGTGAGAACAGGTTCCAGACCAACACACCGCAGAACATGATGCCGAAGCCGTAGACCAGCGACCAGATGACCACCGACCAGGCGATGATCTTGTCGCCCCGCGTATATTCCGGCGTGATGCCGACCAGGTTGTTATACAGGTTCTTCCAGGTCCACACCGGGGCCTCGCCGCCGACGCTGTCGGCGTCGGCATACTTGCCACGGTGGAACAGGCGGTCGAGATTGAACGGTTCCTTGTAGGTCAGTAGTGAACCGATGATGTATGCCCCCATGCCCAGCACCATCGACATGAAGTAGATTTCGACCGAGTTGATGGGGAATTTCACCGGGTCCATCGCCCAGACAATATACGGATCAAACGGCCGGGACACTGTCACGAGCAAATTGCCGATCGGCTGGGCATAGCCGTGGGCATCCAGGAACGGATAGATGGTGCCGGCCCAGTTGCGCTGGCAGACCAGCCCCGCCGCCGACAGCCCCGAGCCGAAGATCAGCGCGCACCACGCGCCGCAGGTCGTGCCGAAGCGCGTGTACAGGCCGCCGACCATGATCGGCCCCGCGCCCCCCAGCCACACCGAGCACATGATCGTGACGAACATGTTGATGTAGTCCAGCTGGGCAAAAAACAGCGACACCACAAAGAAGAACACCGCCGTCGCCACCGAGCACAGGCGCAGATACAGCAGATGTTCGTTGGTCGTCATCGCCTTCTTTTTCAGCGGCAGGATGACGTCCTGGATCAGCGTGCTGGAGGCGTTGAAGATGCGCGCATCGTCCGTGGACAGCAGCAGCATGACCATCAGCAGGGTGAACAGCCCCATCAGCACCGGTGTAAACAGCGACTTCAGCATCACCGGCATCATCATCTGATTGTACAGCGAGCGAAACTTCTGGAAGGTCTCGTTGCTCTCGCCGCTCTGCGCGCTGGCGGACTGGCCGTTGCCCGCGGTGCCTTCACGGAAGGTCGCCAGGGCCGTGTCAAAGAACTGCGTGTCCGGGTTGTAGGTGCGGGAGTAGGGGGGATCAATGCCGATGGTGTGCGGAATGGGCTTCAATTGCGACACCCGTTCCATCAGTTTGGCCTGGGTGACCGGATTGTCGACCACTTCCTGCGCGATGCGCCCCGTCAGCTCGACCCGGACCTTGTGGGACTGCGGGGCGAAGCGTCCGCCCATCATGAAGACGATCACGAAAATGCTGATCAAGCCCAGCATCGTCCAGGCAAAACCGTTGCGCCATGAGCCGAGAATATTGGCCATTTTCTGCTCATGCGGGGTGCGTCCGGCATTGGTCGTGTCGTTGCCGACCCACGCCGCCCGGTTCAACACGCCGCCCAGGATGCTCACCACCAGCGCAAACAGGTTGAAGTCGCGTAGCGCCTGCACATCCATCGGATTCAGGAAGCTCTCCCCCGGCGCCCGGTCCAGCATCACCGGCCCGACGTCCTGGAACCAGGACATCTGGGTCAAAATAAAGACGGTGAAGATCACAAAGATCGGGTAGCTGACGATTCCCTGGAAACAGTCCGTGATCAGCAGCGAGATGCGGCCGCCCGGCCACAGAATGCACATCGCCAGGGTCAACAGAAACGCCACCAGAATCGCGTACATCGAGATTTCGAAGCCGAACACGCTGAACTTGTGCGGCAAGCCGATGAAATAAATAAAGAAACGGACGGCCACCGCCGGGCCGATCGCGTTGGTGACCATTTCCGCGAACGTCCGGATGGCCGCCGCCGTGATGCGGAACGACCGGCTGTAGCGCTGTTCCAGGAACTGCCCCATCGACAGGCTGCGCGTCTGACGGAAACGGTAGATCGTAAACCCCGTCAACGCCATGAAAATCCACACCGGCGTCGCCACGGCGCCCCAAAAGCCGATCGCCATGCCGCATTGGTAATTCTGCTCGCACATGCCGACCAGCGTGATCACCGACAATCCCGCCGCCAGGTCGCCGACGCTGATCACGTACCGTCCGGCCACCCGCCCGCACGCCAGGTAATCGGCCACATCGCGGACATACCGCTTGGAATAGAATGCCGCCCCAAGGATGAAAATCAGCGGGACAATGACGATCAGCCAACTCAGTAAAGTCATTGCGGACTATCCTTTCGTCGCAGGCTGGCGGGCAGTTCAGCAGGCACCGCCACACGGCGGCAGCCACTTTGCGCGGGTAACGCCCTTATGTCATGCCACGAGGGGGCGGCGCCCCAAGGGGTTTGGCAAGTTGGCGCACCTTGTGCTGGATGAACAAAAAGCAGTAAACATAGCGCCGCCAATTGTCAAAACCAAACCTTATGACCAGTCACGGGCGCCGGTCAGTTCCGTCGGGATTTCTTGGTGATCCGTTTGGCAATTACCTGACCGGCCGCGCCTCTCCGCGGGGTGCACCCCCGCGCCTACAGGACGGACAGGGTTTCCTGTAGGCACGGGCGTGTCGCCCATAGCCATCAGGCTAAGCCGCTTTCGAG
>Ga0265297_10009121_pt1 | contig 12947 bp, 11 predicted proteins | sample Munlanlwell13791_FD_192502 | JGI IMG/M metagenome (GOLD analysis project Ga0265297, IMG submission 192502) | Leachate microbial communities from a municipal landfill in Southern Ontario, Canada - Leachate well 137-91 | ecosystem: Engineered > Solid waste > Landfill > Unclassified | place...
GCGAAGCCATGATACAGGCTCTTTACGACCCCAACCGTTTCAACTACCCGATGAAGCGGACCAATCCCAAGAAAGGGCTCTTTGAGGACCCGCAGTGGAAGCGGATTTCCTGGGACGAGGCGCTGGATGAAATGGCAGTGCGTCTTAAGAAAATCCGAGCAGAGAATCCCAACAAACTACTGCACGGCGGCACTCCGGGGCCGGGCAGCGGGCCAGACCTGCCGCTAGGTTTCGGTGTCTTTGGGGCGGTGTTCGGCACCAAGAACTGGTATGTTGGCGGCGCAGGTTTACACTGCGGCAGCGGTTCGCATATGGGCGCTGGACTCTACCATGCCTCATGGTCTATCGTGCCGGACTACAAGTACTGCAACTACACCATCCAGATGGGCTCTAACAAAGGCACCGGTTCCGGGCATTCCATGGGCTTCAACATGAGGCTATCAGCGGATGCCCGCGCCAGAGGCATGAAAAATGTCGTCTTTGACCCCATCTGCAACTTCGGCGGCGGCAAAGCCACGGAATGGATACCCATTCTGCCCGGTACTGACGGCGTTGTCGCTCTGACTATGGTAAACATAATTCTGAATGAGTTGAATGTTTACGATGCCGATTTTCTCAAGAAGAAAACCAACGGGCCATACCTTATCGGCAAGGACATGAAATATGTCCGCGATAAGAAGACTAACAAGCCTTTAATCTGGGACCCGGTGGATAAGAAAGCCAAAGTCTTTAACGACCCCACCATCAAGGACTTCGCCATCCTGGGCGAGTATACTGCGCAGGGCGTCAAGTGCCATCCTTCTTTCCAGCTTGTTAAAGACCACGTAAAGCAATACTCGCCGGAATTTGCGGAAAAGGAAAGCACCGTCCCGGCGGCCACAGTGCGGCGTATTGCTAAAGAGTGGGCTGACGCCGCCATGATTGGCGCCACCATTGAAATTGAGGGAGAAAAGCTCCCCCTGCGGCCCGTGGCCGCTATCATGTTCCGCGGCGGACAGGGACACACCAATTCCGCCCAGAGCTACTGCGCCATGTGCCTGCTTAACGCCATCGTCGGCGCCATGGACGTGCCAGGCGGCACGCTGGGCTGGCCGGCTTATGTTGGTGGTTATCCGGAGACGGGCAGATTCAAGGTCATCCCCTATCCCTGCCGCGACGGCATGCTAACCGCCGGTACTTTCATGGAGCACAAGCCATGGCCGGTGGAAGAATCAAAGGTGCCCGATACATTCCTGATGAAGGAATTGGTGCCGACCGCTTCATTCTCACCGCAGCCGGTAACCTCTGACTTTGATAAATACTGGGATAAACTGGGGCGGCCTTATGAGATTGAAATGGCGCTAATTTTCGGCGCCAACATGGTGCGCAGCACCCAGAACCGCAGTATCGCGGAGGATTTCTTCAAGAAGATTCCGTTCATCGTTTCTTTAAACATACTGCCCAATGAGTTCTGCGAGGGCTTTGCTGATATTGTTCTGCCGGACTGCCATCCGCTGGAAACTTATGGCCTTTTTGGGGCGCATGGCCCATTCTTCAACCATCCTATCGGTATGGAAGGGTGGAGTTTCCCCATCCGGCAGCCGGTTGTGAAAGCTGCCTACGAGCGGCGGAATAAACTAGAGGCTCTTTGGGACCTTGCCGACCGGATTGGCATGAGAGAAGAGATGAATCAATACTACAACGTCTATTTCTCCAGCTTCGGCGGCGAGGCGCTTATCAGCGGTGACCTTGCCAGTGTTAGAGACGTAAAAATGATTGACCCCAAGAAAGTCACTGTACTGATTAAGCCAAAAGAGAAGATAAGCTACAGTGAAATGATGGACCGTGCCTTTAAATACTACTTCGGTCCAAAGCACGGTCTGAAGTACATCTCCGAACACGGCACTGTCGACTGGCCCAAAAAGGTAAAAGAAGCTTATTGGCGATGGTATGTTGATGTGCGCATACCTATTTACATGGAGCATATCGCCGAACTCAAACATGAAATCATGGAAAATGCTAAAAAAGCCGAAATAAATCTGGATTGGGAGCAGTTTACCCCGCTTATCAGCTACTTCCCAGCGCAGGTAGGTAAAGAAATTACTGATGAGTTTGACCTTTTTAGTTTCTCCTACCGCGATATCCTGCACAATGGCACCTACACCCAGGAAATGCCGTGGCTGGACGAAGTGAGCCAGATGAATCCTTATACCTATAACATCACCATGAACGCGGATACCGCCAAAAAGAAAGGCTTAAAAGACGGCGACCTTATCTGTCTGGAATCGTCTTACGGGCGCAAGACTACCGGAACCTTAAAGACAATGCAGGGGCAGCATCCCAGGACGATAGCTATTGCCGCCTGTTCCGGCGGCTGGGCCAAGGGAGCGCCGATAGCTTACGGCAAGGGAACCAACTTCAACATCTTGCTGGAGTCCGACTTCAAACACGCCTGCCCGGTATGCTGGAGCCAGGAAACAGCTACGTCGGTTAAGGTTTACAAAATCGACCATAGAATTGAGTTTGACGGAGTAGGAGGTAAAAAACTATGAGATGGGGAATGGCAATAGAGCTTAAGAGATGCATCGGCTGCAACGCCTGCGTGCTTGCCTGTAAAGCCGAGCACTTCCTACCCCCGAATATTTTCTGGAACCGTATACTTATCGGGGAAAAGGGCAAATATCCCCAGGTAACCAAGCTGATATACTCGGTGCGCTGCAACCATTGCGCCGACCCGAAATGCGTTAATGTCTGCCCCACCGGCGCCACCCAGCAACGTGAAGACGGCATCGTCTGGGTAGACGATACCAAGTGCGTGGGCTGCCGTTACTGCATGGTCGCTTGCCCCTACCAGATGCGCCAGATGCCGGAAGAACCCGATGCGCAATACTTCCCCGGGCAGGAACTGACCGAGCACGAAAAAGTTGGCAAGGACCTTTACCCGCACACCCCCGGAGTCGTGCAAAAGTGCGTTTTCTGTAAAGAGCGCCTCGATGCCGGCATTGCGGCAGGATTGACCCCCGGCGTCGACCGGGAAGCCACGCCTGCCTGCGTTATCATCTGCCCGACGAAGGCGATACACTTTGGTGACCTCGATGACCCGAATAGTGAGATTAACCGGGTTATCAAGGAAAAACACGGTCATCAATTCCATCCGGAGTTTGACACGAATCCGTCAATCTCCTATATAGATTAATCGAGAAGAAGGGAGGCATAAAGAAATGAGTAATGTAAAACCGTTCGATTTCATGGTCAAATACCAACAGCAAAAAGACTGGATAGACGGAAGAGGTAACTTTATTGCGTTCGCCTTCTTCCTGGGCGGCATCAGCGGCGGCTTATACCTGGCATCGGCTTACTTCGATAACCTGCTGGGAATGTTCATCGCCTGGGTGCTGGCTCTTAGCATGGGCGTATCCTACATGATACACTTGACCCATCCCGTGCGCTTCTGGCGGATGCTTATGAAGCCTAAAACATCCTGGATTGCCCGCGGCTTTATCTTCATCATGCTGTTCCTTGGGTTTACTACAATACAGCTAATCCTTTCCCAGTGGGTGCCGCAGGCTACCGGCGCCATCACCGCGCTAAAAATAGTTGCCGGTGTCTTCGCTTTTGCGCAGTCCATCTATACCGGCTTCGCGGTCAGCTACGTTAGCGCCATCAAAGTATGGAACTCCGCTATTGTGCCGATACTTTTCGTCACCTGCGGCATTAGCGGCGGCCTGGCAATTCTCCTGGCAGTAATGATGGGCCAGGATAGCTCTCAAATAGTGGCGTTGGAAAATATCATCCGCGTCGTGCTGGTTGCCTTTGCCATCATTGTTGCCGTATACCTGTGGAATGCCACCTATAGCAGCACTGCCGCTAAGGATGCGGTGGTGAGGCTAATCGGTGGGGCGCTGGCGCCGCTTTTCTGGATTGGCGTCTTCCTGTTCGGTATCGCCGTGCCGGTGGTAATATCTATAACCACCTACTTTACCGGCGAGGCGGCATCCGGATTCCTGGTTACTGCCGTAGTATGTGAAATCATCGGCGGGTTGGCTTTGAGATTCGCCATCCTTAAAGCCGGTGTTTACGCGCCACTGTTACCGGCTGAATAGAGTGAAACAGCCAGGTTAATAAAATATGGCTACGTTAGAGGGGGGCTTTTAGCCCCCCTCTCCTTTTCCCCCCGACCTTTTCCTTTTAATCTCCCTCTCCGTTGACAGAGAGGGAGACAAAAGATAGTATAATTGGCAAGTCAAACTGGCGGACTCCCAAATGAGAAAACAAGATAAAAGATGGCGAACTGATGCGGCTTTGTGGGAAAAACTAAAACCGATTGCTCATGAAATGAGGGTTGAACCGACTGAAGCTGAAAAGAAGCTATGGAAATATCTTAGAAAACACCAGTTACAAGGCGAAGAAGACTTAATAAGGCAAGAATACCTGGAAAGCCAACCACTGAAAGTATTGCGTTTTCCTAATGATACGGTTCTGAATGACGTTAATGAAGTAATGAAACACATCGAAGCACATTTGTCCAGCACACTATAGCGCTTCCTCTCTGCTGGCGGAGAGGAGGACAGGAGAAAAGGTTTTACTTCCATCTTTTCAACTCTTCTCGTATAATGACGTCAAGGAGATAATAATGTCCCCAGCGGCAGGCATTTACATTGGCACATCCGGCTGGTCTTACCCCAAGGGTGAGGGCGCCTGGAAGGGCTTTTTCTACCCCCCGGGCAAGATTAACGAGCTGGAGTATTACAGCCAGTTCTTCAACACAGTGGAGCTTAACTCGTCGTTTTACCGTCCGCCCGACCCCGGTTATGTTTATAACTGGGTGAAACACGTGCCCAAAGATTTTCTCTTTGCCGTTAAACTGTGGCAAAAATTCACTCACCCCAAAATGTACCAGGCAGCCACCGGCGAGGCAGCGGTTATTGAGCAGGGCGATGTTGACCTTTTTAAGAAATGCCTGGAGCCGATGGCTAAAGCCGGCAAGCTCGGCGCGCTGCTGGCGCAGTTCCCGCCCAGCTTTAAAAACGACGCCTACGGTAAACAAATACTGGGAGCCATAGCCAACGCATTTGGAGAGTATAGAATAGCCGTAGAAATGCGGCACCGCTCCTGGAGTGATGATGCCGGCACCGCCGCTTTGCTTAAAGAAAACAACCTGGCCTGGGCGCAGATAGACGAACCTAAATTCAGCACCTCGGTGGCTTTAGAAACACCGGTGACCGGGGATTTTGCATATTTCCGCTTTCACGGCCGCAACGCTAAAGACTGGTGGACCGGCGACGCCGAAACACGCTACAGGTATCTTTACAACGAGGAAGAAATTGCGGGTTTGGCGGAGAGGGTTAAAGCCGCCGCGGCTAAAGCACCGCTGCTTTTCGCTTTCTTCAATAACCACTGGCAGGCTTACGCGCCCCGCAACGCCAACGATTTGAAAAAAGCGCTAAAGATGCCGTTTGAACAGCTGCCGCTGAACCTTGAAATAATGCAGGACATGCCGAATAATGAAAAGAAAAAGAAAGCCGTGTAAAATTGCTTGACGAACTATCGGTAAAAAACTTTGGCATCATTGAAGAGATAAACTGGCGGCCATCCGCCGGCATGAACGTTATCACCGGTGAGACCGGCGCCGGAAAATCGCTGGTGGTGGACGCGGTAGAGGCTTTACTATCCGGCCAGGCTAAAGAAGAAGATATCCGCCACGGCTCCGACGAAGCCCGGGTGGAGGGGACTTTCCACCAGGATGACGGCGAGCGTTATGAGGCACTGAAGAATTTACTGGTGGAAAAGGGACTGGACGCCGCCGACGGCACAATTCTCCTTACCTGTGAAATACGGCGGCAGGGGCGCACCACGCCGCGGGTCAACCGGCAGGCGGTATCGCGGGCGCTGCTTAAAGATATTGGGGCGGCGATGGTAGATATTCACGGCCAGAGCGAGCACCTTTCGCTGCTCAACAAAAGCCACCACCTGGACTATTTGGACGCTTATGCGCATACACAGGAAAAACGCCGTGTTTTTGCCGAAGCAGCTACAGCGCTGCACCAGATGGAAAAAGAAATCCAATCGCTCTCCCGCGACGAGCAGGAGTTGGCGCGGCATATCGAATTACTCAATTTCCAGGTTGATGAAATAAAGAAAGCCGAATTGCAGGATGGTGAAGAGGACGCCCTGCAAAAAGAACTGGTCATCCTAACGTCGGCGGAGAAACTTAAGGCGGCGTCTTTTGAAATCTACCGCATCCTTTATGGCGAAGAAAGCGCCATGACCGCCGATTCGGCGCTGGATAAAGTTAACGAAACCCTGCCGCTGATGAAGCAGATAGTCGATACTGATTCTTCTCTACAACCCAAGATGGTTAACCTGGAAGAGGTCATTAACGGACTGGAAGAGTTGGCGCGGGAAATCCATACCTACGGCGATAATCTCAACTTCGACCCCCAAAGGCTGGAAGAAGTGCAGAACCGGCTGGAGCTTTTAAAGAGCCTGAAGCGCAAGTACGGCGGCTCCGTGAATGAGGCGTTGAATTACCTCGCTAAAGCGGAAAAAGAACTGACGGGGCTGACCTCTTCCGGCGAGCGTAAGGCGGAGCTGGAAGCCCAGCGCCTGGAGCTTAAAAAAGAAATGGGCGCTTTAGCCTCCCGCCTCTCCCAGGACAGGCAAAAGGCGGGGGAAAAACTCTCATCGGTGGTAAAAAAAGAGCTGGCCGAACTAAGCATGGGGCGGGTGGACTTTATCGTCGCTATTACACAGGAACCGGCGCCAGAAGGGATACCCTTGCCCGACGGCACGAATTATAAGTTCAATAACAACGGCGTGGATGATGTTGCCTTTTTAGCGTCCACCAACCCCGGCGAGCCGGCTAAAGCGCTAGACAAAATTGCCTCCACTGGTGAGATATCCCGTTTTATGCTGGCGTTAAAAAGCGCCCTGGCCGAGGCGGACACCATACCCATCCTCATTTTCGACGAAATCGACATCGGCATCGGCGGGCGCAGCGGCGAGGTCATCGGCCGCAAGCTGTGGAAACTGGCGCAGCACCACCAGGTGATTTGCGTTACCCATTTGCCGCAGATTGCCGCCTTTGCTGATACCCAGTACCGCGTCACCAAGCAAACTGCGCGCGACCGCACCATCAGTACTATTGAGTCATTGCAGGGGGAAGCGCGGGAAAAAGAGCTGGCGGCGATGCTGGGCGGGTCGCAGTTTACCGAGAGCGCCCTACAGGCGGCGCGGGAGTTGATTGCCGGCGCGGCGGCGTGGAAACAGGACTTAAAAAACAATCAGGGCGCATAGTTGGGAGTTTTACAGGACTACGCGCCCTTGACGAATTGCCTTAGATATTAGCTTTAATGGGTGCTTTTTCTATCCATGTCTGATGCGCCCGATGTTTCGATATTCCCCAGCACCGGGTTACCGCCGTATTCCAGCGAAGAAGCGCCGCTAAGCTCCACGTCCATTCTGCCGGTTACTTCCAGGCGGATATGGCTGGCGCCGGAGAAATGAATATCCGCGTCGTTGACGGAGAAAGATGCCATTTTTGCCTGGCTGGCGCCGGAACCCCGTATCCAGATATTGTTGCCGGAACCGGTGAACGCTATATTACTGGCGCCGGAAAGCTCGATGTTCAGGTCTTTAGTAGTCAGTGTACCGGAAGCGTCGCTGGCGCCGGAGAATTCCGCCCTGAAATCGCCCGTTGCCATGTCCAGATTAAGATGACTGGCGCCGGATAATTCCAGGTTGAAGTTGTTGTCCGACTGAAAGCCGGTAACGGTGGCTTTCGCCGCCCCGGATAATTTCAACAAGGTTAAAGCCGGCATGGTGATGTTGACTTTAGGGTAGGAGTACCAGCTCGAGAACCAGGTATTAGTCCAGCCGTCAATTTCAAACACCAGGGTGTTGCCGTCCTGCCCAACTCTAATATGGTCCAGTAAATTCTTACCGGCAGTGACGGATACGGAGTAGTTATCCGACGGAGTAACAGTTAACTCAAAAGCATTGCCGATGTCGATGCCGGTAAAACCGGTAAAATCATACGACTGTGTCGTCAATGGTCCGTTCTCCTCCGCCAGGTTCACCTTAACGCAGCCCGTCAACGCCGTGCCGCCGATGATGACTCCGATGATGGCGATACCAATTAATAGCCTTTTCATTTTTTGTTCCTCCTAAAGGTTGGGTTATTCACTCACCAGCATAGCCTTGGCATAAGCGCCGTGCATTTTGCCGGTGAATTTTACAATGTGCATAGTGGCGGTCAGCAGCAGCGCCCCGCCGATAACGGTGAACGGCAGCAGCCAGGTCGGCGTAAAGTAGCCGTAGTCGCCGATGACGAAGCTCGGTATCCCCCAGGCCAGCTCGGAGATAGGTTTAAATATCAGCCAAAACGATGCGCCTATCAACGAGACGAACACGCTAAAGTAGATAATCCCCAGCGGCATTTGCAGAAACATATAAAGCACTGCCGTCCAGGTCTGCCTTTCCGTGAACAATTTTTTCATTTTCTGCCACCAGCCGATGTCGCTCCGGGTGAAGAGGGGCCGGCGCGGCATCCTGATGCCCAGCATGGCTTCTACCAGGCGTCCTTCTACCAATGCGATGCCCCGCACCGAAAGGAGGAAGAGCAAGAAAATGGGAATGCCGATGATTAAAACCAGCAGGCCGGCCGAAAGCGATATCCCGGTAACTGCCCAGGTAAAGTAGGCGATGCCCGTACCGAAAGCCACGATGAGGTAGACCAGCGACGCCCACATGCGCGGCTCGGCAAAAATGCCAAAGAACTTGGCGAAGATATTCCGCGTATCCGGCGCTATCGGGGCCGCGGGTGGGGCGGGCGGCAGCGGTTTCTTGATTGTTTCTGCCCTGGGTCGAGCAAAGGCGGGCGGCGTGCGCGACTCGATGTCCTTATATGCCGCGGCAATTTCTTTGGGCGTGCCGTACTTTTCAATTATTTCCGCCAGGGCTTTCGCTTCGGCGAGAGTCTTTTTACCCGCTATAGCGTTAGCCATTGCGGTTCTTAAGTATTCCTCCGCGTCCGCCAGGGCGTCCTGCACCGTAGCGCGGTCGCTGCCGGCAAGCTCTTTTTTCAATTCGGCCAGGTATTGTTCTATGGTACTAATCATGGTCTCCTCCTTCAAGGACGGCATTAACCAGGTCACTGGTCTGCTGCCAGATTTCTATCCATTTAGCCAGGGTCTGGCGCCCGGCCGGGGTGATTTCATAATAGCGCCGGGGCGGCCCGGCGACGGACGGCTCCACCTCGCTCTGGAGCAGGCCCGCGGCTTCCAGCGAGCGGAGCACCGGGTAAAGCGCGCCCTGCTTCATAATGTCTACGTCTTCCATCTGCCCTTCTATCAGCTTGGCAATCTGGTAGCCGTACATCGGGGCGGCGGCTTTGTCCAGCACGCCCAGCAGGACGAGGGAAGCCGTGCCGCCGTTTAATTCCTTCTGGAATTTCTTAATGGCTTCATTTATTTCATCCAAGGTAGCCCTCCACCGCAGGCATCCGGATTAAGTGATTAACTGCGGAATTATTAGCTTTATAGTGTTATTAACTCTGTAATAGTGATAAGTTAATAATAGAGTTAAACTAACAATAAGTCAACTGAACCGGCGGCAAATCAGAATAAAAGAGAAGGGTAAAAAAGAAAAGAAAGAAAAAGGAATAGCAAATATCTCTAGATATTACCGAATATCTTTAATTATGTCCTGTTTATGATAATACTATATCTGATACTCTAAAGCCTTGCGGCCGGAGAACTCCTGTTTTGTGTACCAGGTTTTAACGGCAGTGGTAACCTCTTGGGGCGAATCGAACACCCTTAAAAGGTCAAAATCTTCGGTAGAAATATTGCCCTCGGGCAGCACGGTGCTTTTCAGCCAGTCCAGGAAACCGCCCCAGTACCGGCTGGAGAACAATAGCACCGGGAAGGGTTTTATTTTATGCGTCTGGATGAGGTTCAGCACCTCGGTAAGCTCGTCCATGGTGCCCAGCCCCCCGGGCATAATGACAAATGCGGTGGCGTATTTTACCAGCATAACCTTGCGGACGAAGAAATGATGGAAAGTGATTGTCCTATCGGCATAGACATTACATGCCTGTTCCATCGGCAACTGGATGTTAAGCCCCACGGACTTTACGCCCGCCCGGCGCGCCCCCATGTTGGCGGCTTCCATCATGCCGGGCCCGCCGCCGGTCATAATGTTAAAGCCGGCTTTACCCAGCAAATAAGACGTTTCTTCGGCCTGCTTGAAAATTTCAATATCCGGTTTGGTGCGGGCAGAGCCGTATATCGTTATAGCCGGCTCAATATCGGCCAGGCTATCAAAACCCTCGACGAATTCCCCCATGATGCGGAACATCCGCCACGAGTCTTCCTTGGCCATTTGGTTGATTTCATATTCGTTGCTGTAATTGGTGTTCATGTTCCCTCCCCAAGAGGATTTTATTTGAGCCGGACGGTGGTGCCGAACTTAGGTACTGAACTCTCGTAACCGTCAGTTTCGGTCAAGTAACGGCTGAAAGCCAGGGCAGATTCTACTTCTCCGTGGGTGATGAAAATGTGCCTGGGGGTTACCTGTAATCCGGAGAGCCATTTAATCAGGTCGTCCCGGTCTGCATGGGCGGAAAAGCCCTGAATCTGGGCAATGCGGGCGCGGACGGGGTATTGCCGGCCGTGGATTCTAACGTTTTTAGCGCCGTCCAATATCAGCCTGCCCAGTGTGCCCACCGCCTGATAGCCGACGAACAGGATGGTACATTCCGGCCGCGAGATGTTATTAACGAGGTGGTGTTTAATGCGGCCGCCATTGCACATGCCCGCCCCGGCGATGATCATTATCTTGTTCTTAAGATTAAGGGATTTGGATTCTTCCACCGTTTGGACCATTTTTAAACCGGGGAAATCAAAAGGCGAATTATGAATTTTCAGCAAATCCTTCATGTCCTGGTCCATGATGCCGGCGTAGCGCTTATAGACATCGGTGATTTTTATCGCCATCGGGCTATCCACGTAGACATCCAGCAGCGGGATTTGGTTTTTCATGTGGAGAACATCAAGGTAATAGAGGATTTCCTGGGCGCGCTGCAGGGCGAAACTGGGGATGATGATGTTGCCGCCGGCGGCAACCGTGGATTTAACGATATCCGCCAGCTCGTCGCTGATATCCTCAATTTTTCCGTGTTTGCGGTCGCCGTAGGTGGACTCCATAACGATATAGTCCGTCCGCTTAAAGACCGAGGGGTCGTGCATCATGGGGCGGTTCCAGCGGCCGATGTCGCCGGAAAAAACGAGGCTACGTTTCTCCTCGCCCTGGCTAATCCGTATCTTTATCATCGCTGAACCGAGCACATGGCCGGCGTCAAAGAAGGTGGCCTCAATGCCGTGACCGATATCTATCGTCTGGTTGTATTCTACCGGCGAGAAGAGCGGGAAGGTCTTTTCCGCATCGGCGGTAGTGTATAGCGGTTTTTCTGGATACGGGCCCTTCCGTCCCTCCCGCATGTGCCGCTTTTTCTTATAGGCGGCATCTTCTTCCTGCAGGTGGGCGGCATCCATGAGGATGATTTTAGCAATCTCGGCCGTGGCGGGGGTGCAATAAACCTTGCCCCGGAACCCCTCCTTCACCAGCTTGGGCAGCATACCGGAGTGGTCCAGGTGGGCATGGGTTAAAAATACCGCCTCCAGTTTCTTGGGCGAGCAGCGGAAAGGCTCCCAGTTGCGTTTCTGGAAATCCCTTTCCTGGTACAGCCCGCAATCCACGAGGAAGATAGTGTTATTGGTTTCCACCAGGTAACGCGAGCCGGTCACATTGCGGGCGGCACCCATAAAGGTAAGCTTGATATTCATAATTGCCTTTCCCTTTTAAAAATATGATATCACCTAATAACTTGTGATGCCAGCGCTTTGATGGGTATTGTATATATTTATATATGTATATATAATAATATATAGGAGGACAAATTAATGCCCAAAAAACACGACCTGGAATTATTCAAACTTAAAGCGGAAATGTGTAAGACCTTTGCCGACCCCAAGCGGCTGATGATTATCAATGAACTGCGCGATGGGGAGAAATCGGTGGGGGATTTGGTGACGGCGCTGGAATCAGCACAGGCGGTAGTTTCGCGGCACCTGGCGGTATTACGGCACCGCGGCGTGGTCAAGACGCGGCGTGAAGGCGTCTCCATCTATTACAGCCTCGCCAACCTAAAAATCCTCGATGCTTGTGATACCGTCCATCAGGTGTTGCTGGAGCAGTTAGCTAAAAACAAGGACATGGCCAATAAACTGAACGTGTAAACGCTGGAAAAAGGGGAGAAAATATGAACGCTATTAATAATAAACAAAAGACCTACCTCGAAGATAAATTCGGCAGCCGGGTGAATTTCCGCCGTCTGGAGAGGAAGCTTTACGGACACGATATCGCGGCGATACCGCCTTTGGTGCGACCCTTCATCGGGGATACTCTACCGGACGCGGTAGTCCAGCCGGAAAACGAAGCCGAACTGGTGGAACTGGTACGCTGGGCAGTGGCGAATAATGTGTACCTTACCCCGCGCGGCAAAGCCACCTCCGGCTACGGCGGCGTACTGCCGGTGAAAAATGGCGTCGTGGTAGATTTTTACAGGATGAAAAGCATTATAAAAGTGGACGCCAAAGCGCTTACCGCCACTGTGCAGGCGGGCATTGTCTGGGAAAAGCTGGACAAAGAACTGATGAAACAGGGATTAACGCTGCGGCTTTACCCCTCCAGCTACCCCTCCGCCACGGTGGGCGGGTGGCTGGCACAGGGCGGCGCCGGCATCGGCTCTTACGAGGCGGGCTGGTTCCGCGATAACGTCATCAGCGCACGGGTGGTTATGCCCGACGGCGCGGTAAAAGAGTTCCGCGATAAAGAGCTTGATTTAGTCGCCGATGCCGAGGGCATTACCGGCTTAATCAGCGAGGTCACCTTGCGCGTGCAGCCGC
>Ga0265297_10009123_pt1 | contig 12946 bp, 10 predicted proteins | sample Munlanlwell13791_FD_192502 | JGI IMG/M metagenome (GOLD analysis project Ga0265297, IMG submission 192502) | Leachate microbial communities from a municipal landfill in Southern Ontario, Canada - Leachate well 137-91 | ecosystem: Engineered > Solid waste > Landfill > Unclassified | place...
TTTTTCCATCCTCCGTAATCTCCTATATCCAGCCATGATCCAACCTGCATAGCCCCTCTGGACCCAAGAACTCCTCCTGCTGCGACTCCTGTCATCGATAATGTCCCCATTCCAAGGTTTGACGCCACTGTACCACTTGTAAACAGCTTTGCTCCTAATGCTCCGGCACCAATACCTCCTATCACTGCTAATCCTATTGCAGAACAAAATATAAAAGTAGTTGCTACACCCGACCAGGCTTTATACTTGATCGTTTGATCTCTTTTAGTAATCAGATCAGCGCTTGCGTCTTTTAATTTCCCAATACTTTCAGTAGTGATTTTTTTATTTAACAAATCATCAATCTGATTAATTAAATTTTCTAAAACTTTTTTTCGTGCAAATTTAATTGAATCCGGAAGTTTATCATATTTCTCTGAATCTTTTAAACCCAGCATCTGTCTATTCAAATCGGCTCTATCATCCAGTAAAGTTGTTCTCGCGGATTGCATTGCTGAAACCACATTATCAATCATTCCTATGCCCCTATCAAACTGATACGGAAGAAACCTGTCGTTCCTTTCCGCCTGCTCTTGAATAATTTTTCCAATATAATTAAGAGGTGTCGATACCTGTGCAATATTATTACAGAGCTGATTCAACTTGTTATGATATGGAGCAATTTCTTTCTGCAATAACGGTATAGCAATAGGAGCCCTAACAAGATCGTCAATTTCCTTTCCCTTAAGATACTTATCTTCCTTCACCCCTAAAAATTTTCCAATATTATTAAATTGTGACGCATATTCTTCTGCTTTAGACTTACAATCTTTTATTTCATCCTGAATTTCTTTTTTTGTTTCAGCTAAAGTTGTTATCGACAGCCTGCTCTCAAGTACTCCAATATATTTGGCACTTGCTCCAAAAAGACTTTTCAAAAGCGCCATCTGACCAGTAAGTTTTTCAACGACCGTTTGCGCTTCTGAGGGTGATACTTCGCTTATTGATTTGTATTTTTTACTGATTGTTTCGTTAAAATATGTCTGATTATTATCAGCCGCACTGGAAAACTGATCTAAAATCTTTTTTAAATTCTGTACCTGTTTCTCATACTCATTTTGATACATACTTCGTCCTTCACCTTTAAGTTCACCGGTTTTATAAAATTCATTTATAACATTTTGAGTATTCTTTCCATTTGTTATTTCGCGGTTGTCATCAATATCTTTCTTCTCGTTATACTCCTGTCTAGCCAGCTCCATCTGTAGCTCGGTTGCCTGTAAAACTGCCAGCTGTTTAGGCGCTCTTTTTAAACCATTTTTTACAATGATACCTTCCAGATCCACGCTTAATTTTGCATTTAAAATATCATTAACCAACTGTTTCGTTTTTGCAGAAGAAGGATCGACACCTTTAACATCAAGACAACTATTAGCCAGCTCTCTTTTGGCTTCTGCAAGTGTCAATTCCTGCATACAAAAAATTAATCCGAATTTAGTTTGCGCAACATCTTTTTCCAGACGTGATATTTCTTTATCCACCTGAATCTGCGGATTTTTCTCACGATATTTATTTAATTCATCAATTTCATCTTTAAGAAATCCCTGAAGTTGACCACTTTTACTCTCAACTTCACTTCTCTTTTTCAAAGTTGCTGACTCTATCTGCAGAGTCAATTTTATTCCCTCAGTTGCCTGCAAAGTTTTGCCTTCACTTACAGCAATAATTCCGGAGAGTAAAAATTTTGGAAGCTCGGAAGTGGGATATTTTAATAAAATCGTATCAAAATTTTCTTTATCTAACTTACGAAGTTTATCTAAATTTTTCAGAAAAAAATCCGATACTTTATCCTGATTTATTCCGACATGAACCAATGAAGATAACATAAACATTACATCCTTTGTCTGCAGCCCGGAAACAATATCAATTTTTGCTCTGGTCTGATTGCATAAATCAATAAATTTAAGATTCTCAATAATCGGTTTTGATTTAGCCTCGGCCTGATCTTTATCTCCGCGACATAAATAATTAAGAACAGTATATAAAACATTTCCGTTTGCATTAAGATACTTAAGTGCTTCATCGGAATTCCATTGAGATTTAAAAATACTCCCCATGAAATCTTTTATATAATTTAAAGGAAGTCTCTGCGCCCAAGGCACGGAAAGATATGTTTTAACATTGTCTGTTACGTCCAGTTTTAATCCGACACTTTCAAACCCCTTACCAACCCCGTAATACAATTCACTCTTCGTGCTTTCCATTTCAAACTTATTTTTTAATACATCGGATTTTGAATTCAATGTGGTTTTATAATCATCCATCTCTTTCTTAGTAGCTTCATTCCCATCAATAACATCATCAAGAGCCCTGGACATTTCTTTTAAATAATTCGACTTGTCAGCCTCACTACCCTGATAATTTGCTTTATCAATATAATCTCTTACTTCTTTTAGCTTCTTATTGTAATAATCCTTTGTATCTGTTTTAAACTGATCCCAGTTTCCCTCGACTTTTTCCGGAGCTTTTTGTGTTTTAGTTTCAAAATTTTGTTTTGCTTGTTCAAAAGGCATAAACTAAGCGTCGTTAAGTTTATTTAAAATATCATCTGGTTTTTCTTCAGTTTGAGATGTATATAATTCAGATTTTTTTCGTGCAACAGTCTGATATTTTGAAGAAATTTCTTTAATTTTTGATTTATATAAATCCCCTAAACCAGCTTTAAATACAAGCTCCAACTTCATTTCATCCTCATCTGCATTTAACCGTTCAAAACCATCAATTACTAATATTTGCTCTCTTTCGTTTAAATTTTCTGCAATTTTTAGCCAATCGTTTTTTTGAAGTTCGGTTAAATAATCAGCACTCTTAATAAGCGTTAATATTTTTGGATTTATTTGTATTTGTTTTTTATTATCCATTTTTATTTTTTTATTCTTATTATTATATCAAAATTTTGCCTTTAAATAAAGATTCTCAAGCCATTTACCTCATATATCATTTGACGAATTTACGCATTGTGCTAAAATTGCAACCTGGTATTTTCAATATTCGATTTTATGTCTACCTCATCAGAAAAAAACAGCGTTAATGGTGGCGACAGCAATCTTGTGACATTAAAAGAATGGATTGATCGTAACCCGCGAACAATTTCCGGTGATACCAAACCTGAATGCCCGCACATTTGCCGCATGAGAGAAGGCGTTATTAAAAGACTTTATAAAGAAGATACTCTGGAAGAAGAATCTCTAGGCAGCGGCTTTGCGGCAATGGTTAAACTTGGTGAGGCTTTGATAAGTATAGCTGGGGATACTCTTAAAAGAATTAAAACAGGAATTAAGAAGAAAATTAAAAACTGCCTTAAATAGGCTGATTCAAAGCAATAAACTCTCTCTGGCTTTCTTTTTTCAAAATATGTAAAATCGCATAAGGAATTGTACTTAAATATTTGATGCGATATTTCGTAAAAATTTAATGAATATTTTAATGAAAAAAGGATACTTACTTCTTGAAGACGGAACAAAACTTGAGGGTATTTCTGTCGGAGCGGATAAAATGTCCGAGGGTGAGGTTGTTTTTAATACGGGAATGATGGGTTATCCTGAAAGTTTTACGGATCCTTCTTATGAAGGACAGATTTTAACTTTAACATATCCGTTGGTCGGTAATTACGGCGTTCCGGATGATGAAAAAGATAAGTTTAAAATCAGCAAACATTTTGAGAGCGATAAAATTCATATTAAAGGTCTGATTGTTAGTGAACTTTGTGAAAAACCAAGCCACTGGAATTCTTCACGAACTCTTGGTGCATGGCTTAAAGAAAACAAAATTCCGGCTCTGGCAGGGATTGATACCCGCGCACTTACACAAAAGTTAAGAGAGCACGGAGTAATGCTTGGAAAAATCGTTTTTACGAATGAAAAAACCTCAAAAACAAATGGAAAGAATTCCGCAAAATCAGAAAAATTCTACGACCCTAATATTGAAAATCTTGTTGCAAACGTGAGCATTAAAAAACCAGTTGTTTATAACCGCGGCAAAAAACGCATCGCTTTACTAGACTGCGGTATGAAAAACAACATTTTGCGAAGCCTTCTTTCACGCGATATTACGGTCACGCGCGTTCCGTGGAATTACGATATTTTTAAAAATAAAATTAAATTTGACGGTGTTTTCATTTCTAACGGACCCGGCGATCCTGCGATCCTGCACGAAACTCACGAAATTATCCGAAAATGTTTTGCAGCAAAAATCCCGACCTTCGGAATTTGCCTTGGCAATCAGATAATGGCCATTGCCGCGGGTGCAAAAACTTACAAATTAAAATACGGGCACAGAGCGCAAAACCAGCCGTGCATCAATCTTGAAAATGATAAATGCTATATAACTTCGCAGAACCACGGATTCGCGGTTAATGCAAAATCGCTGCCAAAAGACTGGAAGCCGTTATTCGTTAATGCAAACGACAAAACCGTGGAAGGAATACGACATAAATCTCTTCCATTCTTTGCGGTTCAGTTCCATCCGGAAGCAACACCGGGTCCTAACGACACGGGATATTTGTTTGATGAGTTTGTGGAAATGCTTTAAAAAATACGGGGAAGCCCCGCCATGGCGGGGTGTTAAAAGAACATCCTGGTTTTCTTTTTATATTCCTTGTACTCAGGGAAAATCTGCTCAAGATGTTTTTCATCCACTTTGGCGCGCCAGTAAATAATTGGAAGCATCAAAATCATAAATACGGATATTCGTGATGTGGCAATTATTATCCAGCTTGCAAAGCCCGCCAAAATATATGCCGTATAAGTAGGATGACGAATAACACAATAAGGACCTTTTGTTATCAGTTTTGACCTGTCCCGAAGCAATTCTCCTCTCCAGGACCAGTTACTTCCGAGTGAAATTCTGGAAGCAATATAAAGCCATATCGCAATCGCAAAAATAAATATTCCAAGATAAAAATGAAAATAATGCGCTAAAAATTCGTACTGAACAAAATCAGGAAATAATATTAAGTGTGATACCAATCCTGCGGCAATAAAATAAATAATAAATATTACATTGGAAATCATCGTTTCTTTGCGCATTTTATCGGTTTTTAAATGCTGAATGCCGCCGCCCACTTTAACCATTTTATATCTTGTAATGGTGAGTGTAAGAAACATTATAGTCCAACCGGCGATCAGCAGAGTCCATTCTATTGCAGGAGACATATTTTTGGATTAATTCTAGTGAATAATAGCAAATTTTCGGGCACAAAAAAACCCCTGCCGAGGCAGGGGTGTGAAATCTTATGGACTGCGTAATTTTGTTTTTGCAGTTCAAGATTTGTTTTTGTTTTTAAGTGCGACTTACACCTATACTCTTTTGGCTCATACTTTGGCTGATGTTTCCAGTCCAGCCACGGACCGTCCGTGAGCGTGATTCCTGCATCTGCCCGAAGGCGGGATGGGAACCACCGGACAACTTGGTGGGTCGAAATGACAGGAAGTCATCCTGTCAGATCATCGTCGAGCTAAAGAAGGAGAGAAGGGGTAACATTTTTTGCGCGGATATTTTTGGCGCTTTTGTTTTTGTTTCTCCCCCTCATCTTTCTTTATTTCTTTTTTGTTTTTAATTTTTAAGGAACTTTTTTTGTCTTTTTCTTTTTGATTTTTCTTTTCCGAAACCTGAGTTTCAAATCATCATAAGCTTCTAATATTTATTTGTCAAAAAACTTATGTGGACCGAATAATGATTTGTTGGGTAATTTATGGCTTCAACCTATTTTTAATCAAACTCGATTTAAGGCTAAACCTAAAGGAAAAATTGGGTTTTTAATGTTCCCGATTTTTATTTATTTTAAGCCAAAATTTGAATCTTTAAATTTAAATTAGCAAAAACGGTGAGACCGATTTAATATAAATTTATGAATAAAACAGGTTCAACATATATATCCCTTGATACAGAAACAACAGGTCTTTCCTTTGCGGACGATGAAATAATAGAAATCGGGGCTGTTAAATTTGATGAAACCGGAATAATCGGAAAATATAAAACTTTAATTAAAGCATCTCAGCCGCTTGTTCCTCTAATTACTCATATAACGGGAATAACTGACGAAGACCTTAAAGACGCTCCGTCCCTGGAGGATATTGCGGAGCATTTTATGGATTTCGTCGGAGATCTGCCAATAGTGGGGCACAATATACAGTTTGATATGGAGTTTTTAAAAGCAAAAGGCTTTGTTTTTACCAATGTCCTTTATGATACGCTTCAGCTTTCCTCAATATTAATGCCCGGAGAGCCTTCTTATTCGCTTGAACTTCTTACAAAAAAATTAAAGATAAAACACAAAAAAAAACACCGAGCTTTTGATGATGCAGTTGCCACAATGGATCTTTTTAATTTATTGAGAAATAAAATTGAAGAACTCGATGCAGACGTATTGGAAGAAATTAAATTTTTAACTTTACGGTCTGATTGGTCTTTAAAAGACCTTTTTATTGATGTTGAAGCCAAAAAAATGAGTAAAAAAATAAAATCAAGTTCAACATCAAAACATAAAGAAAACCCCGAAAATCCGCTGCAGGCCTTAATTGTTCCGTTTGATAAAGAAGAAATTCTCAATCTTTATAGCGAAACCGGTCCTTTTTCTAAATGCGAAAAAGATTACGAGGTGCGCTCTTCGCAGACAAAAATGACTGAAAAAATTATCGACTGCTTTAATAATAATGAAAATCTTTTGTGCGAAGCGGGGACGGGCACTGGCAAATCAATCGCATATATTCTTCCTTCGGTTTTCTGGGCGCTTTCGCAGAAAGAAAAAGTTGTAATAGCCACTCATACAAAAAACCTGCAGGATCAGCTTGCGAACAAAGATATTCCTGTAGTAGAAGAGGCTCTAAAAATTCACAATAAAGACATTAATTTTAAAACAGCGGTAATAAAAGGCAGAAACAATTATCTTTCCGGAAAACGTCTTGAAGATTTTAAAGAAAAATCACACTTTCAGGATCATGAAATCACAATGCTCATTAAAGTTTTAATATGGCTTAAAACCACTAAAACCGGGGATAAAGAAGAACTTTCCATGCAGGGACGCGAATATTATGTATGGAACGATATTTCGTGCGACATGATTAAATGTCCGCACAACGATCCTTCGTATAAAAACAAATGCTGGCTTGCAAGAGCGCGCGAAAATGCTCAGGAAGCGGATATAATAATTACAAATCACTCCCTGCTTTTATCCGATACAATTACGCCTCAGCAGGTGCTGCCCGAATATAGATATCTGATAATCGACGAGGCCCACCACCTTGAAGAAGAAGCCACAAATGCATTTACAATAAATGCCGCTTATGAAGTTTTCGCGCATCCTCTGCATAATATTAAGCACTTTATTAAAGGCAATAAAGAATTAATTTCCGAAATTGAAAATCTTGAAAGCAAAATAGAAATTTTCTTCGGAATAATCGGAATTTTCTTTGAAAAATTCAAAGATTATGCGACCAGTATTTTTTCTTTAACCATAAAAAAAGAATTTATAAATTCATTTGAATGGCAGAAAGCGTGTGAATCGGGAGAAAACATTCTTGCGATAGCCGTAAATCTGATAGAAAAAATTATTGAAGCTGCAGATCCAAAAGTTAATAAATTGGAAATTGAACGCGAGGTTATGGAGCTTAAAGAAACAATGGCGAATCTTTCAATCATTCTTTCAAACAATAAAACTCAGGATTACAACAATCAGATTACATGGATTTATCAGAAAATGGACAGACAGCTGGGAATTAAATCCTGCCCCGTTTTTATAGGTGAACATCTTTACGGCACTTTGTTCCACGAAAAAAACAGCATCATAATGACTTCCGCAACGCTTACCGTTAATAAAGAATTCACGTTTATAAAAAACCAACTGAAGCTTGAAGATAAATTTAAAGAAACAATTCTCCCCTCTCATTTTTCATTCCCCGATCAGGTTGAAATTGTTGTTTATGAAGATTTAAAAGCACCTCAGTCGCCCGGATATTTCAACCAGACAGCGGATATAATTTATAATACCGCACTCGAAAACCGGGGAAAAACACTTGTATTATTCACTTCCAAAAAAGCAATTGAAGCAACTTACATAAAACTTGCACCGCTCTTAAAAGAAAAAGGAATAACGATTCTTGCGCAGAATATGTCCGGGGGAAGAGGAAAAATAATTGAAATGTTTAAACAGGATCCGGAAAATTCAATTATTTTCGGCACAAACAGTTTCTGGGAAGGTATAGACATAAAAGGCTCGTCTCTAAATTACGTTATTATACAAAAACTGCCTTTTGATCCTCCCGATGATCCAATTCACAAAGCACGCGGCGAACTTTATGCAAAACCGTTTGAAGATTATCAGATTCCCCGCGCAATACTTTTATTTAAACAGGGATTCGGCCGTTTAATAAGATCCACGCAGGATTCAGGCAAAGTGGCTATTCTTGATTCAAGAATAATTACAAAATCATACGGCAAAGTATTTTTAGATTCACTCCCCGACGGTATTAAAGTTGTATATAAAAATATTTAAAATTCCATATAAGCAAAAAAATCTGGTAAAATATATTTAAATTCTTAATCATTTATTTATGCTGCCTATAGAAATGCTGATGACTGAACACCGCTTAATTGAAAGATTAATTGCTTTGATTGCCAAAGAAGTGGAAATTATTAAACAAAAAAACGAAGCAGACTGCTGGTTTGTGGATAACGCAGTAGATTTCTTTAGATTATATGCGGATAAAACACATCACGGAAAAGAAGAAGACATTTTATTTAGGGAAATCGGCAGAAAACCAATTTCAAAAGAACACAAAGAGACATTGAGCCAGCTGCTTATTGAACATGTATATGCCCGAAAACAGGTTTTGGCTCTTCTTGAAGCAAATAAAAGATATAAAAATAATGATGAAACTGCTTTAAAAGAAATACAGGAATTAATGCATGATTTATGCGTGTTTTATCCGAAGCACATAGAAAAAGAAGATAAACATTTTTTTATACCCGTGATGGATTATTTTTCAAAAAAAGAAATTGAAACGATGATGAAAGAATTCAACGAATGGGACAGAAGCATGATTCATGAAAAATACAGAAGCCTTGTGGAAACACTGGAGAAAAAATAAATAATGAAAATATGGCAAAATCCCGCGAACATCTTTTTATGGATGTTCAACGGGACCTGCTTTTTGTTGTATTTAGGAGAGTTGCGGGCTTCGGCCTTTTTAAAGGGCCGGCCGCTTTTGGAGGGATTGAAGACAGGAGACTACGGGGCGACGATGGTCTGGGTGTGGCTCCAGACGTTGGGCTCACCGATGTAGATCAGGTGAGAAGACGGCAGGGGCTGGTTGGTGACGTTGCTCGTCGCCTCGACCCCGTCCGTTGCATCGATGGAGACCCACATGGTCTGATCCGCGGGCATGCCCTGGATATCGATGGTTGTTGAGAGCCTGAGCTCCTCGCACTTTCTGATGTCGATCGCGTCCGCGAACGACACCGGGCACACGGCTCCGGCGCAGCTCCACGTGGCGGGATCGGACGGACCCGAGACGACGACCCAATCGCCTTGCTGGTTGATGGACCAGACCTTGAAGTCGTCGAGGGTCTGTCGATAACCGGTATTGACGATGTAGTTCTGAGCGTCGATGGTCATGTCCTCGCCCGCGAACAAGGAGACCTCCAGGAGCGAAGCATCCTCCGACGACTGGGAGATGTCACCTTCCGGCGGGTTGCCCGGTCCGGGGCCGATGCTGATGCCGTTGCCGACGATCCTGCGGACGGAATTGCCCACAGGCGCGGTGCCGGAAGCGCTGAACGTGAAGTAGTCACCGGAGACCTGGCTGCGTGCCAGATTTTCTCCGGGAGTCGCCAAGAACAGCGTGGTGGCATCCTTGCAAACGCCGGCCTCGATCTGAGCCTTGAAGTGGAACATCAGAGTCTCGCCGGCGTTGATGACCACTCCTCCGTCGGGACGGAAACTGAAACCGGCGGTCTCGTTGTTCGGCAGCGTGGCCACCATGGTTGCTCCTTGGTACAGCCTCGCGTTCTTCACCTCCGTTGCGGAAGGCTCCGAGATGTAGAAGAGCAGCTGATCGATGACCGCGGCTTCCTCGGCGGTGTTCTTGAGCTCCACCGACGCGATCCATTCGTCCTCCTTGAAGATGGCGATCTCGGTCGCATCCGGGTAGACCTCGGAGTAGGTGATGACCAGATCGGGGTTCGTGTTGACGTTGTTGTTGTTCTGGTTGTTGGTGTTGTCGTTGTTGTTGTTCTGGTTGCTGTTGTTGTCGTTGACGTTGTTGTTGTTCTCGAGGCCGACTCCGTCATCGCAGCCGGTCACGAGCAAACAAGACATTGCGAAACCCAGAAACAGATCCTTGAACTTCATCGGGACGTCCGCCTTTCTGCCCTATTATAAGGGCCGTGTTGTCCTCTGGATAGTTTCAAAAACCTCCAAATATAACTCTACTGCTAAATGTTAAAGAGCAGGATGAAAAATGTACTACAAAAACACGATCTTGTCAACTCTGTATACTGTTTTATAAAATCAAGTAAAGCAAAATCCCGCGAACATCTTTTTACGGATGTTCAGCGGGTCCTGCTTTTGTGTTGGAATTTAGGAGAGTTGCGGGCTTCAGCCTTTTTATAGGCCGGCCGCTTTTGGAGGGATTAAAGGAAGTGACTACGGGGCGACTATGGTCTGGGTAAAGCCTGTAACTTCAGACATATCATGCAAAATATGCTCAGGTAAAAGTTCCTCCTGAGTCATACTGCTGAAAACCACCATGTTTACGGTGTCAAAAGCAAGCCGGAGATGAGTATTAACCGGCATGTTCTGAACATCAATAGTGGCGAGTACGGAAGTGTGCTGACACTTCGAAATCTCAATTATATCTGTCACATCAATGCCGCAATTCTCATTCGTGCAGTTCCATGAAGAAGAATCCATAGGCCCACCAAAAACAGCCCATTCACTGGCATCATTCACAGACCAAACTTTAAAATCTCTAAGGGTCGCCTGGCTTGAATTGAAATATAAATTGTAAGAATGTGAACTAATTATCATATCTTCACCAGCGACAAATAGAAGTTCCAAAAGAGGCGCATCATCAGTATTCAGCGGAATAATTCCCTCGTACGGAGGAGTGTCTATGCTTGCGCCTAAAGACAAAGCATTCCCGACAACAAGTCTGTTAGTCGGAGCTTCATTCCGTGCAGAAGGTATGATCGGAAGGTCAAGCGCATAGATCGCTCCGACAGCATGGCTCTCCTCCGGATTGAAATAAAAATTCATTTTTCCGCAGACAGTGCCGGTCACCTCAGCCCACACCTCCAGAATCAAACCTTCTTCTTTCACAAGAAACAGCGAGTCGCTGCTGAAATCAAAAGTCAATCTCAGCTCAGGAACATTCCATTCGCCCACCGCAACCGCTTCTCCGTTAAGATAAAGCGTGGGGTTTGCGATGTCCCATCCGGGAATCAACAACGAAACGAACGAAAGCCGTTCGATCATCGTGTCTTCGATCGGGTTCTGCAGCTCAAGTTTAATGAGCTGCGTAGCCGGTCCGAAGATCGTGATCTCGCCGTTGTCCGGGTAGGACTGGGTATAAACGAGATCAGTCCGAAGATAGTCGAAGTTGTTGTTGTTCTGGTTGTCGTTGACGTTGGTGTTGAAGTTATTATTGTTGTAGTTGTTGTTGTAATCGCCGCCGCCGATTGTACGGCCGCCGCATGCGGAAAACAGAAAAACAAAAACGGACATGACCAGGGCGAAAATCATCGTAACGGGCTTCATGAAAAACCTAACCTTTCTGCCACGCTAAGCGGGGCGTTTGTTGCACAATCGTTGCTGAAAAAACTTCCAAATTAACTCTACGACTAAATTTCAATGAGCAGGACGATAAACGTAATACATTAGGCACGTTCTGTCAATTCCGTATGCTGTTTTTCCTTTCAAATCACAAAAAAAATAGTAAAATATCAGCGTATTATTAATTAACAAAAATTATATGGAAGTATTATATGTAATTCTCGGGTTGGTTGCAGTAGTTGCAATGTTTGCAATCGGCGTCTACAACGGTTTAATCGTGTTAAAGAACAAAGTTGATGAAGGCTGGTCCGACATCGACACTCAGTTAAAAAGAAGATACGACCTTATCCCGAACATGGTTGAGGCTGTAAAAGGTTATGCAAAACACGAATCAAAAACTTTTGAAGCTGTTACAAAAGCAAGAAATATGGCGATGAGCGCGAATACTCCCGAGGAAAAAGCGCAGGCTGAAAACATGTTAAGCTCAACATTGAAATCTTTATTTGCAGTTGCGGAAGCTTATCCTGAACTTAAGGCAAACGAAAACTTCATGCACCTTCAGCAGACATTAAAAGAAATTGAAGAGCATATTCAGATGTCACGCCGCTATTACAACGGAACAGTCCGCGATTTCAACACAAAGCTGGAAGTTTTCCCGAACAATGTTGTAGCAGGCATGCTTGGATTTAAAGCCAGACAGTTCTTCGAAATAACAGATGAAGAAAAGCAGAACGTTAAAGTAAGCTTTTCGGACGAAGAAAAATAATACGGAATTAAATTTGTCATTTACATAAAATAATCTCTATGCAAAAACGATATCTTTTTCTTATTGCGGTAATTACTGCATTATTTTTCACTCAGTCCGCATTTGCATATACCCCGTGGTATATAAAATCTTTTGATCAGACTGTTGAAATTCAGGAGAACGGCACTTTCCATGTGACCGAAAAAATTGTCGCTGATTTTTCCGGCGATCCTCATCACGGAATCTTCCGCGACATTCCTGTAAATTATACCGACAAATACGGCAACCCATACAATCTGAGATTTAAATTATTAAGCGTTACGGACGAAAACGGCAAGCCTCAGCCGATAGCGTCACAGGGGAAAAACTGGGAAGGAGACTGGGACCAGTAC
>Ga0265297_10009125_pt1 | contig 12941 bp, 9 predicted proteins | sample Munlanlwell13791_FD_192502 | JGI IMG/M metagenome (GOLD analysis project Ga0265297, IMG submission 192502) | Leachate microbial communities from a municipal landfill in Southern Ontario, Canada - Leachate well 137-91 | ecosystem: Engineered > Solid waste > Landfill > Unclassified | place...
GGATTAAATCCACTAAAGTGCTTTTTCCGGTGCCGGAAGGCCCGACAATTGCCAGCATCTGGCCATAATCAACCTCAAGGTTAATCCCTTTTAAAATTTTTGTATCGGCATAGCTGAACCAAACATCGTTAAACCTGATACTCTGTTTAAAATTGGTTAAACTTTTAGACAGAAGAGGTTCTTTTACGCTTGGCTCTGTCTCCAGTACCTCATGTATACGCTCGCTGGCCGCCATAGCCTGCTGGTTTAAGGCATTTACCTGGCTTAATTTCTTTAAGGGCCTGATTAAAGATAGAAGCGACCCCAGGAACAGGCCAAAAACTCCAAAAGATATTTTACCAGCGATAACTTCACGACCCCCCCAGAAGAATACCAACACGCCGGCAGCACAGCCCAAGAACTCCGTAATAGGATTAAGCAGCAGCGTGCGTTTAATCGACTTCATGGAAAGTTTATAATAATCCATGTTTACCTTGTTAAACTTACTGATCTCATGCTCTTCCATATTAAAGGCCTTGACAATACGCGCTCCCATAATCGTCTCATAAAGCAGGGAATTAGTATCAGCGGCATTCTCCTGGGTGCGTTTGGAAAGCTTCCTTAAAACCTTACCAACCTTTATGATCGGCAAACTGATCAAAGGCACGAATATAATCGAAACTAAGGCCATTTTAAAATAGATAAAAAAAATAACTATGGCAAAAATAACCACCTGCAAGCTCTGATAAATCAGGTCAGTTGAACCGTATGATACAGCATTCTCCACAAGCCTGACGTCATTATTAATACGTGACATAAGCTCTCCGCCGCGCTTATGAGTAAAATAGCTAAGCGATAAAGACTGTATCTTGGCATAAAGTTTAGACTTAATATCCCTGACCACGCGCTGGCCAATATCCGACATAAAATAGCTTTGGAAGAATCCAAAAACCCCTTTTAAGAAGAAAAGCACCAGGACGCTTACGACCATATAGCTTAACAATACTTCCGGAGGGGTATTATTTATCTTATCCACAAAATTAGCCAGAAAATCCGGTAATTTAGCCGGAATAATGATCTTTTTATTGGTCAAAACCTTATCCGCCAAAGGCACAATCATCGCCAAAGACACGCCGTCAAATATGGCAGAAAACCCCATACAAACTATGGCTATAGCAAATAAGCCATAATAAGGACGCACGAATTTCAATAATTTAAGATAATCCTTCATCGTCTGCCTTTCCTAAAGAGAGATTATTTTAACATATCTGCCCAGGCATGGCAAACCTTTTTATTGCATAATTATAAGCTTTCCGTCTTTTGCTTCCGGCACGGAAGATTTTCGCCGTGTGCTGTAAATACCTCTGCTAATTTTCTCGCTCAAGTCGATTTCTTAACGCCAATGTTCTTTCGCTTTTCGGCGGCTGCAGAACTCCACCTCGGCCTCTGCCATCGGTGTCAAACAGCTTCGCCGTCCCCGTTTTGTCGCTTCGCTCCACGGGGATACCCTCAATGCTCAAGCTCCATTGGCTAAAATCGACATTCGCTGCGAAAACTACCAGAGGTATTTTAATTAAAATGATCAGCGGATGGCTTATATCTTCTGCGTTGCTTCCGAGGGGTGACGCTGAAGAGGGGCATCCCCATTCCGAGGAAAGATTTTCCCCGAAGGAATGGGGATACTTCTAGCGGTGAGGACCCCGAGGCGTACACGAGAGACAAGACTCGACAGGACCCGCTAAAAATTTTGATTGCAACAAGATACGCACTTTGCTATTATTATGCAATGGATAAACTTAGGGTAGCGGTAATCGGCGCAGGCCATTTAGGCAGTATTCATGCCAAAATCTATAAACAAATCCCCTCCTGCACCCTGGCAGGCGTATGCGATACAAATCCGGCCAATCTAAAAGCTGTCTCAGGGGCATTGCGCGTCCCCGGTTTTAACGATTACCGTGAACTCTTCGGTAAAATTGACGCTGCCAGTATTGCCGTGCCCACGCTATTACATCATCAGGTAGCGCGTGATTTTCTTGAAAATAACATACACCTTCTGGTAGAAAAACCATTTACCGTAGATCTCAAACAAGCGGACAACCTGATTGAAATAGCTAAAGAAAAAAATCTTACCCTGCAAGTAGGCCACATTGAAAGATTCAACTCCGCCTTTTGCGCAACGCAAAAAATAATTCATAACCCGAAGTTTATTGAATGCCACCGCCTCTCTGTTTTTCCTAACCGTTCATTAGACGTTGGGGCGGTGCTAGATATCATGATTCACGATATTGACATTGTTTTAGGCCTTGTGAATTCACCGCTGGAACGGGTTGAATCCGTAGGAGTGAATGTACTTACCGCTTTCGAGGATATTGCTAATGCCCGCTTAACTTTTAAAAACGGCTGTATCGCCAATCTTACCGCCAGCCGAGTCTCCGATGAAGTAATGCGCAAGATCCGTATATTTCAGGAAGATACTTATATTTCTTTGGACTATAAAAATGCCGAAGCCTCGGTATACCGCAGAATCCAGGGTAAAATTACCAAAGAACGCCTGCCTATTGAAAAAGAACAACCTTTGCAGAAAGAACTGGCATCGTTTGTTGATTGCGTAATCAACAAAAAGACCCCCTTGGTTTCCGGGCCTATCGCAAGAGAAGCTTTAGCGGTAGCTTTAGAAATTCAAAATCAGATATGGCACAAATAAAGAATATATTCATTATCTGCGGCGAGCCTTCCGGTGACCTGCTGGCCGGAGACCTTGTCCAAGCGGTAAAAAAACTCGATCCGGAAATTAAATTCTCCGGAGTCGGAGGGGCAAATTTAGAAAAATCCGGCGCAGAGATCTTTTGCAATATCAAAGAATTATCCGTAATGGGTTTTTTTGATGTCTTAAAGAAACTGCCGAGATTCCTCAAATTAAAACAGTTGATCCTTGAAAAAATCGATGCGCATAAACCAGATGCGATAATCTTCGTTGACTTCTCCGGTTTTAACCTGCGCCTGGCCAAAGCGATCAATAAACGCATACCAACCATCTATTACGTAAGCCCTCAGGTTTGGGCCTCAAGAGAAAAAAGAGTAAATTGTATAAGAGATTTTATCTCTACAATGATCGTGCTCTTTAAGTTCGAAGAGGAATTTTATAAACAGCGCAAGATCAAAGCCTGCTGCGTAGGCCACCCCTTAATAGACCTGGCGCTGCCGTCGCTAAAAAAACAGGAAATGCTGGATGAGCTGCGGATCGATCCGAACCAAAAGGTTATCGGGCTTCTTCCCGGCTCGCGTAAACAAGAAATCCGGATGGTTCTGCCCTTAATGCTTAAAACTGCCCAGTTTATCAATAATGAAATTCCCAATACGCAATTTATTATTGCCAAATCCCCCAGCCTCGATGCGCAGGTTTACCAAAAAGAATGCGAGAAATCCACTCTGAATTTAAAGGTTGTTGACGGCAAGACTTACGACTGCCTGAATATCGCCGACTTCTGCCTCGTATGCTCAGGCACGGCAACGCTGGAGACGGCGATCATGCAGAAACCGTTTGTGATCGTATATAAGATGAACCTGTTGAATTACCTTCTTTACCGGCCGCAGGTAAAAATCCCCTACATAGGCATGGTCAACATTGTGGCAGGCAAGAAAATTGTCCCGGAGTTTATTCAATTTAACGCCCGGCCGCAAATTATTGCCCGCGCTTGCTTAGAATTCATGCAAAACCCCGGGCAAACAAAGCTGATGCTTGAAGATTTAGCTTCTGTAAAAGCCAGCCTCGGTTCTCCCGGAGCAACTGACCGCGCCGCCAGACTCATCTTAGACTTCCTCCAAAAATAACAAAACCAAATTAAATTAGCGGGTCCTGTCGAGCCTTGTCTCTCGCATCACCGCTTGCTCGCCCCAGCGTGGCGAGCTGCGCTTCGGTAAAATTCTCGCTCCCCGCCTTCGGCGGGACCCTGCCCGCTCGAATTTTAAGATGCTGCTCGAGTCCAAGACTCGCCACCCGCTAAATAATGTATAAATGTTGCAGAATGAACCTGGTAAATTTCGCAGCGAATGTCAATTTTAGCCAATGGAGCTTGAGTATTCCGGGTATCCCCGTGGAGCCGTAAGGCGACAAAACGGGGACGGCGAAGCTGTTTGACACCGATGGCAGAGGCCGAGGTGGAGTTCTGCAGCCGCCGGAATACGAAAAAGATCATTGGCGTTAAGAAATTGACCTGAGCGAGAAATTTAACAGGTTCATTACTGAGAATGGAATTTTGCTGCTTTTATGCGCTCGTCAATCGAAGGATGGTCAAAAAAGAAGAATTTGATCAGCGGATGCGGGTTTCTATCGGCAAGGTTTTGCTCCGAAAGTTTTTCCATTAAAGAAATAAACGCTTCTTTATTTTGGGTTGTTTTAAGCGCCAGGCTATCCGCCTGCCTTTCAAACCTTCGGCTCACAAATGCTTCCAGGGGCTGCAGGACAATTCCAAAAAGCATAAAATAAAGGAAAACCAGCGGCAGGCTGGCCAATTGCGTAAGAGAGGTTAATTTAAATACGCCCAACAGGCACATGTTGGTCTTAAAAATCAGGTAGAACAAACCTAAAGTTAACAGGGAATTTATAGCAATCAGTTTAAAAATATGCTTAAGCTTAAAATGCGCAAACTCATGCGCCAATATTGATTCAACCTCATCATGGCTATACTTATTTTTTAAGGTATCGGCTAAAATCACACGCTTAGTTTTACCCATCCCGGTAAAGGCGGCATTGGCCTTAAGCGTTTTTTTACTGAAATCTATCTCAAAAACATCCATCAGCTTAACCTGCATTTTCCGCGCCAAGCTGAATATCCTTTGGCGCAAAGCTTCGTCTTCCAGTTTTTTATATTTAAAAAATAACGGGATAATCAGAACGGGGGTCAACTTGGCTAAAACCACGCTAAATACTATCCAAAGGACTGATACAGCCAACCACCATTGGTCGAATTTAATCAAGACCCAGTAAAAACCCGAAATCAGAACCAGGAAAATTATATACCCCAGTATTCCGGATTTTAATTGATCCATCCACCAAGAGCTTATTTTTTGTCTGCTTAGATTAAACTTATGCTCAAGAATATAGCCCGCGTAGAAATTAAACGGCAGGCTTAATAAATAATAAAAAAATAAAATAACCAGCAGAAAAACAGCAGTCGATAAATATCCCGGCAACCCGAAACTCTCAATAAGAGCCTCTAAAGAAAGACAAAGCCCTGATCCCAGAACAACCAGGATCAAGGCTATGCTATAAAACGTATCGGTAATACTTAATAAATACTTTTGATGAGAATAACTTTTGGCTAAATCAGCCATTTTTACCCCTTAGCTTCTTTTTTCGCTAAAGGCGCGACATTAACAAATGTGCGCGGGCTTCCGTGACTGGTCTTTTTACGGGTAAAATAAACCTTACCCGGATAAGCTGCGAATAAAGTACCTAAACCCTTCACCCCTACCCCTGCTTTATAGGTATCAATTCCGCGTACCAGTATCTCTCCGGTTTTGACCAGTTTTCCGCCGCTTGATTTAACTGCCTTATCTTTCTTGGGAGTCGAAAAACCACCAATCATTTTAAGTTTCCTCCTATAATCTTTTATCCAGTAAAACTTGTGCACATACACAATACAGGCGCAATTTCGTCACCAGGCGAACATTGCGAACAAGAAGTAATATTACCACAAATCAATTAATTAAGCAATACCTCTTCATCTTTATCCGGGATATGCACGTTTAATCCTTTTTGAGTCAATATTTCGGAAAGAGCCAGTGATTGTTCAAGTTCTCCGTGCACCAGAAAAACACGCTTAAGCGGCAGGCCCGGCTTGCCGTCAGGCAGGCATCCGGAAACAAAATCCAACAATTCCGACTGGTCGGCATGGCCCGAAAAAGCGTTAATCACTACCACCTCGGCATTAAGCTCATACTCCACCCCGAATATTTTAACAAAAGGTATTTTCTCAACTATCCTCCTGCCCAGGGTATCTTTAGCCATATATCCAACGACTAAAATCATATTGCGTGAATCTTCTATATTATTCTGCAGGTGGTGCAGCACTCTTCCGGATTCGCACATACCGCTGCCGGCAATAATAATCATCGGCCGTTTATCGGTATTTAAAGCCTTGGACTCTCTTTGTTCACGGATAAAACGCAAATTCAGTAATTCAAACGGATTATCCCCTTTACTGAATGCCTGGCGTGTCTTTTCATTTAGAAAATCCAGATGGAATTTAAAAAGGTCGGTAATGTTGGTGGCTAACGGGCTGTCTACATAAATAGGCACTGAAGGAATAAGCTTTTCTTTAAGTAATTCATTCAGGAAATAGATGACCTCCTGCGTGCGTTCCAGGGTAAAGGAAGGGATGATCACCTTCCCTCCTCTTTTTATCGCCCGCGAAACCGCTTCCCTTAATTTTGACTGCGCTTCATCAATCGGCCGATGCAGCCTGCCGCCATAAGTAGATTCCACAATCAAATAGTCTAAGCCCCCCGGGATTACCGGGTCATTCAATAAAGGGAGGTTCTTTCTTCCCAGGTCTACCGCATAACCTAAACGCAATGCCTGAGCGGCGTCTTTAATATCCAAAACAATAATCCCTGATCCTAAAATATGCCCGGCGTCAAGAATAGTAGCTGAAACATCTTTGGCAATGCAGAACTTTTGATTGTAAGAAATTGAACGGAAAACTTTAGTGGCCCTGGAGGCCTCTTTTGCCGTATACAGGGGCTTGCGTAAAGGCAAGTTCATGCGCCTGTTAATTTTATTTACATAACGCACATCTTCTTCCTGAATCTTTCCTGAATCCACCAGCATCAGGTCTGCCAGATCCTTGGTGGCAGAAGTAGTATAGATCTTACAGCGCAGGCCCTGTTTAATTAAGTTGGGGATATTGCCGCAATGATCAATGTGCGCATGTGATAAGACCATGGCGTTAATCGTGCGCGGGTTATAATGAAAGGTGGTATTGATTTCATAAAAGGCATCGCGGTGCCCCTGGAAGAGCCCGGCGTCAAGAAGTATCTCCGTATTGCCGGCCGTGATCAAATGGCTTGAGCCGGTGACAGTCTTTGCGCCTCCAAGGAATTTTATTTTAACTGACATATTTAAGTTACAAAAAGGTTGCGGGAAGAAAATTTACCATCTGTAGTAAGGTTTACCCCCAGGCGTTTTAACCCTACCTCATCTCCCGGGGTAGGGATATGAGTCATATGTACCTCACAGCCTTTAAGCTCACCTAGTTTATTCATAGCCAGCTCTGCGGTATGATTCGTAGTTGCGCTGATAGCCAGGGCAATTAAACACTCCTCCAAATCCAGGCTCTCTGAGTCCTGGCCCAGGATCCCTTCCTTTAGCCTGGCGATCTGGCTTATAATATGCGGGCTTATAAGCAAAATCTCATCAGGTATGCGCGCTAAAATCTTAACCGCATTCAAAATCAGGCTTGAGGCAGCGTGCATCAGCTTGGAATTCTTACCCGTAACAATCTGGCCATCGCCTAGTTCAATCGATGCCCCGCAATATATTCCTTCGTTACCTTTGCCTTTATTTTCCGCCTCTTCCGCGGCCTTCCTGGCAACCTCAACAACTAAACGGTCGGCAACTTTTACACCCAGTTCTTCCATAAGCAAAATTACTCTGTCTACGGTTTCTTTTTTCTCGATACCCAGAGCATGTTCAGTGTTATACCTAAAATATCTGCGGATAAGCTCCTGTTTTGCCGCATCCTGCACCGCTTTATCGTCAACAATCCCGAAACCCGCGCGGTTTACCCCCATATCGGTAGGAGAATTATACGTGGGAAGATTATAGTCTCCAGAGAAAATCTTGCTTAAAATAAGCTTAAGTATCGGGAAACTCTCTACATCGCGGTTATAATTAATAGAAGTTTTATTGTATTTATTCAAATGGAACGGGTCAACCAGATTAAAATCCTGGATATCGGCTGTGGCTGCTTCATAGGCAACATTCACCGGATGTTTAAGCGGAATGTTCCATATAGGGAAGGTTTCAAACTTGGCGTAGCCGGCGTTGATACCCCGTTTGTGCTCTTGGAACAACTGGGAAAGACAAGTAGCCAGTTTTCCGCTGTTGGGCCCCGGAGCAGTAACCACAACAATCGGGTTCTTGGTTACAATATAGTCATTCCTGCCAAAACCTTTATCGCTTACAATAGAATCAATATCCGCCGGATATCCGTCAATTGGATAATGTAAATAAACCTTCACCCCTCGGCGCTCCAATTTATTTTTAAAAATAACCGCTGAAGACTGGTTGGTAAAACGCGTGATTACTACCGCTAATATATCCAGCCCCCATTTTCTTAAATCATCGATTAATTTTAAAGTAGCCGCGTCATAAGTAATCCCGAAATCACCACGCACCCGGCCCTTTTCAATATCCCCTGCGTATATGGAAAGGACAATATCAATCTTATCTTTCAGGTACTGTAAAAGCCGTATCTTTACATTAGGGTCATAACCTGGCAAGACGCGCGCGGCGTGATAATCGAAGCAAAGCTTGCCTCCAAATTCCAGGTAAAGTTTATTATCAAATTTCTTTACTCTCTCAAGGATGGAAGCGGTCTGCTCTTTAAGGTATTTTTCGTTATCAAATCCTGTCTTTTTAATCATATTTTTGCCTGATAATTAGGCATATTATAATACACGCTCAAATTTTTGTAAAGAAATTTGAAGGGGGAATCTACTTACTTTTCATATGTGGAATAGAAATATGGGGTGTATGCCACGAACTCTGCGGCACAGGTATCAACAAGTTTAAAATCCGGGAGTATGTTCATGGATTTTCTTAAGGCATATACCTGCGCCTGGCTTAAAGATAAAAGCTTGGCCAGCTGTATATCGCTAAAACCATATTCTTTGGCCTTCTTAAGCAATTCTCCGGAAAGATTAAGCTTGTTCTTAAACAGTTCTTTTTCGCAATCAACGATCTCTTTAATATTATGCAAAAACCAGCGGTCAATTTTAGTCAGTTCATAAATCTTATCAATATCCAGATTAGCGCGAAACGCGTCCGCGATATAAAAAATCCTTTCCGCGTTGGGCTGCCTTAGCTTTTGATAAATCTTATCCAAAAGCCCATTTTCAATCTTAATGTCATCAAGATCCTTAAAAAGGATGCTTTCTAATCCGAATTTTTTAATCTCCAGGGAACGCAAGCCTTTCTGCAGGGCCTCTTTGAATGTACGGCCGATAGCCATCGCCTCGCCTACCGACTTCATGGATATCCCCAGGGTACTCTCGGCCAAAGCAAATTTTTCAAAAGTAAAACGCGGAATTTTTACCACGCAATAATCGATAGCCGGCTCAAAACAAGCAGGAGTGGAACGGGTAATATCATTAGGTATTTCATCTAAAGTATAACCAACAGCAAGCTTGGCCGCGATCTTGGCTATGGGGAAACCCGTGGCTTTTGATGATAACGCCGAGCTGCGCGAGACGCGCGGGTTCATTTCGATAATCACCATTCTGCCGGTTTCCGGATGTATGGCGAACTGTATGTTTGAACCGCCTGTTTCAACGCCAATCTCACGGATACAAGCAATAGCGGCATCTCGCATCAACTGATATTGTTTATCCGTTAATGTCTGGATGGGCGCCACTGTAATGCTGTCTCCGGTATGTACGCCCATAGGATCAAAATTTTCAATAGAACAAATAACCACTACATTGTCCCTTAAATCACGCATCACCTCCAGCTCAAACTCTTTCCAGCCCAATACAGACTCCTCAACCAGAATTTCGCTGATCATGCTTGACTCAAGGCCGCGTTTAGCCAGGAGTTTAAACTCTTCAATATTATAAGCGATCGACCCGCCTACTCCTCCTAAAGTAAAACTCGGCCGGATAATCAAGGGAAAACCTATTTTTTTTGATACGGCAATAGCTTCATCCAGATTATAAGCCCGGCCGCTTTTAGGCAGATCCAGGCCTATTTTTTCCATCGCCGCCTTAAATAATTGGCGGTCCTCTCCTTTTTTAATCGCTTTTATATTGGCGCCGATAGTCTCAACCTTATATTTTCTTAAAATCCCTTTCTCCGCCAGCTCCACGGTAGTATTCAAAGCGGTTTGTCCGCCAAGAGTAGGCAAGAGCGCATCCGGCCGTTCTTTGGCGATAATCTTCTCCACAATCTCGGCGGTGATTGGCTCAATATATGTCTTATCGGCAATTTCAGGATCGGTCATAATTGTCGCCGGGTTAGAATTCACCAAAACAACCTTAAAACCCTCCTGTTTTAAAACCTTGCATGCCTGGGTGCCGGAGTAATCAAACTCGCAGGCCTGGCCGATGACAATGGGACCGGAGCCAATAATCAATATTTTTCTAATATCTTTTCTCTTAGGCATAATTTAACGTTTGCGTTTCTTTGACCTCTGCATTAATTCTGTAAACTCGGCAAATAAATACCCCGCGTCGCGCGGGCCGGGAGAAGCTTCTGGATGAAATTGCACGCAGAATAACGGCACCTTCTTATGGCGCAGCCCCTCCGAGGTACCGTCATTTAAATTCACATGCGTCAGTTCAATATCTTTTTTGTTCAATGAATCTATATCCACGCAAAAACCGTGGTTTTGGCTGGTTATGGAAACCTTTCCTGTCCTTAAATCCTTTACCGGTTGATTCGCTCCGTGGTGGCCAAACTTAAGCTTGTAGGTTTTGCCTCCTAAGGCAAGCCCGAGCAACTGATGCCCAAGACAGATTCCAAAGATAGGAAGCTTACCGATAAGCCCGGCTACTGTTTTAACCACATAATCTAAGGCCGCAGGATCCCCTGGCCCGTTAGAAAGCAACAAGCCGTCGGGCTTGATTTCAAGTATTTCCTCACAAGTTGCCTGCGCGGGAAATACCACTACATTGCAATTGTTAGCTGCCAACTCTCTCAATATATTGTATTTTACCCCGCAATCCAGGACCGCAACCTTATATTTAGCATCTTTAGCCCAGGAATAATTATATTTTTTGGAAATACTGACCTCTTTAACTAAATCTACGCCGATCAACCCCCGGCAGCTTTTGGCCTTTTTGATTAAGCTTGCCTCGTCAAAATCCTGCGTGGAGAGGACAGCTTTCATCGCCCCTTTTTCCCTTATGTGTAAAGTCAACTTGCGGGTATCAACACCCTCAATTCCCAAAATATTGTTTTCTTTTAAATACTCACCTAACGACTGCTCCTTTTTCCAGTTGCTGGCGATCTTGCTGTACTCTTTTACCACAAAACCTTCCAGAAAAGGCCTGCGGCTCTCCGCGTCCTCCTTATTAATCCCATAGTTTCCCATTAGAGGATAAGTCATAACTACAATTTGGCCTTTATAGGAGGGATCGGTGATAATCTCCTGGTATCCGGCCATACTGGTATTAAAAACTACCTCGCCGGTCCGCTCACCGTTTACGCCAAATGAGCTGCCCTTAAATACCTTCCCATCTTCTAGTACAAGTAATGCCCGCATATTTACATATTAGGTTGATTTCATTATAACAAAGGCGTTTAGTGCCGAGAATCCGGCTCCTAAACGCCTTTGTTTATTTATTATAGCACCCCTTAATAAATTGTCAATTTTTTTCTTTAACGCTAATGGCCAAGGCCAAGATACTCCCTGCCTTCTTTCCAGGGATTAAGATAACGCTCAACACATAAACTACTGTCTTGAACCAAATCAACCATTCGTTTCTTATCTTCAGGGGCAACTATCTCAATTTTCGGCCGGCGGATATCAGATTCATTTTCTTCCTTGACTAAAGCAATACTGCCATCATTTAAGGCGACCACCGAACCTACCGGCCAGAGGCCCATGAATCGGAAAAACTTATCCAGTAATTCCGGATTAAATGCACTCCCTCTATCTTTATTCATAATATTATAAACCACATCCGGGGAATAATCCTGTTTATAACCTCTTCTTTGCGAAAGTGCGTCGTAAACATCGCAAATAGCTACGATTGAAGAAACAATATGCTGTTTTCTTAACAAAGGCAAGCGCGGGTATCCGGATGAATCATATTTTAAATGATGCTCGAAGCTAACTACCACCGGTAAAATACCCAGACTATCGATATACTTAAACATAAATTCACTGCCCAAAACCGTATGGCTCTTGATACGGTCAAACTCCTGTTCACTAAGTTTGTCGGGTTTATGTAGAGTTTTCCGCGAAACATACATCTTGCCGATATCGTGGAAAAGAGCAGCTACGCCGATATCCAAAACGTCGCTTTTCTCAAACTCTAAACGCGAAGAAAAATACATGGAGAATATCGCGACATTAAGCATGTGCACGTAAACTTCCGCGTCATATCTTTTTACCGTGGCCAGTTTTAGCAACTCTTGGCGCTGTATGCTTAAGCTATCAATAATGTTATTTAAAGAAAGCTTGAGTACCCGCGGATCGATTTTCTCAAGATTAAGCACGCTGGATATAACCTGAGAAACCTTATCTATAGAGTAATCATAAAGATTGGACTGATTAAATTCCGGTCCCCCCTTAACCTGGTTGTCAACAACCTTAAGTTTACCTATGCTTATATTTTCTATTCCAGAGGAAGACAACAGTTGCTGCGGATCTATCTTAAAATCTTCTTTCGGCCCGCTAATAATACCCACAAATTTAGCTAATTCTTCCTTGCTTAATCCGCGGTAAAAAGCGAGCCTTTCTATATTCCTCTCTTTCAAATACAGGATCGCCGTCTTTAAGAGTTTGCCTAAATCAAAAAAAATCTCTTTTTCGAAAGCCAGCTCATCACCCACAATACCGATAACTATCTCCTGGCGCTGGTTAAAAACATCCTCAAAAGCCGCATGCGCCTTATCCAGGGACTTCTGGAACATAGGATGCACTGTTCCATACATCTTGGCAGTCTGAAGACAAGTGAGCAATTCTTTAAAAGCTATCTCAATCTTAGTTAACATTCCACTCCTTCAATATCTG
>Ga0265297_10009126_pt1 | contig 12941 bp, 5 predicted proteins | sample Munlanlwell13791_FD_192502 | JGI IMG/M metagenome (GOLD analysis project Ga0265297, IMG submission 192502) | Leachate microbial communities from a municipal landfill in Southern Ontario, Canada - Leachate well 137-91 | ecosystem: Engineered > Solid waste > Landfill > Unclassified | place...
GCGGTATACTGCGACTCGAGCACCTGCGGAATCTGCAGGTACTGGTCCATGCCGTTGAATTGCAGGGCCAGGGCCTGCGGCGGGTTCAGGGAGTTGGCCGGATCGGTGATGTCATAGGCCGGATCCCTCACCGTGACCACGCCGTTGTAGTCGTCAATGCCGGTGATTTCCTCGCCGTCACTCAGGCCGTCATCGTCGGTGTCAATCCGGTCCAGGCGGGTGCCGTAGAGGTCCTGCTCATCAATGTTGGTGATGCCGTCACCATCATAATCTTCTTCGCCATCCGCGAAACCATCGCCGTCGGTGTCCTGGGAGTGCGGATCATTGCCGGTCAGCCACTCGTTGTAGTTCGAGAGGCCGTCAGCATCGGGATCGCCGCTGGCGCCATTCTCGCCGCTGGCGTCATAGGGATCCAGGGCGTGGGAGATTTCCCAGCCGTCGGGCAGGCCGTCGCCGTCGGAGTCGATGGCATCGGGGTTGCCCAGCGCCGACTCGCTCTGCCAATCCATCGTGGTGAAGATGTCACCGTCCGCAACCGCACCGTTCATGAACAGCAGGTCACTAAAGCGGTCATAGGGATTGGAGGAGTTGCGGTAGTCACGGGGAACGGTGGTGCCGTTGCCGCCGTCGAAATGCCACATGTCATCGGCCGGGGGCACGGTGGCGACATGGGCCACCAGGTCGGAGGCAAACACGATGTAATTGTAGGGGACGGCAGTGCTGCCGGTGTAGACCTTGGACTTCTGGGGCGTGTTGTTCCAGATGTAGATGGGCTGGTGCAGGGGCAGGGGCGCACCTTGCAGATAATCAAGGTAATTGGGGACGACCGGCTGCGCGGCGTCGGGCGCCCACGCGGCGTCCGGATCCGGGCAGGAGTCGAAGGTGTAGTAATTGATCAAGTCCGCCGTGGCCGTGACATTGATGCGGTTGCTCAGCTTGCGGTGCATGGCGGACTGGATTTCCGTCTGGGAACGGACGCCGTCCCAAATGCGGACCTCGTCGATGTAGCCGTCAAAGCAGTCCTGCACAGCGACCGGGGCCGCCGCCGAGCTCAGCTCCCAAACCGGGGAACCGGCAGTCTCGCCTTCGCGGGCGCCAATGATGTTGGTGCCGGGCCGGACGAACTCGCCGTTTTCGGTGGGGGTACCGGTGGCGGGGATCATGGTGCTGGCCTTGGAGTTGACCATGTTGCCATTGACATAAAGGCTCAGGGTCGCACCGTCATACACGCCGGCCAGGTGATACCAGGTGTTGGCCTGGAGGGCGGCGGCGCTGCCGGCCTTGACCACGGTCGTGTCAAGCGCGCCACGGCCGTTGAAGAGGATGTACGGAACGCTCTTGCCGCTGCTGGCGGTGTAGGAAACGCCGAGGCGGAAGTTGGCGCGGACAAACGCGCTGCCGAACATGTTGTTGATCACCGCCGCGCGCTCGACCACGGTCATGTCGCCGGCGGGCAGCGAGGCGGGACGGACCCACGCCTCAACCGTAAACTTGGTCAACATGTTCTTGGGTTGGATATAGGTCACCGACCCGAGGGTGCGCAGGAAACCGCTGTCGGTGCCGGTATTGGTGAGGCGCTGCAGCTTGAGAGCCCGGTTCTGCATCGGATCCATCTCGTTGACCGGATCGCTGTTGCCGTTGCTGGTCAGCCCGTCAATTTCGAGGTCGCTGAGGACGGAAATTTCCGCGGTGTCGCCGAGGATGTCGTTGTCGGTGTCGAAGCCCTCGTTCATTTCACACTCAAAGACCGTGTCCGTGCCGAACCAGTCGTCCAACCAGCCGCTGCCGCTGTCGGCGGTGTAGTTAAGCCCCGTGAAATTGTTGTAGTTCGAAAAGTCAACGCCCGTGAGGGTAACGGTGATGGAACCGCTGCCAAGAGGATCAGTGCGCTGCCACGGGGTAGGATCGGTGTGGTGGAACAGGCGGCGGCCTTGCGGTTGCTCGCTGTTCAATTCATAGGAATATTCTTCCAGGTTGGGAATGCCGTCGCCATCGGGATCCATCATTTCCAAGCCGAAATTGAACGGCCCGATCTGGACGGCAGCGCCGCCGGCACGCATCACGGCCAGCATTTGCACCACGGTGGTGTAGGCCCCGGTGCCGGGATCACCGATATCATAATGGCCGACGGTGACCGGGTCGGCGTCCCACGCGGCGGCATCCATGCCGGATCCCACTTCCCGCTGCCCGTTGGCTTTCGGGGCGGTGAGCAGGTCGCGGGAACCCTTGGTCGGGTTGAGGCCGTGGAAGACCTCCCAGTAATCATCCATGCCGTCAAAGTCGGAGTCCGAGGTGATGGTGGCGCCGTTGTAGCTGTTGACGCCCGCCAAGGTGGTGTGGTAATAGTTCCAGAACTGGGCGCTGGACGCCTTCTGGCCAAAGTTGACATTGAACGACGGGCAGGAGGCAAAATCCGGTTCCAGGAAGAACGCCAGCGGCACCGCCTGGCTGCGCAGGGGGATTGCGGAAGAATAGGCCGCCGTGTTGCCGCAATCCCAGCGCATGGTGGGCCGGGTGGCGATGGTCCCGGGGAAATCGAGCCAGGTGGGATCGATGTGCATCCATTCGTAAACCGTGCCGGTCCAGTACTCGCGCCAGTTCTCCAAACCGTCCAAGTCCTTGTCGAGCTTGGCGTCATTGACCAAAAGGTCGGTGCCGCCATAGACTTCCCAGCCGTCGGGCAGGAAGTCATGGTCGGTGTCGGCGCAGGTGGGATTGCCGTTGGCGGTCTGTTCGGAGGTGATGCCCCCGGCGCAATTGGGTCCGTCCGGCAGACCGTCAAAGTCGGTGTCCTGGGGGTGCGGATCGTTGTGATAGCAGTAGAGGCTGTTCGACAGGTCAAACCCGATGATGGTCGCCAAGTCAACGTCATAATCGACGCCTTCCACCGGCTGCGCATAGGTCAGAAGCGTCGTAAACGCCACGCTGATCCAGTCGACCAAGTTATCCCCCATTCCCGGCGACAACGCCTCATCGCCGGCGGAAGGGGTGTAGAACTCGGGATCGCCGTCGCGGTCGATCCAGATCGCCACTTGGGTCAGATCGCTTGAACTCAAGCGGAAAACCATCGGCAACGGCCGGCCGACAATTTTGATGTCGGGATTGGGATTATCAAGATCCCGCTGGGTTTCGACATAGAGAACCTGCCACCCGCCGTCGTCGCCGGCGGTTTCATTGTCATCGACCGTCGTGCCGTTGGCCAAATCGAAGCCGCCGTTCCCCACCCGAATGTCGGTTCCCTCGTCATAGACGCCGTCACCATTGACATCCACCCAAACGTTCTGCCAGGCGAAATAGTTGGCGGTCGGAATGACACCGGGATCGGTCGGCAACAGCTTGTTACCCCACACGCCCACCGTCCATTCCTGAAGGTTGGTCAAGCCGTCACCGTCACCGTCAAAGGCCGCGTCGTAAATGCCGGCCTCAGGCACCGGGTCCATGCCGACATAGAGCTCCCAACCGTCAGGAACGCCGTCCTTATCAGAGTCAGCCAAGGTGGGATTGGTCGCATCATTCTTGTTGATCGCAATCACCAAGCCGTCATCATTCCACTCCAACTGCGGCTCCCGGTCGCCGCCCAAATATTCGTCAAAGCTGGTGTAGAACACGGTGTCCGGATGGTCGCTGCCCGGCAGCCCCCACGCGGTGTGGGGATTGAAGTTGGTGTCGCCGGCTTCCAGGGAAGGCGCACACGCCATGTACACGTATTTGTGATAAAGGGTAACACCAGTGACCACAGCTTCGGCCATGACGTCCTCATCAGGGTTGAGGCTGGCGTCCTTGATCTCAAGGGGATTGAGGCCGTATTTGATTTCCCAGGCGTCATCCATGTCGTCAGCATCGGTGTCGGCATGGGTCGGGTCGGTGCCGGCGGCCAGTTCAGCGCCGTCGGTCAAGCCGTCACCGTCGGTGTCGTCGCCAGGATCGTCCACGATCATCGGGTTGAGGTAAACCCACGACAGGCCACCAAAGCCGGCGCCACGGAAGAACCAGAAATAATACTCCCAACCGTCGGAGAGTTTGTCGCCATCGGTGTCGGCATTGACCGGGCTGGTGCCGTTGCCATAAAAGTCGTCGAGAGTGCCATAAATACCATCGGGGCCACGGCACTCCAAGGCATTGGTAAACGGCATGCCGACGGTGTCCTTGTAGCCGTCCGCCAGCAGACGTTCACCCACCAGCGGATAGGTGAGCCCCGGAATCAGATCGCCGTCCGGATTGCCGGTGGCCCCATTGTCGCCCTTGGCATCCTTGGGGTCGGTGCGCTTCGCGTCGCCCTTGCCTTCCCAGTTGTCGGGCAGACCGTCGCCGTCGAGATCGCCATCTTCGTATCCGATGGCGCAGTCGGCCGCCGGCTTGCTGAACAGCACGGTGAGCGTCTTGTCCTTGTCAACCGTGATCGTCAGCGGGCTTTGGAAGGACTCGGCAGAATTGGCCGTGACATCCGTGCCCCCCCATTCGTAGAAGAAATCGCTGGCCGGGTAGGTGCTGGCGGACAGGGTCGCCGCCGTGGCGCTGGTGGGGGTGGTGACGGTAATCCCCGCGGAGGCCGCAAAGGTCGCGGTCTGCGAGAGGCCGCCGGCATCGACATAGTTCAGCGTGACGATGCCGTCACCCTTGCCCGTATAGGCGGTCGCATCAAGCCCCACCTTCAACGTGTACGCATCGGCCGCCGGCGCGGCCAGCAGGGAGGCTACCAGCAAACCGGCATACGACGCCCAGCGGCGCCATGCGAAAACCTTGTGCGTCTGGTGTTTCATGAATGAACCCTCGTTAAATTCGCAATGGGTTGTCATACCCGTACGTCGCATCCACCACGGTGACAACGGGGCACCCAAGAGGCGCCATTCCCCCTGGGTGAACCGTTGCCTATATCCATGTTACGTTCAGAGATGGTAACTTTCGTTCGTCAGCGGCGGAAGTCGGGCAGGCCGCGGACATCGCTGGCACGGATTGGCACGCCGGAGGGGCTGACCAAGCGCGCGGTGACGAAGATCAAGAGGTTTTTCTTGACGCTGTTCTCGCCTTCGCTGCGGAACAGGCGGCCCAGCACCGGGATGTCCCCCAGGAAGGGCACCTTGTCGGAGAACTTGATCCGGTCTTCGCGGATCAGGCCGCCCAGAACGACCGTCTCGCCGTCCCACACAATGACCTTGGTTTCGACCGTGCGGGCCTCGATGATCGGCATGTCGTAGCGGAACTCCACCGGCTCGGAGTAACCCGGGGGCTGGACGGCCGAGTTGAAGGTGGTGTCGTAGCCCTTGAAGATGGTGACCTGCGGCTTGAGTTCCAGGTCGATGGAATATCCGTCGGCCGCCACGGTCGGGGTGACTTCCAGCACCACACCGACATCGCGCGCTTCGCCGAAGGTCGGCGACGACGGCTTGACCGAGGTGGTGGCGCTGTCGCCGCTGGTGGTGTTGATGTCCGGCTGTTCCCAGCTTTCGGGGAAGTACCGTTCCTCAACCATGCGCAGAATGGCGGTGCTGCCGCTCAGGGCGGTGACCTTGGGGGAGGACAGCAAATCCGCCTGCGCCTGTTGCGACAGGGCGTCGATGATCACGCTGAACTCGGCGCCGCCGATGACGCCGTCGATGTTCATCACATTGCCCCGGGTCGGGGCGAACAGCTGGCCGTTGGCGTCGAGGGCTTTGTTAAAGTTGCGCAGGCCGTTCGACAACTGGGAGTTGTACGGATAGGCGCCGCCCGGAACCTGCTTGAAAATCTTGAAGGCGTTCTTGTCGGAACCCTTGTCCAGGAAATAGCTGGTCGGATCGTAGGTGCCCAGCATCCATTCAAAGCCGAGGGCGTCGAGGTTCTGCTGGTTGACTTCGACAAACTTGGCCTCAATGGTGACCTGGGTCGGCGTCACATTGATTTCATTCAACACCTTCTCGACCTTCAGCAGGTTCTCCGGGGTGTTGTGGACGATCAGCTTGCTGGTGCGCTGGTTGTAGGCGACACGCGATCCGGTCGGGAAATCCACGCCGAAGCTCTGGAAGAACGCCTTCAGCGACTGGGCGTCGGTGGCGACGCCGCCGGCACTGGCGCCCTCGGCGCCGGTGTCCTCTTCCTCACTGTCGCCTTCCTTGCCCTTGATGCTCTTGGCCTTGCGGGTCTTGGTGGAGTCGAGCACGCCGGCCTCAACGGAATAGAAGCGGGTCTCCAGATCTTTCAGCGGCACGGACTTGTCGGCGATGACCACCGCGTTGGTGTCCACCACATACTTGAGCCCGGTGCCCATGCAGATATAACGGATGACTTCGCCCAGGGGCACATTGGTCATGCTCATGGTGACCGTGCGCTCGGCGGGGCTGCCACCGGCCATCGCGGCCGCGGCGGGGGCCGCCTCCTCGGGGGTACCGGGAGCGGCGTTCGGCGGCATCATGCCGCCGGGCATGCCGGGCATGTTGCCGGGCATGGCCGCAGGGGTCGCGAAACCATCGCCGCCCTCGGCCGGGGCTTCACCCTCTTCCGGAGTGCCCTCGACCGCTTCAGCGCCGCGGGGCGCTTCCAGCTGCAGGATGATGTTGACGCCTTCGCCATCGGGATCCAGTTCCTGGCTGCGCTTCTTCAGGAAGGCCACCACCTGGGCCACGCTGGCCTCCTCAAACTCGACCTTGGGAACGATGATGTTCTGGAGCTTGGCACGGATGCCGCGCTCGGTCTCGCCCTTCTTCACCGCCTGGCCGCCGACATCCTTGCTGGGGCCGGCCGAAATCGGGGTGACCGGCTCGTTCCATTTCCAGCGGACTTCGGCCAGCCGTTCCTCCTCGGTGGTGACCAGGCGCTGCGTCCCGACATCGTACAGGTTGTCATTGATCTTGCGGAGGTAGCGGATGGCCCGGCTGTCATAGGGATCCTTGATCAGGATCTTCTCAAAGGCGTCGCGCGCCTCCATGTACCGCTTGTGGTTGTAGAACACCTTGCCCTGCTCAAACAGCACGTTCACATCGTAGTCGCGTTCCACCTTGTTGGAGTCGACATTGCCCGGCGCCGTGTCGGCGCGGAACTGGGCGCCTTTCTTGGCGTCCTGGTACTGCTTGACCAGCGCGTCCATTTCCGCCTTGCGGGAAGGATCGCGCTCGACCACTTCCTGGCACTTCTTGACCGCGTCGTCGTACTTTTGGGCATCGGCCATCTTCCGGCCTTCCTGGGCCAGGCTGTCGGCCCAGTCCAGCGTCACATCGGCCATCGCGGTGTCAATCTTGGCAATCCTGGCGGTCACCCGCGGCTCGCTCTTGCTGGACTTCTCCAGATAGTCTTTGGCTTCGCCGTACTTGGTGACGGCTTCCTTGTATTTGCCTTCCCGGTAGAGCTTGGCCGCCTCGGCCATCCGCCCCTCGCCCATGGTTTCCAGTTCCTGGCGGCGGACGCGCTCGCTCTCGCTGATTTCGCCCGGCTGCTGGTCGAGCTTGGCTTCGGCGGCCGGGGCGGCTTTCGCCTCCTCCGCCACGGCCGGAACCGCCGGCTCCGCCGGTTTCGCCGCCTCGGCAACCGGCGCCGCGGGCGCCTCGGCAACCGCCGCCGCGTCCTCGGCCCGCACCGTTCCCGTGCTGACCCACCACGCCAAGGCCGGAGCCCAGACAAAAAGCGCGACCCATCCCATTAACCGGTTGGCACTGAGCTTCATGGAATTCCTCCGGGAACCCGTTTTGGTAAGAACGGTCATCATGATGAACCCTAGGTCAAAATGCTTAATGTACTGTTCGGTTATCTGAATGCCAACGGATTTCACCGCCGCGGAACCGCACCCGGCGGCATCATTCCCGGCGGAACCATCATCCCTGGCGGCATGCCTGGAAGCGCGCCGGACGGACCCCGGCCACGGCCGGGCGCCACGCCCCGGGGCCGCCGGACGTCGGCGCCGCGCCGATACGGCTGCACCTTGATCTCCGGCCCCAAGTCCCCGCCCGGCAGGACGGGGGCCACGGCGGCATCACGGTCGCTCACCTTGGTCAGCACATAGGTTTCCTTGCGGTCCGGCGCCACCGTCAGGGTGAACTTCTCCCCGACGGCCACGGTCCGCAGGGCGGTGTCGCGACGGCCGGCCGCCAAATCGGGCAGGAACACCAACTCGGCCTTGACCCCTTTTTCGAACTTCTGCTGGCCGCGAACCAGCACCACCGCCTCCTCCTGGCCGCGGCGGAGGGTCACTTCGGAAACATCCTCCTCAAAACTGCTCTTGACCGTGGCGTCGGTCCGGGTGACCGTCTTGGGACGGAGTTCGATGACGGTGAACCCGCCCACGGTCTCGCCCACCCGGGCAAAACGGCTCAACCGCCGGTTGCCTTCCTGGACCGCAAACTGGATGGTCCAATTCTTGACGTCCTCGCCGCTGCGGGTGATCCGTTCCAGGGTCACCGGCAAGGGGCTGCGCGCCGCCTTGATGAAGCGGAGCTTGGCGGCATACGGCGGATGGACGGCCGGGTCGGTGGGGCTGGTGTTGGCCAGGCTTTCTTCCAGGTTGCTGAAGCCGTCGTTGTCCTCGTCCATCCCGGCGTCGCCGGGATTGTTCCGGTCCAGGAACTTGTACTTGTTTTCGTAGGCGTCGGACAGGCCGTCGCCGTCGCTGTCCATGTCCGCCGAGGTGGCCTCCACCGTTTTCTCCGGCCCTTGTTCGGCCTTGCAATAGGGGCAGACCGCCACCGAGAACGGCAGGATGTGGGCGCAGTTGGCGTTGGCGCAATAGATGTAACGGGCGGTGTCAAACAGGGTTCCCTGCACCAGGTCCCCCCGCGGCTGCCAGTCAGTGGCGGAGGCGCCCAGCACCGCCTCGGTTCCCGGGAAGGCGCTCTTGTCCAGCGGCTGCAAGGGCTGGGTGTCCTCCGGGCCGCTGCCGATGCGCTGTCGCATCTCCTGCATCTGCTGGCCGGTTTGGCTGATGGTTCCCAAAAGCACACAACTCCATCCCAGGACCGCCACCAACAGCACTCCCAAGACGAGCTTTTCGTAATGTCGCGCGAGGAAAGCCAAAGCTTATTTCTCCTCTGCCGGTTTTTTGAAGTCAAGGACATCCAGGACCAGAACCGCCGTCATCTCTGCGGACGCAAACACCAGGCGTTGCTCCTTGTCCACGGGCGGCAGGGGCTCGCCGGCCGTCTTGTCGTCCGCGGGGGCGGCAGCGGGCACCCCGGGCATCATCATCCGGCCGGGCATCATTCCCGGCGGCATGCCGGCGGGCTGCCGCGAGGCGGCGGGGGCGCCCCCCGGCCGGCCGGGAGTGGCGGCAGCACCGCCGCCGGCCGCCGTGGTCGTGCCGCTCGGCACCTGGTCGCGGGCTTCCAACTCCACCGACCGCACCAGTATGACCTGCTTGGCTTCCTTCTGCAACTGGTTGACCAGTCGCTGGATGCTCTTGTAGGAACCGGTGACGGTGAGCTGCACGGGGGTGTCCGTGTAGAGATCTTTGACCAGCGGCTTCAAGCCGCCCGGACGGCTGATGCCGGAGAACTCCGTGATGCCGGAACGGCCGCAGACCCGGACAATTTCGCTGACCAGCCGCAGGTTGCGCAGAATCAGGGGAACCTCCTCCGACTTGGGCAGGGAGGTGGAACGGGCCAGATCGCCAAAGGAGAAGAAGGCCGCATCCGTCGGGACCTGGATGTTTTTGCCCTCCAGTTCCTGCGCCATGCGCAGGGCCTCTTCCTTGATGATCCGCAGGCAGTCGAGGCCGGTAATGCCGCTCTCCTCGACCAGGCCGTGCTGGCTGGCCAGCCCGTCGAGGAAGCTGACAAGCTCCCGCTGGGAGGCCAGGCGGTTGCGGGCCGCCAGGTCCAGATTACGCTGGTTGAGGCCAAACTTCTCCCGGCGGATCTTGGCCATGAACTCCTGCTGGCTGCGGACTTTGTCCTCGATCTCGAGGGCGCGGCGGTTGGCGGTGCGCCACAACACGGCCGACACCGCCGTTCCCACCAGGAACACCAGAACCAGCGCCAGAAACCCGGCATTGCGCTTTACAAACTCCATTAGCGATTGATCTCCAGCGGTTTCTTCAGCTTCACTTGGAGCGTGAAGGTGCTGAAATTGCGGGTCGAATCCGAAACCGAGAAGTTGTTGATGGCCGTGACCTTGGGGTCACCGTCCACCCAGGCCGCCTTCTGCAGCCGTTCCAGGAACAGCTGCTCCGGCGACCCCCCCGTCTTGTTGCCCGAGGCGGCCTCGGGCATCGTCACGCCGTGCCCGGAAAGCTCGAAGCCGGTGATCTTGAAGGTGCTGGCGCCGACGCCCCCGGCCGTCTTGTTGTCGGCCGGTGCGCCCGGCGGCGCGCCGCCGGGCGGGCCGCCCATGCCGGGGAACATGCCGAACATCGGCATGCCGGGCGGGCCGCCGGCCGGCCGGGAACTCTCGTTGGCGGCCGTGCTGCCGGCCACTTCCTTGATGTCGCCATAGATGGGCCGAAGGCGGGTCAGCCACAGGTCGCGCGGCTTCATCGCCTGGATGTCGTTGAGCATTTCGGGCAGCCACTGGCGCTCCGCCAGCAGGGCCACCACTCCGTCATACCGCTTCCGGGTGTCTTCCGCCTGCCGGCTGTCCCGCTGGATGCTGGACAGGGTTCCTTCCAGCTTGCGCACCGTGCCGTCAAACTGCTGCTGCAGTTCGCTGAATTTTTGCTCCCGCCACAGGGACGCCATCCAGCCCAGCAGCACGACCAGCATCAAGCAGGCCATGGCCCCCGCCAGGTAGGGCTTCTTCTGCTGGAACGTCTGGTAGCGCCGCAGCGTCTTGGGCATCAGGCTGACTTCCACCGGGCACTGCAGGCGATAGCGCAACCCCAGGCCGATGACCTCGCTGAACATGTGGGCCACCGCCTGCAGCTGCTGACGGTCAACCCGCGGCCCGACGCTGATCACCTGGAACGGGTTGAGGTAGGAAACCTCGAGGTTCAGCGCTTCCTGGAAGAAGCGGTCGGTGAAGCCCATGGTCGAACTGCCGCCCGCCAGGTACAGCCGCACCGGGCGGTTGCCCTTCTGCTGGGCCCGATAGACACTGATGGAACGGTTGATTTCGCCGTGCAGCCGGGTCATGACGCTGCGGACAATCTTCGACACCGTCGCCGCCACTTCCGACTCGGGGGCCTCGTAGGCGCCGCCCAAGGCGACGAACCCATGGCGCCGCTTCATCTCCTCGGCCTCCGCCATGCCGATGTTGAATTCCTTCGCCACCTGCTGGGTGATGGCGTTGCCGGCAATGGGAATGGTCCGGGCAAAAAAGCGCGTGCGGTCGGCAAACAGCAGGTTGGAGCTGCGGCTGCCGATGTTCAGCACCATGGCGCATTCATCGTCGCCCACATGGTTCATGCGCGCCGCATTGAACCCCGCCACCGGCGCGATTTCCACCTGGACCGGTGACAGCCCCACGGCCTCCATGGCATGGGTGATCTGTTCGACAATGTCATTCTTGATGACAACGAACATCACCTCCATCTCGTCCGCTTCCGGATTGGCAATCAGCTGGTAGTCCCAGATCACCTCGTCCATCGGGAACGGCACGTTCTGCTTGGCCTCGAACTCGACGATCTGCCGGATCCGCTTCTCCTCCTCGGAGACGGGCGGCAGCTTGACGAACCGGATGAAAGCCGACTGCCCGGAGATCGACACCAGCACCTTGCGGGCGGTAAAGCCATGCTCCGCAATGAGCTGCCGCAGATTGGCCCCGATCAGGGTATCGCGGTTGGTTTCGGACAGCTCCTCGCCGTACTCGCGCAGGCCGAATCCAACCAAGGTGATGCCGGCGGCGGAGTATTCGAACTCGCCGGCCTTGAGGCTGGATGCCCCGATGTCCAGGGCCAAAACCCGTTCAACGTGTGCCATGGCCTTAATCGTCCAAGAAAAGATTCGCGCTGCTCAGAATCGGGATGGCGCCGGCTTTAACGACCGGCCGCCTGCGGCTTCACCTGCTCAAAGAAATCGTAATCGACCGGGGCAAAGGGCGTCTGGTCCCGGGTCATCAGTTCATCCACCACCTGCACCTTGGGCGGTTCCCATTCCCACCACTTGCTGGCTTCCCGGTCCGACCGGAACTTGGCCTCGGTCTGGCCGTTCACTTTCACCAGCACATAATAGCGGATGTCGTTGGCCCGCACCCCCTTCATCTGCCGCTTGAAGAAACCCGGCCGCAGATAAAGGTCGGACACGTGCAGCATCTTCTTGTCTTCCACGTCGATATAGGTGACTTTTTTGCGCAGCAACAAGTCCCGCCCTTCCTTGCGCGGAATCAGCACGTTCCATTCCACCGTCACCTCGTCGTGCCAGCCCGCCTTGCCATCGGAGCCCTTGCCGGTTCCGCCAAAGGTCTGATAGTCCATCAGCAGCACCAGCCAGTCGCCGGTGATCGCCGCCCGCGAATCCACGTCCACGTTGTTGTAAAACGGGGTGCGCACCTTTTGCGCCTGCACCTTGAGCACCTTGGCCTTGCCCGTTTCTGCCTGCGCCATTGCCGGCAAGGTCATCGCCAACCCGGCGATCACCCCGGCGGCCAGCAGCCGCCATCCCAGTCCTTGGTTCCGCCTCATGATGCGTCTCCTGCCTGGACCCCTGTTCCATTTCCCGGGACTTTGCCAATGCCCCAAACCGCTGTCACCAGCTGTGACCGGCAAAACCCCATTAACATAGGAACCGTTTTGGCAAAACGCAACCGCTGTTTTCGATCGAAAGAAAAATGTTTGAATTAGTTCGTCAATGGTGGCTTTTGTTCGCTTCTGTCATGCCGCCCAGAAGGACATTACACGGGTAAAGCCATGGGTGGGCGGCGGCGAGGGTGCCCGGCGCCCTGGAGTTTGGCGGAACTCCACGGTTGCGGTTTTCCCGTCCCGGCGGGACGGGGCGGGAATAGGCAGGGGCTTCAGCCCCTGTTTTGCCCGCCCCCCCATTTCGCGTGCCGTCAGGTACGCGGCGAATCGCGGCGTACCTACGGCACGCCATCGTTTCATTTTTCGGAAC